>ERZ724512.278-NODE-278-length-22369-cov-5.258448_pt1 | contig 22369 bp, 6 predicted proteins | sample MGYA00376045_ERZ724512 | MGnify/ENA primary metagenome ERZ724512 (study PRJEB28724, sample SAMN07190883) | activated sludge metagenome | isolation source: activated sludge of sewage treatment plant in Hong Hong | place: Hong Kong | collected 2016-03-17 ... | reverse complement strand
GTATGGGGCCGGGTGAGGCCACTGTGGGGGCACTGCCAGCGGTAAACGCGCCGCGCAGTCGGCTCAGCTGCTGTCCTCGGATGGGGAAGTCGGGAGGGCGGGCTTGAACTCGCCGCGCTCCAGCGCCGCACGGATCTCCTCCATGGTCCACATGTCGTCGATGCGCGCCTTCACCCACTGGGCCTGTTCCAGGGCGTGTGGCGGCCAGCGGAAGGCCCGGCCCCGCCGGCCGAGGTTCAGGTGGACACGTTCGGGGAGCAAGCCGAGCTTCGACCAGCGGGCCAGGGTCGTGGGGTGAACTCCCGCCGCTTCTGCGACTTGCGCGGTCGTGACCCAGTCTCGGCGGGCGATCACGGTCGGAGTCTATCCCCGCGCCGAGAAAAACAGATCGGCTCAGCGCCTTGCTTGGTTACACAGATTTATGCAGACTAATCATGGATAATGCTGATGCCTGCGCAAGACCTCGTCCAGAAGCCCCTGCTCCGAGCTGCAGAAAGTGGCTCCGGTGCACCGTCCGGATGTGGCCACACGAACCTGGTCGGCCAGGCGAAACGGAGGGACGAATGAAGACCGCGGGCGAGGCGCCCCCCCGGAGCGCGAAGTTCGGCGGCTTGGATCTGCGGGGGCGCGTGCTCGTCGGTCGCTATCGCCTCGACCAGGTCGTCGGCTGTGGTGGGACGGCCGTGGTTTATGCGGCCCGCGACCTGCACCTCCAGCGACGAGTCGCCGTGAAAGTCTTTCATCCGGAGCATGCCCGCTCGGAGGTCCAGCGACGACGGCTCCGCAGAGAAGCGCGTCTCCTCGCCCATCTCGAGCATCCACACATCGTCCCTCTACTCGACTTCGGCGAGGAGCCGCAGAAACTCCTGGCGGCTGGGGCGCAGGAAGGGCACACGGAGCTGGTCAGCGCGGGCGATCCGCTGGTCTTCCTCGTGATGCCGCTCTTGCGCGCGCCCACGCTCCGCGACCTCGTCCTCGAAGGCGTGATCGCCTGGCCGAGAGCGCTCGGCCTGGTGGGTCAACTTCTCGAGGCCGTTGCCGCGCTCCACCGGCGCGGCGTGCTCCATCGGGATCTCAAGTCGCAGAACTGCATCGCCACGCGGCGCGCCGGCCGTGACCACCTTTTCCTCCTCGATCTCGGGTTAGCGCGGATCACGACGCCCGAGCTCGTGTCCAGCGGCTCGGGGCGACCGTCGGTGAGCCTCCCGGAGGCAGGCGCGATCGTGGGCACGCTGGCCTACCTCGCTCCGGAGCAGGCACGGGGCGGTCCGGTCGACGAACGCGCCGATCTCTACGCGGTCGGCGTGATCCTCTTCGAACTGCTCACCCGGCGCGTGCCGTTCACCGGCAGCGACTACGTGGTGCTCAAGGGCCATGTAGAGGTCGACGCGCCGAGGCCGAGCCTGGTCGCACCGGCGGCAGGGATCTCCGAGGAGCTTGACGGGCTCGTACTTCGGGCGCTCGCCAAGGACCCGGACCAGCGGTTTGCCAACGCGAGCGAATTCGCGGCCGTCATTTGGGCTGTTCTCGGCGGGACCCCGACAGAGTCCATGAGCGGGTCGGCATGTCGCGTTCCGGAGCACCTCGGCTGCGAGGACGCCCAGGCCGCGCTCGCCGCGTGGGTCCGCTTCGCCAACACAGACGCCCATCGTGCCGCCGATGCCGCCGCTCGAGTCGGTTCGGGCTGGGCGCCGCTCGCGCTCATGCTCGACGCGCTGGTGGAGGAGTAGCCTCGAGTCAGACCTGAGCTCGCCTGGGCTCGCAGGGCGTGGCGGCCGTGCGGCCGCCCCCCTTGCGTACAGCCGTGCGCGCGCGGCGGAGCACGGGCCGCGCGGCCGTGTGCCTTCGTTCCACGATGTGTCGGGCCCAGCCCGCCGGGCCGAGCTCGTTGTGTGAGGGTCCGCGTTGGGGTACGTTCGTCCGATGGTACGAATGAAGACCTCGCCAAGTGCGCTCGCGCTCTGCCTCATCGCCTTCGCCTGTGGCACAGATACCGACCCTCTCTCCTCCGCCTCCGCCGGGAACTCGGCGTCTGCGACCAGCGGTGAGACGACCGGAGCCTCGGCAACCGCTGGCACGACGACCGGAGTGTCGGGGGCCAGCGACTCGACGTCCGGCGACTCGATGACCGGCATGCCGACAACCGGAGCCTCGGTGACGACCGCCATGACGACCGCGGGAAGCGGTGGAGCAGAGGGTGGTAAAGAAGTTTGCGATCGGTACATCCAATGCGTCGCGGTCACCGATCCGACGGGGCTACCCGACGCACAGGCTGGTTTCGGCGACCAGAGCAGCTGCTGGACAGGGAGCCAGAGCGACGCAGACCTGTGCGTCACGGCGTGCAAGGCTGCCTTAAAACAGGCCCACGAGGCGTTTCCGAGCGAAGACAAGTGCGACGCCTGCCTGTCGGATGCGGACTGCGCGGGAGGAGAACATTGCCTCCAGGGAGGTTGTACGACCACGAATTGTGGCGACGGTGTGGTGAACGACAACGAAGTTTGCGACAGCAACGCGGGCTGCGACCTCGATTGCCAGGGCCCCGCAATGTGCAACCCGATATCGGGGTATGGTTGCGACGGCGGGAATGTGTGCCAGGTATACTACGGTGATTCCGAGTATATCGCGGCATGCGACATGCTCTTCGACAATCAGACTGGAAGCGTCGGTGACGACTGCGGAGGTCTGTTCGGCGAACAGGGCTGCAAGCCGGAACTCGCCTGTGTCTCGAATGAAGCCGGCAACTTCAACTGCGGCCTTGACGGCTGTTGCACGCCGTTCTGTGACGTAGGTGGGCCACCATCGTGCCCGATGGGCCTCAAGTGTGTCCCCTATTCAAGCGTGTTGATGGACATTCCGCTCGAGCCGTCGCTGTCCTGGCTCGGAGTCTGCATCGGTTGAGCGAACCCCCCTTGTCCCCGAAGAGTTCGGCTCCCTTCACGTCGGAGGCGGCGTCTTTGTCGACGCCGCCTCCGTCCAACGTCCAACTCGCGCTTGTGCTGACGTGACGTTCCTGGGCCGTCCCAGGCGACGATCGCCCAGATGTCGCTCCTCACCGAGGATTAGGTGAGCCCCTACGCATCCAGAAGGTACCCGTAGAAGTAGTGCTGCCCCAAGTTGACCGAGCCCTCGAGCTCGACGGGTTCCTCGGGGTCAAAGACGATCCCTGACGGGAAGACGAGGTGGTTATGTCCCCGCGGTGGATCCCAGATCTTGCTAAACGCGACCCGGACCTTGTTGCGTCGGAGACGGGCCGTCACTGGCTGCCCAACCTCGTTCGTCAGCGTCCAAGCGGTCAGCACGAATCTCTTCCCGATTGGAACTGTATACGCCATCTGTACGAGCTCGGCGCTCCGCTCGACGTAGATGACGATTGAACCACTTACGTTCTCGTTGTTTTCATTGGGCATTGGTCACCTCGTACATGGAGGATGGCAGCCTAACATCTGCCCAGATCGAGGTCAATGAGCTCAGAATTGCACTGAGCGTGCCTGTATCAGCCGGGGGGCCGGCCCGGAACCGTCGATCGGACGGGCGAAAATAGTGCTTGAAGACGGCCTCGGCTGATGACATCCTGCCCGTCAACATTCTCGGGCATCACCCTATTGCGGGTATGGGCGGTCCATCGTCGGGGCCGCGGGAGGAATTCTATGGCGTATGCGATCCGTGGTCATGTCAGCGATCCAGGCAACCCTACTGCTTCGATGGCATACCTAAAGGTCAAATTCGCCCTCGACGTTGGCCTGGAATTTGATGACCTCTCAACGGGCACGACGACCTCGACCACATCTTCAGGATGGACGACCTACACAAACGGCTCCGGACTCTTCAGCATCCTCGTGGATGAAGACGATGTCGAGGAGATCTTCGCGGGACGTCGACACCGCGAGGTGATCTTCAAGGCCTTCGACTCCAGCGACGTTCTCCTTGGGATCCAGAGTGTTTACATCTCTCGGGCCGCCCTCCAGGGCACGGAGACCGTCAGCCTGTCGATCCCCTCGACCTACACTCTCGTAGGCGGTCCCGGAGAGCCCAACTTCGCCGTCGCGGGCTTCCTCACCGACGCGGAGGGCACTCCCAGTGTCGGCGTCACGGTAGAGCTCAACAAGAAGGCCCTCCGGAACCTGACTTCGCTCGGTTCTGCCGTCACTGGGGACGACGGCGGCTTCTTGATCCGGTACGCGGGCTCAGCCGGTGAACACAGCGATCGCGCGAGCTTCAGCATCGCACTCGAAGCGGCCGCGGCTTCTGCGACCGCTGGTCACTTCTGCAATCCACCCGCGAATTTCACCGTTCGGCTCGTCGAGGACGACGAAGTCTACCGCGGGAAATCGGAGTTCGACCTTGATGTCGCAACGCTCAGCCCACTCCTCGACGGTGCGACCCTCGACGAGCTGACGGTTGACGACGTCACATTCTTGGTGTGCCGGACCCAGCACGATAGCGCGACTTCCGCAACGCTCGTTCGGGCCCACGCCCTGGCTGACCAGTACTCGATCCCTGCGGCCGCCTTGGTCGCGCTCTCGCACGCGGGCATTCCGCTCTCCACCAATGCCATAGTCGCTCTGTCCGACGAAGAAATTGAGCAGGCGATCCAGCGAGCCGTCGAGAACAACCTCGTGCCCTCGTCCCTGACGAGCGACATCGCCACGGTCCAGACCACGCTCGCCGCCGCCCGGATCGATCGCATGGTGCCATCGTCGACACCAGAGTCGACGACCCTCGGTGCGATCTTGGTCGCGGCTTCCCTCACCGCCGGACTCCCGCGGGACTTCGCTGAACTCTACGCTGCGCACACGGGCACCGCAGAAGAGTTCTGGACGGCGCTTCGCGGCCATGTCGACTTTGGGGACACCGTGGTCGACAGGATCCAGTTCACGCTGCAAGTCGGGGCCCTCACCGCCAGCTACCCCCCGCTCGTTAAGCTCTTGCACGCAAAGCGCGATGCCAATGTCTTCGCACTTGCAGCGGAACTGGCGCAGTATGACGCCGATGACTGGGTGGGATTCCTCGGCGAGACCGTCGATGGCGACGAGGTCGATACACCCCCGGGCGTAATCGGCGTGGACTCGTCGGCGCGGAGAACGAACTACGCCGGCGCGATCGCCAAGATGGTCGAAGACCTTTACCCTTCGGCACATCTGGCCTACCGGGTCCCTCCGGGCGCCGTCATGACCCCTGTCGCCGACATCGCGGCGTTCGTCGTCGCCAACCCGGGCTTCAGCTTCCAGCGCACCAACATCGTCGAGTTCTTCCCCGGTGCAGAGGGCTTGCCTGTCGACCCGGAGGATCAGGAGGCGCTTCGTCAGGATCTACTCCGGATCCAGCGTGTCTCCTCCGTCACGCCGCGATATGGCCGCACCGCGGCCTCAAGCGCGCTGCTTACCGCCGGCGTGACCTCGGCGAGTCAGATCCAGCGCATGGGCTTTGCTGCCTTCCAGGCCAAGCTCGCGGGCACTCTCGACGCACCGACGATCCGTGCCACCTACGAGAAGGCGGATCAGGTCGCCAGCACCGCGCTCCACCGCTTCCTGCACTCCCGAAAGGAGATGCACTTCCCGTTGACCGCGGTGATCACCTCGCCCGGCTGTGGGGACGTAGACCTCGAGGCGTTGTTCGGAAACCTCGACTACTGCGCCTGCAAGCACTGCGAGTCGGTCTACGGCCCGGCGGCCTATCTCGTCGATATTCTTCAATTTCTACGGCACCGCGACGCCGGCGAGCAGACGCTGCTCGACGTGCTGCTGGAGAGGCGCCCGGAGGTCGAGCACATCCTTCTCAACTGCGAGAATTCCGAGACGCCCCTGCCGACGATCGACCTCGTCCTCGAGACCCTGGAGCGCCGCGCTCATGCCCCTCTGGGACTGGACGAGGTCGAGTATGAGGAGTCGTCTGACTGGCCTCAAACCACGTGGAGCGCGAGCGAACTCGCCACCCAACCCGAGCACGTCGACCCGGACGTCTATACCAAACTCGCCGACCATACGGTCGCCTACTTCCCCCACACCCTCCCGTTCGACCTTCCTCTCGAGGTAGCCCGCGCGTACCTGCAGAGCTTCGGGACATCTCGGCTCAAGGTGCAGGATGCGCTCGAGTGGTTCGACGATCTCGATGAGGATCTCGTCTTCCGCGTCGACGATCGCCTCGGCCTCTCACCCGGGCAAGGCAAGATCCTCCGCAACGCGGCCGGGACCAAGCCGATCGAAGCTCTCTGGGGCTTCGAGGAGGGGTCGCCGACCTACCTCTCGCAGATCAACGGCGTCGAGCTCTTCCTCAAGCGCGCGGGCCTCGACCTTCCAGGGTTGCAGACGCTCATGCGTGGGCGCGTCATCGCCGAGGTCGACATCGAGTACGACGAACCATGCACCCTCAAGGACGCCCGCTTGGTGCTGGCAGTCAACCACGAGACGGACGGCCTCACCACCGTTCGTCTCTGGCGGCTCCTGATCTTCCTGCGCCTGCACCGCGCACTCGGCTGGAGCATGCCGGATCTTGACGCCACGCTGGCCGCGCTCAACACGTGGTTTGCGTCCGACGTGCCCGGCGACCTCGAGAAACTCGCCCAGTTCGTACGGGTGCGTCAACGGTTTCCGCAGGTCGCCCTGGGAGAGGTCCACGCGTGGTTCGGCACCCTCGATCGCCACGTGTATGCCGAAGGCGCCCCGACATACTACGATGTCGCGGTACAGCCCCGCCTGCGTCACGAAGCCTTCACGGCGTTGAATGGCTCGACGCAGTTCGAGGACCATCATGGCGACCTGCTGGCGATCCTACAGACCGACGACGCCGGTCTCGCGGCTGCGTATGCGGCAGCCGGTCTCAGCAGCGCGAGCGACCTGAATCTCGCCAACCTTTCTCACATCTACCGGGTCTCTTCGCTCGCGCGAGCTGTCGGCCTGTCGATCCCCGACCTCGTCACCGTCGTCTCGTACTCCCAGTCCCTCGCCGAGGGCAGCCCCGGCCCCTTTGCCGGCACGGCGGACGCCCCCGTACGCCAGTTGCTTGAACTCGCCCAAGCGGTCGCACGCTCGGGCTTCTCGGTACCAGCGCTCGACTGGGTCCTCCGCAACAAGAACGGCGACAAGTTCGGTGCCAGCGATCTCGATGTTACGCGCATTCTGATCGGTCTCATCACCGCGCTGCAGCAGGCCGATGCGGATCATGCGCAGAGCTTGCCCCCAGGGGAACTCAGCGTTTTCGCGCGCGTCGAGAAGCTGCTCGCCGGGCCTCTGCCGGCCACCAAGATCGTTAGCGCGATGGCCTTCGTTCGTAAGGAGACGGATCCACCGCCCGCTGACAACGCTGCGGCCATCGTGATCCGCAACGAGTTGTTGTTCTTCCTGGTCTCCGGGAGCTCGGCGCACATCGAATTTGGCAAGAAGTTCGACACAGCCGACACGGCTGACAACCGCGCGCTCATGCTCGAGATCGAGCTCAAGTCGTGGCTGCGTCGGCAGAGGCTCGAGCGGCTGGTCGTGCAACAGCTCGCTGTCGCGTTGGGGATGGAGACTGCGGACGCGGATCTTCTCCTTCGGACATACAACGGCGATTCCACCCCTGCGTTGACCACGCTCACCGCCGATGCGTTCTTCGCGGCCGGGTCGTTCGACAGCAATCTCGATGCGGCAAACGTGAAGGAGCCGGGCTTCCCGTCCGATTTCCTTGCGCGCACCGACGTCGGCCCTCGCGCCGAGCTCTACCGTGAGCTTCGCAAGGTCGCCTTCGTCGCGGCCACGTTCCGCTTGGCACCGGGCCTCTTGCGGTGGCTGCTGGCGCATCGTGATGACTCGGACGTGCAGCTTCTAGATCTGACGCAGCTTCCGTCGGGCGAGGTTGCCGCAGATATCTACGCCGCGTTCAGCGGCTGGGATTGGCTGCGTCGCGCAGTTCGCATTCGTGACGAAGTTCTGCGGGATCCAAGTACACTCACGCTGCTGCTCGATCTCTTCTTCCGCAGCTCGGGTTTCGACAAGTCTCTCGCGTTGGCAGAACTCGCCAAGGGCACCGGCTGGGATGCTGTCGTATTCGCCGCGTTCGAGGCCAGCGAGACGGTCAATCAGGCCGAGCTGAAGGAGCTGGAGGCGGTCGAGGCGTTCGATGCAGCCTTCCGCCTGTCTACTCGTCTCGGGGTTGACCCCGAGGTCGTGCGCACGTGGGCCAAGGACGAGGTCGTCGACGCCACCGCCGCCGAGGCGATCCAGGGCGCCGCTGAAGCCAAGTTCGGCCCAACCGCTTGGCCGAGCGTGGCGCAGCCCATCCGTGATCGTCTGCGCCAGCGTCAGCGCGATGCCCTCGTCGACCTCCTCGTGCATGAAACGGGCGTCGAAGATCACGAAGATCTGTTCGGCACCCTGCTGATGGACGTCGACATCGCCTGCTGCAACCGGACCACCCGCATCCTGTTCGCCACGGGCGCCGTCCAGTTGTTCATGCAGCGCGCCCTGATGGGCCTGGAGTCCGAGCACGACGTCGAGCTCTCGGACCTCGATGCCGACGAGTGGGAGTGGATGAAGCGGTATCGCGTGTGGGAGGCCAACCGGAAGATCTTCCTCTACCCTGAGAACTGGGTTCAGCCGGAGCTGCGCACCGACAAGACCCCGCTGTTCAAGAGGCTGGAGGAGGAGATCGCCCAGAGCGAGGCCGACGACGCATCGATCGAGAAGGCCTACATTCACTACCTCGAGGGTCTGCACGAGGTCGCCAGACTCGATGTTTGTGGCATGTACCACGAGGTTGAGCAGGATGGCGTGGTCTTGGTCGACCGCCTGCACGTGTTCGCCGCGACCTACGGCAACCCGTTCAAGACCTTCTACCGTCGCCGGGAGGACGACGCCTATTGGACCGCGTGGGAAGAACTGCCGTTCCAGGTCGAGTCCCGAAGCATGCTCCCGCTGGTCGTCAACCGCCGTCTGATGCTCATCTGGCCCAAGGTCGAGCATCGCGCAGATGAGCCGGCTGTCCCGACCGAAGACAAACCGACTGCGCCGACGAAACGTCGCTATATCCGCTTAGTGTGGGTCGAGTACAAGGACGGCTCATGGACCGCTCCGCGCACCTCGGAGGCCGCGCTGCGGGTCTCTGTGACCGATCAATCTGACGCGGGGATCGAAGGTCGTCATCCGAACTCGGACGTGTTCCTGATCTCCCAAGTCGCGGGGACCCGGCTGTTGATCTACACCGGACGAATTGGCAACAGCGACAAGACCAAGAAGGAGGCCATCGTCGCTGGGTACTTTGTCTATGATGCCTGCCTCGATCGGTTCGAGGCCGTGGGGCTGCCCCTGACTCCGTTCTCCGCCTACGGCAAGGATAGCCTCAACGGCGACTACCCGGTGCCGAACCTGACCCGGAGCTGGCGGCAGGGGTTTACGGCCTATAACGGCGAAGACTCCAGCCCGCCCGATTCGATGCGCTTCGTGCGCCTCCCCGTCCCTGGCGGTCCCAATCAGGGTCTCGTCTATTCAGACAAGCTCCTCCGCTTCAACACGACGGACTTCAAGCTCATCCTTCCCCGTCAGGACGGCTTGCTCAACGGGCGCCGGCCGTTCATCTACACGGATCCGGTCACCACGCTCTACCTGCGGACCGGCGAGCAGCACGAGACCGACCCGAACCCTGACAAGAGCCCGGCGGACGAACTGGTCGACAAGGATCTGGGCAAGTACTTCCAGTTCGGGGAAGGAAAGGTCGACCCGAACGATCTGCCGACCGATGAGCTTGCCCTCATGGTCGAAGGGGACGAGGGGCCGGAGAGCAAGCAGATGTCCGGGATGGGCCTCAGCGGTGGGGCCAGCAAGTACAACGTGGCGCTGTTTTATCACCCCTACACGTGCCTCTTCATCGAGCAGGTACGGCGGTCCGGAGTCCCGGGGCTCCTCGATCCGAATGTCGCCACCCTCGATGACGAAACTTCGCTCGTGTTCCAGAGTGTGAGTGCCGCCCTCCCGGAGAGCTACTTCGAGGACGTCACGGCCGTGTGGAAGCCGGTTCCTCCCCGCAACATCGACTTCCGCTTCGGCGGCGCCTACAGCACCTACAATTGGGAGCTCTTCTTCCACATCCCGATGTATGTTGCCGATCGGCTCATGGCCGAACGTCGCTTTGCCGAGGCCCAACGTTGGCTCGGGTACATCTTCAACCCGATCCGCAAGGCCACGGCGATCGAGGGCACCGACTGCAAGCACTTCTGGCGCATCAAGCCGTTCCGGCAGCTCTCGGCCAACAGCTCGATAGCGGCGATACTCGAGCTGCTCTCGTACACGGGGGATGACGCCGAGCTCAAGGACAAGAAGGCTGATCTCTCGGGACAAATCGCGCAGTGGCGCAAGAACCCCTTCCAGCCTCACGAGGTCGCCCGCATGCGGCCCACGGCGTACATGCGCGCCGTGGTCATGAAGTACCTCGACAACCTGATCGCGTGGGGAGACGACCTGTTCCGCCAGGATACGCGCGAGAGCACGCAGGAAGCCGTGCAGCTCTACATCCTTGCGCTTCAGATCCTCGGCAAGCGTCCGCGCAAGGTTGACGGCGAGGAGCATGCCGACAAGACCTATCACGACGCCAACGACGACTTTGACGACTTCTCCAACTTCCTCGTCGAGATCGAGAACGAGGTGATCGGCTTCGCGGCGAAGGACTTCGTACTGCCGCTGAACAGCAAGGGTCAGAAGCAGCTACAGATGCAAGCGAACGCCGCGGATCTGGACCACTTCGTGCTCGCATACGCCAATCCGCCGGGCCCAGCGCAACTCCTCGCCGGTTCGGCGGCCCCGCCGCCCAAGCCTCCCCGGCCGCCCTTCAACCCGATCGCCGCGAACGTCGTCACCCCGACCGAGACCGAGCTCTACTTCTGCATTCCTCCGAACGACAAGCTGCTCGGGTACTGGGATACGGTCGCCGACCGGCTGTTCAAGCTCCGCAACTGCCTCAACATCGAGGGGGTCCGTCGCGATCTCGCGCTGTTCGAGCCGCCGATCGACCCCGGGCTTCTCGCCAAGGCGGCCGCGCAGGGAATCGACATCGGCACCGCGGTTAGCAACCTCTACGCGCCGCTGCCGCACTACCGTTTCCTGCCGCACCTGGGGATTGCCAAGGATTTTGCAGCGCAGGTGAGTAGCCTCGGGAACTTGCTCTTGCAAGCGCTCGAGAAGCGCGATGCCGAGGCCCTGGCGGTCTTGCGCGGCGGGCATGAGGTCTCGCTGCTCAAGTCCGTGCGCCAGGTGAGGGAGCAAGCGGTAAAGGAGGGGGCAGAGAACATTGAGGCTCTTCGTCGGGGCCTGGCTGTGGTCGAGGCTCGGGAGCGCTACTACAAGAGTCGTGAGCGCATGAACAAGCTCGAGAGGGCGGAGCTCGGGCTGACGATCGCAGCCTCTGTGGTGGACGCTATTGGTGGGGTTCTACTGGCCGCCGGTGGTGTTGCGTCTGCTGTCCCCACCTTCAACATCGGAGTCTCCGGCTACGCCGGGACCCCCGTCGTCACTGTCGCCACAGGTGGTCAGCACGTTGGGGGGGGGCTTGCAAAGGCGGGTCAAGCGATGAACGTCGCTGCCGGGGTTGTGCATCGCGTGGCAGGAGTTCTCGGAACCCAGGCTTCCTACACACGACGTAAGGATGAGTGGGAATTCCAAGCTGAAGCGTCGTCATTGGAGATCAAGCAGCTTGACCGCCAACTTACTGCCGCAAAGATCCGGCTCGCCATGGCGGAACGGGAGCTCGCCAATCACGACGTGCAACTCGCCCAGTCAACGGAGGCGCTCGAGACGATGCGCTCGAAGTTCACCAACGCCGAGTTGTACTCGTGGATGGCGACCGAACTGAGCAAGGTCTACCATTCGGCCTATCAGCTGGCGATCGACCTCGCCCGCCGCGCGGAGCGCTGCTATCGCTACGAGCTCGCAATTGCCGACGATACCGACGACTTCATCCAGTTCGGCCACTGGGACAATCGCCGCCAGGGCCTCCTTGCCGGTGAGCGGCTCCAACACGACCTTCGGCGCATGGAGGCCGCCTACTATCAGAACCACCGCCGCGAGTACGAGCTCACGAAGCGTGTCTCGCTCGCCAGCCTCGATCCCGTCGCGCTCATCGCGCTGCGCAAGACCGGCGCCTGCCATTTCAACCTGCCCTCGATCATCTTCAACCTCGATCACGCCAGCCACTATCTGCGCCGGATCAAGCTCGTCGGTCTGTCCATGCCGGCTGTCGCCGGACCGTACACCAACATCGGCGCCACCTTGACGTACGAGTCCGGCTCGCTTCGTAGCACGCCGGGTGGCGATGTCGCGGTCGCGGTCGGCGCCGCGCAATCCGTCGCCATCAGCGTCTCCCAGGAGGACTCCGGCCTCTTCGAGCCCAACCTCCGCGACGAGCGCTACCTTCCGTTCGAGGGTCGGGCTCTCGAGGACAGCCACTGGCGGGTCGAGCTCCCGGGCACTGTACGCCAATTCGACTACGAGACGATCTCCGATGTCATCCTCACGATCCGCTACACCGCGCGTGAAGGCGGCGAGACGACCAAGACGGCCGTTGGCGACCTGATGAACGCCGAAGACGTCGGAGTCAACACCTTCCTCCGCGCGGACGCGGACACCGAGCCCGAGCGCGGAGTCGGGCAGGTGCAGGTCTTCAGCGCACGCGCGGAATTCCCCGAGGCCTGGCGGTCCTTCATCGCGGACGGTCACGAGGGCGGCGAGACCGAGTTGGTTCTTGATCTCGGCGAGCAACGCTTCCCACATCCGCAGAAGCCGCCGGGCGTGCGCAAGATTGATTTTGTCGCGGTTTTCGCGCGTTGGCCGGCAGACGCCAGCATCGCGCCTTCGGCAGATGCCTTCGACGAGGCCACGCTGACGCCGCTCGGTGGCTCCCCGATCGACCTTGGATTTTCGCAATACAAGCTCGACGAGCCCGCCAGTGGCGCCAAGTACAACTACCTCTGGAGTGCCAAGACGAACTCCGGGCTCGACAAGAGCCCCGGTATCTGGAGTCTCAGCGTCCCGCACGGCTGGCCAGACCAGAAGAGCCCGGAGGATGTCATCTTCGTCGTCGGCCACACGGTGAGCTGATTCGGTAGGAGGCACCATGTCGAATCGGCGCGACGAACGCTCATCCGGCGGGCGCATGCCCGAGCACACCACCTCGGGGCACCAGGGCCCTGGCGCTCCAGGCCGCCCAAGCGGTTCACACGCGGGTCCGCCGGCATCTCCTGCTCTCACAAACAACGCCAAGGAGCCGGCACGCGAGGGCCCTGGCGCCGCGGCCGCCGCCGGCGTCGGACCGCAGACGCAATCCTCCGCCCCCGCGGCCCCGAACCCGGCCGAGCTCGCCCCGGCGATCTCGCTTCCCAAGGGGGGCGGCGCCCTCAAGAACATCGGCGACAAGTTCGAGGCCAACGCGTTCAGCGGCAGCGGAGGCATGAGCATTCCGATCGCCGTCTCGCCAGGTCGAGACCTGTCCCCGAGCCTCGCACTCGGCTACAGCACCGGCGCGGGCAACGGCCCCTTCGGCATGGGCTGGCAGCTCTCGGTCGCCTCGATCTCGCGCAAGACCGACAAGGGCCTCCCCACCTACGACGACGCCCACGAGGCCGACACCTTCATCTTCTCGAGCGCAGAAGACCTCGTCCCGCTGCTTGACGAAGTCGAGGGCGAGTGGGTGCCGCGGGTCTTCGAATTCGACGGCCATCGCGTGCACGCCTACCGTCCGCGAGTCGAGGCCGGCTTCGCGCGCATCGAGCGCTGGGTGCATCTGGAAACAGGCTTCGTCCACTGGCGCACGTGGACCCGGGAGAACATCCGCTCGACCTACGGGACAACCACGAGCAGCCAGGTCGCGGACCCCACCGATCCCACGCGGGTCTTCACCTGGCTCATCGACCGGACCTACGACGACCGCGGCAACATCGTCGCCTTCTCCTACAAGCAGGAGGACCTCGAGAACGTCGACACCCAGTCGCTCGAGGAGCACGAGCGCCTCGCCGCCACGACAACGCAGGCGCAGCGCTACCTAAAGCGAGTGTATTATGGCAACGCCACCCCGTACGAGGCCGGGGACTGGCGCTTCGAGGTCCTCCTCGACTACGGGGAACACGACGAAGATGGCACCGAGAGCAGCACCTGGCCTGCGCGTTCGGACACGTTCTCCAACTTCCGCGCCTGCTTCGACATCCGGACGCGTCGCCTGTGCCGGCGGATCCTGATACTCCACCACTTCGAGGAGCTCCCCGTCGACCCGTACCTCGTCGCCGCCACGGAGTTCACCTATGCGGAGGATCCGACCGCCACGGTCCTCGTCTCCGTGCGCCGCCGCGGATACGTGTACGAGGACGATGCGTATACCAGCAAGGCCTACCCGCCGCTCGAGTTCACCTACAGCGCTGCGGAGATCGACCCGGAGTTGCGTCTCGTCGACGCCGACACCCTGAAGGACGTCCCCGGCGCGCTCGGCGGTCGCTTCGAGCTCATCGATCTCGACGGAGAGGGCATCCCGGGTCTTCTGTCCGAGGATGCCGGGCACTGGTATTACAAGCGGAACGAGGGCAACGGAACGTTTGGTGCAGTACGTAGCCTCCCGAGCCTTCCGAGCAACGCCCGCCTCGGCGCGCAGCGGCTCGTCGACCTCAACGGCGACGGCGCGCTCAGCCTGGCCAGCTTCTCGGGCCCCGCGCGCGGCTTCTTCGAGCGTCCACTGCCGACCTGCGGCGCAGCGGCCGAGGACTGGGCCCAGTTCCGCAGCTTCCGCAGGCTCCCCAACATCGATCTCGGCGCGCGCAACGTCCAGCTCCTCGATATCAATGGCGATGGGCTCGCGGACATCCTCGTGTGCGAGGATCACCGCTTCGTCTGGTACCCCTCCGAAGGTCACGACGGATACGGTGAGCCGCGGTTGCTCACCCGCCCGCGCGACGAGGCCGCCGGTCCACAGCTCGTGTGGAGCGACCCGCAGCAGGCGATCTACTTCACCGACATGACCGGCGATGGCCTCGCCGACATCGTCCGCGTCCGCAACGGCTCGGTCGTCTACTGGCCCAACCTCGGCTACGGTCGCTTTGGTCGCCAGATCGGCATGCGCGGAGCGCCCGTCTTCGACCGCCCCGATCGGTTCCGCGCCGACCGGATCCGGGTCGGCGACGTCGACGGCAGCGGTACCACCGATCTCGTCTATGTTCGCCAGGACGGCGCCCGCCTGTGGCGAAACCAGGCCGGCAACAGCTTCTCGGAGCCCGTCCAGGTGGACATCCCGCCGGTGGACAGCCTGTCGAGCGTTCAGCTCGCCGACATCCTGGGGAAGGGGACGGCCGCCCTGATCTGGTCGACCGATCTGCCGCACCGCAAGGGCTCGCACATCGCCTTCGTCGACCTCATGTCGGCCGGCAAGCCGTACCTGATGCTCTCGGCCAAGAACAACATGGGCGCCGAGACCCGGGTCGAGTATGCCCCTTCGACCAGCTTCTACCTGCAGGATCGCGCCACCGGCAAACCGTGGAAGACGCGTTTGCCGTTCCCCGCGCACGTCATCTCGCGCGTCGAGGTCCGCGATCACGTCACCGGCCACACGTTCGTCCAGACCTACAGCTATCACCACGGGTACTTCGACGGCCCCGAGCGCGAGTTCCGCGGGTTCGGCATGGTCGAGACCCGCGACACCGAGTCGTGGGCCGACTACAACGCGCCGAAGCTGTTTCCCACCGGCCACGAGATCGTCGACGAGGCGCTGCACAGCCCGCCCGTGCTGACGAAGACATGGTTTCACACCGGAGCCTACCTCGGCGGCACCAGCCTCGCGCATTGCTATGCGGACGAGTACTACAGCGACAAGACGGAGGGGAACCCCGACGGCATCGCCGTCGACCTCCCCGAGACGATCATCCCTGCGGGCATGAACCCGATCGAGAACCGCGAGGCCGTGCGCGCGCTTCGCGGTCGGGCCCTCCGCGTCGAGGTCTATGGCCTGGACGGCAGCGAGGCCCAGGCACACCCGTACAGCGTCGCAGAGACCAACTTCGCCGTCCGTCAGCTCCAGCCACGCGGCAGCCAGCGGCACGCGGTCTTCTTCGTCCACGACCGCGAGGCCATCAGTTACCACTACGAGCGCAACCCCGCCGACCCTCGCGTCTCGCACACCGCCGTGCTCGAGGTCGATGACTTCGGCAACCCGCGACGCTCCGTCAGCGTGGCCTACCCGAAGCCGGTCAGCGCCGGCGCCCGCGACGAGCAGCTCGCCACCAGCATCGTTCTGACGGAGGTCGACCTCGCCAACGTCCCAGACCAGACCGATACCTACCGCCTCGGTGTCCCGGTCGAGACCCGGACCTACGCGCTCACGGGTCTGACCGGCGACCCCACCGAGCCGCTCAGCCTGGCGGCGCTGCTCGCTCACGCGGACGAGGCCGACGAGCTCGCGTACCACGAGACCCCGACCACCGGCGCGCAGAAGCGTCTGCTCTCGCGCGTTCAGGTCTACTACTACGCCGACAACCTCGCCTCACGCCTGTCGCTCGGGCAAGTGGGCCTGCGGGCCCTCCCGTACGAGACGCTGACCCTCGCCTTCCACCAGGACCATCTCGACGCCGTCTTCGGCAGCAAGAGCACCGGCCTGGACCTCGACACCGAGGGCGGCTACCGCGAAGACGGCGACCTGTGGTGGCGCCCGTCCGGCCGCGTCCTCTTCGACGCCGCGCACTTCTACCGGGTCACCGAGGCCCGCGACGTCTTCGGTCACGCGACCACTTTCACCTACGACGACCACGACCTGCTCCTCGAGACCGCCGAGGACCCGCTCGGCAACACCGTCACCGCGCACAACGACTACCGCCTCCTCGCCCCCGACCTCGTCACCGACCCGAACGGCAACCGCCAGGCCGTCGCCTTCGACGCCCTCGGCCTCGTCGTCAAGACCGCCGTCATGGGCAAGGAGGGCGACACCGACGGCGACACGCTCGAAGACCCGACCGCCGAGATCGAGTACGACCTCGACGCCTGGGTGAACGACGAGACGCCGACGGTCGTCCACACCATCCTGCGCGAGAACCACGGCGCCGAGAACGAGGCGTTCCAGCACAGCTACACCTACTCCGGCGGCATGGGCCAGGTCGTCCTACAGAAGGTCCAGGCCGAGCCCGGCCTCGCGCCGCAGCGCGACGGCAGCGGCGACCTCGTCTTCGAGGAGGGCGAGCTCGTCTTCGCCGACACCAGCCCGAACGTCCGCTGGGTCGGCACCGGCCGCGTCGTCGTCGACAACAAGGGCAACCCCGTCAAGCAGTACGAGCCCTTCTTCGACTCGAGCCCGGCCTACGCCGACGAGCAGGAGCTCGTCGAGTGGGGCGTCACGCCGTTTGTCCATTACGACCCGCTCGGCCGCATGATCCGCACGGACATGCCCGATGGGACCTTTTCGACCGTCGCCTTCACGCCCTGGCAGCAGGTCACGCGCGACGCCAACGACAACGTCCTCGGCAGCGACTGGTACGCCGAGCGCGACGCGCTCACGCCCGGCACGGACTTCAACGACGGCGAGATCTACGCTGCCGAACAGGCCGCACTGCACGCGAACACGCCGACGACGACGCTCCTCGACCACCTCGGCCGCCCGTTCGTCGTCATCGCCCACAACGGCCTCGACGAGAGCGACGACCCGATCCTCTTCGAGACCCGCACCGTCCTCGACATCGAGGGCAACAACCTCGAGGTCCTCGACGCCAACACGAACACCGCCGAGGAGAACACCTTCGCCGCCGGCGGCCTCAAGCTCAAGACCGACAGCCAGGACGCCGGGGCCCGCTGGGCCCTGCCGGACGCCCAGGGCCGCCCGCTGCGCACCTGGGACAGCCGCGACAACGTCCGCCGCTTCACCTACGACGCGCTCAGCCGCCCGACCCACGCCTACCTCAAGCACGACACCGACGACGAGGTCCTGCAGCAGCGCATCGTTTACGGCGAGAGCCTCGGCGCCAGCGCTGACGACACCAACCACCGCGGCCAAGTCTACCGTGTCTACGACAGCGCCGGCTGCCTGACCAGCGTCGAGTACGACTTCAAGGGCAACCTTCTCGCATCCGAGCGTCGCCTCGCCGAGGACTACACGACCACGCCCGACTGGATCGACCTGGCCCTGGAGACAGACCCCGGCGACATCCACACCGCGGCGGCGGCGCTCCTTGAGGCCGAGACCTTCACGACCGCGTGGACCTACGACGCCCTCAGCCGCGTCCTCACCCAGACCACCCCGGACACCAGCGTCACCACCCAGACCTTCGGCGTCGGCGGTATGCTGCAATCCGTCGCCGTCAACATCCGCGGCGCTGAGGAAGCCACCGACATCGTCACCAACATCGACTACAACGCCCGCGGCCAGCGCATGGTCATCGAGTACGGCAACGGCTCGACCACCGATTACGCGTACGACCCGAGGACGTTCCGCGTTACCCGCATCCACACCGATCGCCCGAACGACGACCCCGACCTGCGCACCGTCCAGGACCTGCGCTACCACTACGACCCCGTCGGCAACATCGCCCGGATCCGCGACGAGGCCCAGCAGGGCGTGTTCTTCGACAACGCCTACGCCGACCCGACCCAGTCGTTCAAGTACGACCCGACCTACCGTCTCATCGAGGCGACCGGGCGGGAGCACGCGACGCTGACCATGCCGACCCCCGAAGGGTTTGCGCCCATCGCGCACCCGCAGGACGTCCAGTCCCAGCGCAACTACGTCCAACTCTACACCTACGACCCGGTGGGCAACATCGCCCGCATGACGCACAAGGTCGGCGGCGTGGTTGACTGGGCGCGCGGCTACGCCTACGCTTCGGGCGGAAACAGGCTCCTCGCCACGAGCCTCTCAGGCGACGACATCGACGACCCCGGGACCTACTCCGACGAGTACGAGCACGACGCCCACGGGAACATGACCGCCATGCCGCACATCCCTGGGGGCCTCACCTGGGACCACGACGACCGGCTCCAGAAGACGGACCACGGCGGCGGCGGCATCACCTACTTCGTGTACGACGGCGCCGGCCAGCGCGTGCGCAAGGTCCACGTCAACTACGCCGGCACGACGAGCCAGCAGCGCCTGTACTTCGGCAGTTGGGAGACCTACCGCGAGCACGTCAACATCGGCACGACTAACGACCTCGACCTCGACCGCGAGACCCTCCACGTCCACGACGACCACGGCCGCGTCTGCCTCATCGAGACCAAGACCGTCGAAGACGAGGACCCGATCGTCACTCCGGCGAACATCGCCCGCTACCAGTACACAAACCACCTCGGCACCGCCAACCTCGAGCTCGACGACGCCGCCGAGGTCATCACCTACGAGGAATTCAACCCCTACGGCACCAGCAGCTACCGCGCCGCGAACTCCGCGATTGAGGTCAGCGCCAAGCGCTACCGCTACACCGGCCAGGAACGCGACGAGGAAACCGGCCTCGCCTACCACGGCGCACGCTACTACGCACCTTGGTTCGCCCGTTGGGTGTCCGCGGACCCTGTAGGTCTACGCGGTGGCTTGGATCGATACCAATATTCCAAGAGCAACCCGATCGTCTTGCGGGATCCAAGTGGAACAACCGCATCGCCTCCGAAGGTCGTTCAGGCGGAGATGCCCACATACAGTCCCGAAGATGTCGAATACGAGGGTGAGTGGAGGGCGACCGCATCGAACGCGAGCGGTGAAACCGAATGGACCTATCAGAGGCTTGCTCAAAATCATGTTGAGCGATGGAAGGCGATTCGCAGTTTCGACTCCAAGCGTGAGCCAGGAAAAGATCTGCCGTATGGAGTTGAACCTCAAACGGTTGAGAACGCTCGCGGTACACAGCTGAATCTTGATTACTACTCAGTCAACATCGACAAGCTTCCGTCTGTGGACGGTAAGCAGGTCAGCGAAGAGCAATTCCTTGCCAGTCTTCGGGATAACCTCGGCCAGGTTCTACCCGACGGGACTGCTTTCCAGAAGATGACCGAGGGTGAAGGGTTCGTGGGAGACTTATACCAATTCAGTATTATGGGGGGAACTGAGAGATTTCAGGTCAGTCTCAGTGAGGACGTGCCAGGCGAGCGGTGGCGATTCAGTACGGTGTGGTCCTCTGATTTTGGTGTCTGGAGCCACCCTGTGAGCGGAACGCGAGAATTCGGTCTTACACGTGACGACGAACATATCACATTCTACACACGCGGAGTTGATGTTACAACCGGCGTGCTAGATCCTCCGGGGCTTGTCTTCGCTGGGGCTGAGCGGACCTGGTCCACGATGCAGGCGAAACTGGTCGATCAAGTCAATGAGTCAGGCGGACAAGCCTCTGTCGGGTCGCGTTTGAGCGCTCGTTTTGGCTTCTCACGTGCTGAGGATGGGGCTCCTGTCCTTGATGAGCCGTTCTGGGGTGAAGTCGAAAATCGTACGGCCGCGTCACTGCGTGATCCGGACGCAGAAGCAAAGCGCGCAAGGGCCGCGGCAAACCTGGCTGCTGCGCAGTGGATGGAAATGGAGCGAAACAATGGCCTCTACTTCTGGATCCACCAATAATCCATATATTTGGGACCCTGCATGGAGCTTGACCGCCGCATATTTGTGCCTTTTGTACGCTGCAGATGCGGTGGCGTACTCGTGGTACTATGTGGCGATTGTGCTCTTGGCGTTCACCTGCATGCACGCCACGATAGCGTCCACGGGGACGTCCCCCTCTCGGCGAGCCTGGCATCGTTGGATTGCATGTCAGGCGTTGATTTTTGGTGTGCTTATCCTGTTGCTTCCGGAAAACATCTGGTCGCAGGCGACTCGGTGGGTGCTGCTTGTGTCTTGGCCGTTGTCCTGGATCGGCTTCGTAGTGAGTCAAATATTCCGAAGGCGTAAGGAGAGCCAGTCGCGACCTATTGACTCATAACGGCATCGACTTGGACGTCAGCGTCACCACCCAGACCTTCAGCGTCAGCGGCATGCTGCAGGCCGTCGCCGTCAACCGGCGGCGCGCCGACGACAGCGAGGGCGTGCTCGAGCATGGCGCCGAAGAGGGCCGAGTCGGACACGGACGCCGGACGCCGGGAGCGTTGCCACGCCTTTGCCAAACTCGAGGAACTTCCGGTAGGTTCCGGGATATGGCTCCGCTTCTGGAAGCCCGAATTCGGGGAGATCGGGGGCCCCGGGGTGGGGCGAGGGCTTCCAGAGGCGGTCGGGAGCGTTGATGCAGAACAACTACCAGGGGCCGCCAGCGAACTTCGCGATGGTGGTGCCGGTGCCGGTGGTGCTGCAGAAGGAGGACGTGAAGACGCTGCCGCGGGAGGTGTTCGATCGGGTCGATCAGCTCGCGGCGCCGCGGCTCGTCGAGTACTGGGAGGTCGACCCGTGCTACGTCGAGCCGCAGTACGATGAGAGGCGGGTGCTCCGTGGCGGCGCGCCGCCGCCGACCGCGGTGCCGACGGACGCGGCGGACGACCTGGGGGTCAAGATCGAGGCGCAGTTCACCGTCGGCGAGTACGAGGTCGTGATCCTGAGCGCGCAGGACTCGACCGGGCTCGACACGTGGTTGCGGCAGGGCAAGTACACGATCCCGGAGGGCGCGGAGCCGGTGCTGCGGCCGTACGTGCAGGCGGGGATGAAGTTCTTCGTCGCCAAGGTCGACGTCACGAAGGTGGCGTTCGACGCCAAGGGGCAGGCGATGCTGTCGCCGCTGCGGTTCCACTACGACAGCGAGCAGTTCAACCTGCCGGTGCGGCTCGGGCTGATCAACTCGGCGGGCGATCAGGATCTGCTGGTGCACATCCTCGCGGCGAAGCGCTACGAGGTCGCCAATTATCCCAACGCGTTCATCCCGACCAACCTCGAGGTGAAGGACAGCGTCCGCGACGAGTTCGGCAAGTTCTACGTGTCGCTGTTCGACGCGGTGCTGAAGCAGACGCCGAAGGCGGTGGTCACCGAGTACAGCTGGCAGGCCAACAACTGCGACCCGTGCCCGCAGACGCCGCTGCAGGCGCCGGAGCTGGTGACGCTCGGGGCCGACGCGCTGCCGAAGTACCAGCAGCGGCTGCAGCAGAGCGACGGGTCGCTCGAATGGAGCATGCCGGGCGAGTTCGTGCTGACGCGGCTGCACGCGCGCTACAGCAAGGAGGCGCTCGGCGAGGATCTGGTGTTCCGCGAGGCGCCCGAGGTGGTCGGCGGGCGCGAGGAGGGCGAGGCGTTCAAGCTGCCGCAGGGCGCGACGCGGAGCGGAGTCAACAACTTCCAGGCGCGCTACATCATCCGCCACGAGTGGCAGGGCAAGATCGCGTGCCAGAACCCGATCCGCGGCCGCTGGGGCGGTCCGTGGCCCGACTGGCACGGCGGTGGCAGCCAGGCGCCGAGGGCCGCGAAGGGGCTCGCGTTCGCCGATCGCACCGGG
>ERZ724512.277-NODE-277-length-22378-cov-7.588720_pt1 | contig 22378 bp, 10 predicted proteins | sample MGYA00376045_ERZ724512 | MGnify/ENA primary metagenome ERZ724512 (study PRJEB28724, sample SAMN07190883) | activated sludge metagenome | isolation source: activated sludge of sewage treatment plant in Hong Hong | place: Hong Kong | collected 2016-03-17 ... | reverse complement strand
CCCTCAAGAAGGGGCCAGGGACTACGGATTAGGGAAGGGCGCTCTTCCCTAGCCCCTACTCCCTACTGCGGTAGGGCTGCCACCTTCGCCAGCAAATCCTCGATATGGGCCCGCTGCTCCGGCGACCACTCTACACCTTCCCATGACCGGGCGATGTGCAGCTCGGCCGCGGCGTCTTCCTTCTGGCCACAGACGGCGTAGATTTCGCCGCGATGCAAGTGGGCCTGCCCGGCCATGCCGGCCAGCAATGCCTCCGACCGGTGGGCGTCATACTCGGCCAGCACCTGGCCATAGTGAGCCAGCCCCTCGTCGGCCAGCCGCCGGCGTTCGTCGGCGCACGCCGTGCCGTTGGCCGGGCCGTTGAGCTGGCTCAGGTAGACGTTGCCCAGCCCCATCGCCGCTTTGGCGTCGATCCATGCGTCGGGTGGCGGGGGCGGGTCATGCAGCGCCGCCGCGGCCTCATAGTCCCGTTTGGCCGCCCGAAGGTCGCCGCGGTCGTAGGCCAGATTGGCCCGGCTGATGAGGGCGCGGGCGTAGGCGCGATTAATCTCCAGCGCCTGGTCGTTGAAACCCTGCGCGTCTTGCCACAGGCGCTCCTTCGCCTCGCCGCTGGCTGCGCCCGCCTTCAGCCGGGCAATGTGTCCGGCAAACAGATAGATCACCTCGCGCCCGCTGAATGGCCCGTAGGTGACGACGTAGGCCTCCGTCCGCCCCACCGCGTCGATGATCTGCCAGTAGGCGTTGTCGAAGTCCTGGCCCTGCAGATAGACCAGCGCCTGGCCAAAGCGCGTCAGCAGCGCGGCGGCGGCGGCCGTTTGCGCCGGCGGAAGCTTGTCGGTCATCAGGTCGGCCAGCGCAAACGACAGGCTGACATCCAGCGGGTATTCGCCCGTCAACTCGGCCACGTCCTGCCGCGCGGGATCGAAGTAGACGTAGAAGCGGGGCGAGTACGTCACCTGGCCGGCGGCATCAATGGTGGTGCGCGGACTGTAGACGACCAGTTGGGCGTTGACGCGCCTGGCCAGCCGTTTGGCGTCCCCCTCGTCCTTGACAAGGGGCATGCGCGCGCCACTGACGATGACCTCCTCATCGAGAGCCGCGTTGAGTTCCCGGTCAAGCTCATCGACGACGACCTGTTGCAGGAGCGCCGCCGCCTGTTCGTTCTGCGCGGCGCTGCCGCCGGTCACGTCAATGGCGGCCACGGCGACGTTGAAGCCGGCGTCCATCCGCGCCGGTTGGCGCGTCCACCAGATGAGCGCGGCCGCCAGGGTGGCGAACAGCAAGGGGATGAGCACGAAGACGGCCACTTGCAGCCAGTCGCGGAAGATCGACGGCCGGGGCAGGGGGTCGTCCTCGCAACCCGTCTCCGGCGGGGCGGGCAGGGTGGGCAGCGACCAATCGACGGCCGGGACTTGCCGCGCGGCCTCGGCCAACAGCGCGTCGAGATGGCCGCGACACCAGGCGGCGCGGGCCAGCCCCAGGGCGAACACCGGCCGCGTGTCGTCGGGCACGCTCTCCGGCTCGATGCCGATGGTGAAGGCCAGGTCTTTCAGTTCGGCCAGGCTGAAGGACGCCGTCAGGCGGTTGCCAAGGTCAAAGAGCGGCGGCGGCAGCTTCGCGTTCGGCGGCGGCGCGGCAAACGGCATGGCTTGGCGACGGCGCGGTTGCCTCCGCGGCGAACGTCTCGACCACCACTCTGCCAATGGCAACGCCTCTTGACCTCCTGAGCCGATTAACCACGACGCTTCGATTGCCGGTGCCCGACCGCCGGGAGGCGGAGGCGTGGGCGGGGTGATGTTGTCGCCGGGCGTGTGGCCGGCGGCAACGGGCTAGATTGGGGCACTGCGGCCGAAGTGCGGACATCATAGCAAAAGAGGGGCGCGCTTGTCCAGAGAAACGGGAGTCGATCCGCCCAATTCGGGAGCTTTCGTTAGGTTTCTTCTTGGCGTCTTTGTCCCTTTGCGCCTTAGCGTGAGCGCTTCTCACGACTTGGCAACGATAACGACCGGGCGTAGTTCGCCCTAACGATAGGACGAATTAGTACTATTGCGCCGCTCGCGTGCCGCTTCGTTTGGCGGCAAATCGACTATACTGCTTTCAGCCACCAGGCAGCCGTATTTGGCAACCGCATGGACGACATTCGGCCGTCAACAAACCGACACTTACTAGTACCTTACGCCCAGAATCGACGGGCGGATGGAATTATATGAGAAGGTATTGACATTCCCCAATCGGCTGCTATCATGGTATATAAGTACTATCCTCTTTAGGAGTTCAGGGGCCTGGAGAGGAATGGTTGGTTAAGAGTAGTTGTCGGAGACGTCCGGGCGTCGCGCTCGAACGTCGCCAGGTCGAGGGACGCATGAAGCCGGCACGTCCAACGTGCCGGTCGTGCAAATCGCCTCGTCGGCCGAGCGTGCCGTCATCATGTCCGTTGTCGTGGCGCGTCGTCTGTCGGCTGCTTCATAATCAAAGTAATGGGAGCTCCTAGTATAGGAGGGACAAACACCATCACCCTATTTCCACACTGTTAACGCCTACAACATAGCCCGCGACGCAGGTTGCTGCGTTGCCATCGAGCCAGCGCGCTGCTGCACAAGCACCCAGAGGGGAGCCGCTCCTTTGGGCTGAGCCAGCTCGCCCGATCCATTCTCCGGGTTGCCCGCTGACGGCCGCTGTCGGTCGCCGGCCGGTATTCTGGTCGCATACCCAATCGCACCCGCATGGGCGAGCGTCGTTGGCGCTTGCCTACCCATCGACAGCCTATTGTCGGCCGTTGCCCCCTGCCTGCGTAGGGGCTAGGCATCGTAACAACTTCGCAGTTCTAGATGATTCGGAGGATCCTGTGAGTACGACTCTTAAGCGGCGCAGCCTGACCATCCTGGGGATGGTTCTGCTGGCCGCGTTTCTTGGTGTAACCTTCAACCGCGCCAGCGCGGCCAACCCCGCGCCGGTGATGGTCTTCCATCTGACCGAGCCGGAAAACGACATGCTGGCCGCGATGCAAGTCATCAACGCCGTCGCCGTCTCGCCGATGGTGACCAAGGTCTCCATCGCCATCAGCGCCGACGGCACCCTGGTCTATTACGATCACTGGGAGGACGGCTTCGCCGACGATATCGCCAACCCAACGCCCTCGGAAATCTACAGCGCCGGCAATCTCGACGGCGTGCAGATCTGGGGCAATGGCCTGGCCAGCGACGGCTGCGCGCCCCAGATTGGCAACACGGTCATCACCTGCACCAACGCCAACGACGTGCTGAACAAGGGCAACGTCATCATCCTGGATGACAGCAGCATCGTCGTTCCCAACACCGCCGGTACCATTGACTGGGACGGCAAGGACAAGATCGGCGGCACGAACGCCATCGCCGTCACCCGTTCCCTGTGGGCCAGCGGCAGCAACTCGCTGTTCGCCTGGGCCAACGCCATGTACCCCACCACCGAGTGGGGCCAGGTCTACACCACGCCCGTCGGCTGCGACACCATCACCGCCACGGCCGACATGTTCGAGTACTCCGCCTTCACCATCACCGCCGCCTACGACGGCACGGTGATCCAGACCGACCCCGAAGGCGACGGCACGTGGGAAGCGAACGTGACGCTGAATGAGGGGCAGACCTATTTCGAGTCCACCTCCAGCGGCGGCGCGTGCAGCTACGTCAAGCAGGGCGGCCAGGTGCGCTCCAACGACCCGGCCAAGCCGATCCAGGTTGTGCTGGTGACCGGCGACATCGCCGGTTCGCCCGGCTATGGCTCCCGCGATCTCAACCTCGTCCCGGACGCGCAACTCAGCTCCAGCTACTGGATGCCGGTTGGCAACAACACCGGCAATGGCGTCGACAGCCAGACTCCCGGAACGGTGCGCCTGTACATCTACAACCCCGAAGCCACGACGATGTACGTCCGCTGCGAGAGGCCGTCCACGTCAACCGTGTACACCATCGCCGCCGACACCGTCAACACCAGCTTCACCCTGTCCAACGACCAGGCCGGCCATTGCTTCGCCGTGACGGGCGCGAGCAGCACCACCCCCGACACCAGCCGCAAGTTCACCGGCGTGGCCGCGGTGGACAATGATGGCACGATCTGGGACTGGGGCGTGCCTTTCGTCCCCGAAGATCGCCTGTCGAACCAGGCCCTGGTCGGCCTGGGCGCCGGGCGCGACTGGACCTCCGGCACGAACCCGAATCAGAACGGCAGCCCCCTCTGGGTGACGCCGATCTGCCAGACCTTCTTCTACGTGGACTGGAACAACGACGGCACGCCGGACAAGGTCGACTTCAACGGCGATAACGACGTGACCGACACCAACGTCAACGGCCTGAACGAGACGACCTCCAACACCGGCTTCCAGGTCTCGACACTCCAGTCGGCGCGTCTGTACGACGCCTCCGACCTCGACCAAACCGGGGCCTACGTCTTCACCAAGACGGTGGCCAACAACGGCGGCGTCGGCGGCTGTAACTTCGCCGCCGCCTGGGGCGAAGACCCGCGCGTGGCCTCCGCCGCCGCTCCCGGCCTTGACGCGGGCACGATCATCGTCGCCCTGCGCTCGGTCGAAACCAGCAAGGACTCCGTCCTGCTGATCGACGCCGACAGCAGCGGCTCGCTCACCCCCGGCGACACCCTGCGCTACATCATCACCGTGGAGAACACCGGCCTGGCCCCGGTCGCTGTGACGGTCGAGGATACCCTGCCCACCAACACCACCTACGTCGCCAACTCGACGGCCAAAGACGTCGGCAGCGGCTTTGTGGCCATTCCCGACAACGGCAGCGGCACGCCCTTCCCGCTGGACAACGGCGGCGTGTCCCTGGGCAGTCTGCCCGAGGGCGACTCGTGGCAGGTGCGCTTCAGCGTGACGATCAACAGCCTGCCCGCCGGGCAGACGGTGGACATCTCCAACTGCGCCGAGATCACCTACGACTCGTCGCTGGTGGAGACGTGCAAGACCAACCCGGTCACCGTTCCGACCGCGCCGGCCCTGACGCTGGATAAGACGACGTCGACGGCCTACTATAATGCCGCCGGCAACACCATCAGCTACAGCTACCTGCTGACTAACACCGGCAACGTACCCCTGACGCCGCCGTATGCCGTCAGCGACAACAAGGCCACGGTGACCTGCCCGCAGACGCCGAACCCGCTGCCGATCGGCAGCAGCATCACCTGCACGGCTACCTACACCGTCATCTCGGCCGACGTCACCGCCGGCCAGGTGGTCAACATCGCCACGGCCACGGCCCAGTACGGCGGCAACCCGGTGACCTCCAACCAGGACACCGTGACCGTCCCGCTGGCGGCGCTGAACGTGGTCAAGTCCTCGACGACGACGGTCATCACCGCCGTCGGACAGATCGTGCCCTACACCTTCACGGTGACCAACACCGGCAACGTGGCCCTGACGGGCGTCACGGTCAGCGACCCGAAGTGTACCTCGGCCATCAGCGGCCCGACGGGCGACACCAACAGCAACGGTAAGCTCGACCTGACCGAGACGTGGGTCTACAGCTGCACCCACACGGTCACGCTGGCGGAGATGAACGCCGGCGGCAACCTGGCCAACACGGTGACGGCCGACTCGACCGAGACGCCGCCCGACACCGACCCCCACAACATCCCCATCACCCAGACCCCGGCCCTGACGCTGGACAAGGCGACGACCACGGCCAACTATGACCAGGTCGGCGACACGATCAGCTACAACTACACGGTGACCAACAGCGGCAACGTCTCCCTGATTCCGCCGTATGCGGTCACAGATAACAAGATCGTCACGCCGAATGTGGTCACGTGCAACCAGACGCCCAACCCCCTGAACCCGGGCGCGAGCTTCACCTGCACGGCCACCTACACCGTCACCCAGGCCGACCTGACCGCAGGCTCGGTGACCAACATCGCCTCCGGCACGGCCAAGCACGGCGCGAACACCGTCACGTCCAACACGGACACGGTGACGGTTCCGGCGGTGCAGACCCCGGCGCTGACGCTGGACAAGACGACGACCACGGCCAACTACGACCAGGTCGGCGACACGATCAGCTACAGCTACAAAGTGACGAACAGCGGCAACGTGCCCCTGACGCCGCCCTATGCCGTCAGCGACAACAAGACCACGGTCAGTTGCCCGCAGACGCCGAACCCGTTGGACCCCGGCCAGTTCATCACCTGCACGGCGACCTACGTCGTGACCCAGGCCGACATCACCGCCGGCTCGGTGGTCAATATCGCCACGGCCACGGCCAAGCACGGCAATGATACGGTGACCTCCAACCAGGACACCGTGACCGTCCCGGCGGTGCAGCTGCCGGCCCTGTCGCTGGACAAGGACACGACGACGGCCAACTATGACCAGGTCGGTGACACGATTGCCTACACCTACAAGGTGACCAACAGCGGCAACGTGCCCCTGACGCCGCCCTACGCCGTCAGCGACAACAAGACGACGGTGACCTGCCCGCAGACGCCGAACCCGCTGGTTCCCGGCGCGTTCATCACCTGCACGGCGACCTACACCGTCACCCAGGCCGACCTCAACGCCGGCTCGGTGGTCAACATTGCCACGGCCTCGGCCAAGTACGGCAACGACACGGTGACCTCCAACCAGGACACCGTGACCGTGCCGGCCCTGCAAGGCCCGGCCCTGACGCTGGACAAGGACACCTCGACGCCGGACTATGACGCCGTCGGCGACACCATCCAGTACACCTACAAGGTGACCAACAGCGGCAACATCTCGTTGCAGCCGCCCTATGCCGTCACGGACAACAAGATCGGCGCGCCGAACACGGTCGTCTGCCAGCAACTGCCCAGCCCGCTGCTGCCCGGCCAGTTCTTCACCTGCACGGCGACCTACACCGTGACCCAGGCCGACATCAACGCCGGCTCGGTGGTCAACGTCGCCCAGGCCACGGCCATGAACGGCGCGAACCCCGTGACCTCGAACACGGACACGGTGACCGTGCCCGCGGTGCAGCTGCCGGGGCTGTCGTTGGACAAGACGACGACCACGGGCAACTATGACCAGGTCGGCGACACGATCAGCTACAGCTACAAGGTGACGAACAGCGGCAACGTGCCCCTGACACCGCCCTACGCCGTCAGCGACAACAAGACGACGGTCAACTGCCCGCAGACGCCGAATCCGCTCAATCCGGGCCAGTTCATCACCTGCACGGCCACCTACGTCGTGACCCAGGCCGACATCACCGCCGGCTCGGTGGTCAACGTCGCTAAGGCTTCGGCCATGTACGGCAACCAGCCGGTGGAGTCGAATGAGGACACGGTGACCGTCCCGGCGGTGCAGCTGCCGGCCCTGACGCTGGACAAGACGACGACGACGACCAACTATGACAGCGTCGGCGACCCGATCGTCTACAGCTATCTGGTGACCAACAGCGGCAACGTGCCCCTGACGCCGCCCTACGCCGTCAGCGACAACAAGACGACGGTGATCTGCCCGCAGACGCCGAACCCGCTGATGCCCGGCGCGTTCATCACCTGCTCGGCCACCTACCTCGTCACCCAGGCCGACCTCGACGCCGGCTCGGTGACCAACACGGCCCAGGCTTCGGCCATGTACGGCGTGAACCCCGTCCTGTCGAACCAGGACAGCGTGACCGTGACGGCCGACCAAGGCCCGGCGCTGACGCTGGAGAAGAGCACGACGACGGCCAACTATGACCAGGTCGGCGACACGATCAGCTACAGCTACAAGGTGACCAACAGCGGCAACGTCTCCCTGACGCCGCCGTATGCGGTCAGCGACAACAAGGCGACGGTGAGCTGCCCGCAGACGCCGAACCCGCTGGTTCCCGGCGCGTTCATCACCTGCACGGCCAGCTACGTCGTGACCCAGGCCGACATCAACGCCGGCTCGGTGACCAACATCGCCACGGCCACGGCCAAGCACGGCAATGACACGGTGACCTCCAACCAGGACACCGTGACCGTGCCCGCGGTGCAGCTGCCGGGGCTGACGCTGGACAAGACGACGACCACGGCCAACTATGACAGCGTCGGCGACACGATCAGCTACAGCTACAAGGTGACCAACAGCGGCAACGTGCCCCTGACGCCGCCCTACGCTGTCAGCGACAACAAGACGACGGTGACGTGCAACCAGACGCCGAACCCGCTGAACCCGGGCGACTTCTTCACCTGCACGGCCACTTACACCGTGACCCAGGCCGACATCACCGCCGGCTCGGTGGTCAACATCGCCACGGCTTCGGCCATGCACGGCACGGCCCCGGTGAACTCCAACCAGGATACGGTGACGGTTCCGGCGGTGCAGCTGCCGGCCCTGACGCTGGACAAGACGACGACGACGACCAGCTATGACAGCGTCGGCGACCCGATCGTCTACAGCTACAAGGTGACCAACAGCGGCAACGTGCCGGTGACGATCCCCTACGCCGTCAACGACGACCACATCATCGCCCCGAACACGGTGAACTGCCCGCAGACGCCCAACCCGCTGATGCCCGGCCAGTTTATCACCTGCACGGCGACCTACAACGTCACGCAGGCCGACATCACCGCCGGCGAGGTCATCAACGTCGCCCAGGCGTCGGCCATGTACGGCTCCAACCCGGTGCTGTCCAACACCGACACCGTGACGGTGACGATGGATCGCATCCCGGGCCTGAACGTGGAGAAGTCGACGACGACGACGCTCATCACCGCCGCCGGCCAGATGGTGGACTACCGCTTCGCCGTCACCAACACCGGCAACATCCCTCTGACCAACGTCACTGTCAGCGACCCGATGTGCGATCTGCCGCCGACCGGGCCGACGGGCGACGCCGACAACGACGGCAAGCTCGACCTGAATGAGACGTGGGTCTACACCTGCATCCACACCGTGACGCAGGCGGAGATGGACTCGAATGGCGGCGGCGACGGCGACCTGGACAACACGGTGACGGCCGACTCGACCGAGACCGACCCGGACACCGACGACCTGTTCATCCCCATCCAGCAGACCCCGGGCCTGAACGTCGAGAAGTCCTCGACGACCCAGCTCATCACCCAAGCCGGACAGCAGGTGACCTACACCTTCGACGTGACCAACACCGGCAACATCAGCCTGACGGGCGTCACCGTCTCTGACCCGATGTGCGACGCCGCACCGACCGGGCCGACGGGCGACACCAACAACGACGGCAAGCTGGGCCTGCTGGAGACGTGGACGTTCAGTTGTGTCCACACCGTCACCCAGGCGGAGATCGACGCGGCGACGGGGCCGAACCCGCAGCTGCACAACGTCGTGACGGCCGACTCCAACGAGACGCCGCCCGACACCGATCCGTGGGACATCCCCATCCAGTACAACCCCGGCCTGAACGTGGTCAAGTCCTCGACGACGGCGCTCATCACCGCCATCGGCCAGCAGGTTCCCTACCAGTTCACGGTGACCAATACCGGCAACGTGACCCTGACGGGCGTGACTGTGACCGACGCCAAGTGTAACGCCGCCCCGGTGCTACAGCCCGGCGGCGACGCCAACAACGACGGCAAGATGCAAGTGACCGAGATCTGGGTCTTCACCTGCACCCACACGGTGACGCTGACCGAGATGAACGCCGGTGGGAATCTCCACAACGTGGTGACGGCTGACTCCAACGAGACGCCGCCCGACACCGCCCCGTGGGACATCCCCATTCAGCAGTCGCCGGCGCTGACGCTGGACAAGGACACGACCACGGTCAACTACGACAGCGTGGGCGACACCATCGCCTACACCTACAAGGTGACCAACAGCGGCAACGTCTCGCTGACGCCGCCGTATGCCGTCACGGACAACAAGATCGGCGCGCCGAACGTGGTGACGTGCAACCAGACGCCGAATCCGCTGAACCCGGGCGACTTCTTCACCTGCACGGCCACCTACACGGTGACCCAGGCCGACCTCGACGCCGGCTCGGTGACCAATATCGCTTCCGGCTCGGCCATGCACGGCCAGACCCCGGTGATCTCCAACACCGACACCGTGACCGTTCCGGCCATCCAGACGCCGCTGCTGGAAGTGACCAAGGTTCCCAACAAGACGGTTGTGGCCTCCGGCGACCTGGTGACCTTCACCATCCTGGTGGAAAACAAGGGCACCATCACCCTGAGCCTCAACAGCCTGGTTGACAGCGTCTATGGCGACATCACGACGACGGGCCACAACGGCATCACGGCCACGACCTGTGACGTGACGCCGCCGGTGACGCTGGCCGCGCTGACCGGAACGTACACCTGCACGTTCACGGCCGCCGTGACGGGCAACGCCAACACGACCCACACCAACACCGTCACCGCTTGCGACACGACGAAGAACCCTGACGTGTGCGACGACGGTAGCGCCGATGTCCGCATCATCCCTGCTCCGGCCATTGAAGTCGTCAAGACGGCTAACCCGACGCAGCTCTACACCCCCGGTGGGCCGGTGGTCTTCACCATCGTCATCAACAACACCGGCGGCGGCGCGCTGACCCTGACCAGCCTGACCGACAACGTGTTTGGCAACATCACGACCATCGGCCACAATGGCATCACGGCCACGACCTGCGCCGTGCCGCAGACGATCTCGCAGGGCGGCAGCTACACGTGCCAGTTCACGGCCACCGTGAACGGCCCGGCCGGCACCGTCCACACCGACATCGTCACCGGCAGCGGCACGGGCTTCAACGGCGCTTCGCTGACCGACAACGATGACGCGGTGGTCAACATCATCGCCATCCCGACCGTCAACACCTGCCCGGCGAATCAGGCCACCAACCAGTGGACCGACATCCTGGGCGTGGGCATGGGCACGACGTCGTCGCACAAGCTGCAAGCCAAGCTGGTTGTCCCCAACTCGGCTAACCTGGTTGCTCTCTACGGCCAGCTGTCCGGCAAGCAGCAGGGTGGCGTCAAGTACGTGCGCTTCACCTATCCGAACGGCCAGTACGTCCAGGTGGACACGGCGACCAGCCCGGCGCCGCGCACCTGGGGTGTCTTCTGGTATGGCACGGAGCTGAACCCGTCGGCCAACATCCGCGGGCGCTGGTTCCTGCAGTCCACCGGTGTCAAGGGGCATGTCCCGCGGGCGTTCATCCTCTACCCGACGTACAACAATCCGAATCAGCGGTACATCAACGTCTTCGAGGTGATCAACACTGGCGACTCCCAGGTTTACTGGAACGTGGAACAGGGTTGGATCCCCAGCCGGCAGTTGGTGATCGACATCCCGTCCCCGATGGCCCGCGCGACGTTCAACGTCGAGGTGGCCGTGGTGGACAACGACAAGGACGCGCGGCCGGTCTATGTGACCGTGAGCGCCGGCGGCGTTTCGCAGACGCAATCGCCGATCAACCCCAACAAGGGTAACCTGCTCAACATCCTCAGCTTCACGCTGGCCAACGTGCCGGCCGGAACCGGCGAGATCGTCGTCACCATCACGTCGCCCGCCCCGAACACCAACGGGCTGGGCGCGCTGGGCGGCGACTCGGCGGCCATCACCGGTGTGACGGCCAACTACCTGTGCGTGGACGTGCCGGTCATCCCCTAACTTCCGCCTGCGGATGGGCTGATGCGACCCAGCCCATCCGCGTCATCTAGACAAAACCGGGCCACGCAAGTGGCCCGGTTTTGTTTCCCTTCGCCGACAATCATCCCCACCGCGCATGGGTTTGGGTCACTGCAAAATCATTAAGACACCTCACGCAAAGATCGCCAAGGGGGCAAGGGGCGCAAAAAGACGCTTCTTGGCGTTCTTAGCTTCCTTCGCGTCCTTTGCGTGAGGTCTTCTTCCAACTTTGCCATCGCTCTGGCGTATAGGTCAGGGGGCTTTGACAAACCGGGCGCTGCCGCGGGCGACCGCCCCCAGAAAAGCCGACTTCACCGCCGCGCTGCCCAGCAGGACCTTTGTTGGTGGTAGCTTTTCGATGGCGCGGACGACGTTGGCCACGGCGCGGCGGCTCAGCTTCTCCGGCTCGCCAAAGACGACGTCGGCCAGCTTGCCGCGCTCGACAGCCATGGCCACGACGCGCTCGACGAGGTTCTCCGGCGTGTAGACGCGCTGCGGCCGCGGCTCCAGCGCCAGGCCGCCGAACTTGCACGCGCCGCTACACGTGCCGCAGCCCAGGCAGAAGGCCTCATCGACGACGGCCCAACGGGTGCGGTGGCGGCGGCCGCCGGGGCGCTCCTCGACGCGCTCATCCAGGTGGATGGCATCGACGGGGCAGGCGGCGACACACTTGCCGCAGCCATTGCATTGCGCGTAGTCAACGGACATCATCCAGTTGGAGGTGACGATGGCGTGGGGCAGGTCGAACTCGCGGATGGCGCGCATCATGCCGCAGCAGTCGCCGCAGCAATTGCACATGTAGCTGATGCCGTGCTTGACGTTGTCGGCCGTCTGGGCCAGCCCGGCGGCCTGGCACTCGGCCAGAATGTCGAGCGCCTCGGCCCGGTCGATGCGCTCGGCCATGCCGTTGGGGACGAGCATGCCGCTGCTGCCGCCAAAGGTCAGGCAAGTGCGTTGCGGCCGGCCACAGGCGTGGCCCAGATGGGCGGCCTTGTGGCGGCAGGCGCATAGAGATACGGCCACGGCGCGGGCGTCGCGGATGATGGCGCTGGCTTTCTCATAGTCAAGCACCTCAACCGCAGGCGACGGCGGCAGCGCCGACTCGCGCGGCAGCGACCGGCCGAGCTGCGTCGTCTGGTCGAAGACGGCGTGGGCAAAGCGGCCGTCGTCCTCGGTCATGTAGATCTCGAACAGCCGCGCCAGTTCGGTCATGGGCATGTCCGGCCGGGCGCGCATGAAGGTGAACTCAAAGAAGCCGATGACGACGGGCGGCAGGGCGTAGTAGCGGCGGCCGTTGGCGCTCAGATCGAGGATGAGGCCGCGTTCGGCCAGACGGGTCAATTGTCCGTCCAGCTCCTCCGGGTCGCGGTCGAGTTGGCGGGCCAGCTTGTCCAGCGACGTGGGCAGGATGGGCACGCGCGCGGCCAGGGCGGCCTCCTCCGGCGCGTAGAGCAGGCGCAGGATTTGCATGAAGGCCGGCGAGGCCGGCGCGCCGGTCACCTGCCGGTCGAGGGCGCGCTGCAAGAGGTCGTAATCGCGGTCGGGGTTGAGGTTGTGATGGCCCACGGGCGTGCTCCCGCGCGGCCGCCCGTGTTGGGGGCGGGCCGGCCACGCTGCCTACAGCTTAGACCGGCCCGCCGCTGCTGTCCAGTGACAAAGATCACCTCTTGCGCCCGTGTCCGGGGGTTCTGCCCAAGACGCGGGATACCATCCCGCGCTACAAGCGCCGCCTGCTCCCCCGCTCTTTCACGCCAGTTGCGCCTGCCACAAATCCTCCATGATCCGGTGCGAGACGTGGCGGGCGGAGATCATCGCCGTGGGCATGCCCGTGCCCGGCCGCGTGCTGGCCCCGACGAAGTAGACGTTGTGGTACTCCTCGTGTCGGTTGTCCGGCCGGAAGTAGGCCAGTTGGGTCAGGTTGTGGCACAGGCCGTGGGTCGAACCCTTGACCAGGTTATAGCGCTTGCGCCACGACAGCGGATTGAACGACGTCTCGAACTTGATGTGCTCGCGGATGTCGCCGGCGCCGATGGTGGCCAGGCGGCGGAAGGTGTGCTCGCGGGCCAGGTCGCGCAGGGTGGCCCAATCCTGTCGGCCGTCTTCGCTCAGGTGGCCGACGGGCACGACGGCGACGAGCGTGTCCTCGCCGGGCGGGGCCATGGCCGGGTCGAGTCGCGCCGGAGCGTGGATGTAGAGGCTGGGGTTGACCGGCATATCCAGTTCGTCGATGATCGACTTGAAGTTGGCCTCGTAGTCGTCGGCCAGGAAGAGCGTGTGCGCCCCCAGTTGCTCATACCGCCGGTCGATACCCCAGAAGAAGCTGATCGTTGAGCAGGAGTAGCGCATGTCGGCGAACTGGTCGGCGCGGCCGTCGGCGGGCAGCAGGTGGGTGTAGACGTAGGGCAAGTCGGCGTTGGCCAGCACGATGTCGGCCGCCAGCCGGCCGCCCTCCAGCACGACGCCGCGCGCCCGGTCGGCGACGATGTCGATGCGCTCCACTTCGGTGTCGAACAGGAACTCAACGCCGGCCTCGTCGGCCATGCCCTTCAGCGCTTCGATGATGCTATACATGCCGCCGCGTGGATACCAGACGCCGTGGGCCAGCTCGGTGTAGGACATCATCGAGAAGGTCGCCGCCGCCTCGTAGGGGCTGAGGCCCATGTAAACGTCCTGGAAGGTGAAAGCCGCCTTCAGCCGCTCGCTCTGGAAGTAGTTGGCCATGTTGTTGTGGTGGTTAACGAGCGGCTTGACCTGGTAGACGAGGGGCAGGTTCTCGAAGTTGAAGAAGTCGCTGAAGCTGCGGAAGTCGCGGTAGACCAGCTTGTCGATGCCCAGCTGGTAGTGGCGGTAGCCCTCGTCCATGTAGCGCAGCAAGCCGTCGAACGCGCCCGGTTCGATGGCCTCCAGCTGGTCGTACATGCGCTTCAGGTCCGAGGTCAGATTCAACCGCGAGCCGTCGTCGAAGACGAGGTGATAGGTCGGGTCGACGCGCTGCAAGTCCAGCGCCGCGCGCATGGGCACGCCCAGCCGCCGGAACTCCTCCTCGTAGAGCAGGGGCATGACCAGCAGCGTCGGGCCGGTGTCGAAGTGGTGGCCCTCGCGGCTGATGCGGTCACAACGGCCGCCGGGCCGGTTGTTCTTCTCCACGACGGTGACGTGTAGCCCCTGTTGGGCCAGATGGATGGCCGAGCAAATGCCGCCGATGCCGGCGCCGATCACAACCACGGTTTGTTCTATCATGATAACACTCCAATTAGGAATGAGGGGTGAAGGATGAGGGATGAAGGATGAAGATGGTCGTTGGTCGTTCCTGATCTGTGATTCCTAATTCGTAATTCCTAATTCCTGATTATCTTCATCCCCATCGCCAGCGCCGCGCTGAGTGACTTGCGCTCCGGGTAGGCGGGGCGCAAGCGGAAATCATCGCGCTCGATGAGGCCGGCCACGTACTCGAAGCGGGCGACGTAGGCGCGGCAGGCCAGCCGGGCGCGCCGGCTGCCGACGACGGCCAGATAGGCCCGTCCGGCGGCGAACTCCTCGCGGGCCAGCCGTACCCGGGCCGCCACCCAGGCGCGAAAGGCCGGCGTCTCCAGGTCGGCGGCGGTCAACGGTGGCCGCAGGGCGTGGGCGGCCAAAAACTCGGCCGGGACGTTGCAGTAGCCGGCGGCGGCGTCCTCCACTGTATCGCGCAACATGTGGATGATGTGGGCGGCGCGAACGCCACAATAGCGGGCCGGGCCGCGCGGCGGCTGTTGGTCGTGGCCGATGAAGTGGAATAGGGCGTCGGCCACGGCCGTGGCCAATGTTTGCGTATAGCCATTCAGTTCCGCGGCCGAGATGAACTGCCCACGCCGGGTTGCCCCCCGACGGCCTACGTCAAAGGCCATGACGGCCATCATGTTATGAAGGTAGGAGCGCAGGCCGCTATCCGGCTCCGTGTCGGCGGCGATCAGCTCGGCCAGCAGTGTTTCCTCCGGAGCCAGGTCGGCCGGCAGAGGGCGGCCGGCGTAGCCCGCGTTCAGCAGCGCTTGTTGCCGGGCCAGGAAGGCGGCGCGCTCGGCGGGCACGGCCGCGCCGTCGTCCAGCCGGTCATCGACCCAGCGGAAGTAGGCGTAGGCGCGATAGGCGTCGGCGGCCCGGTCGCGGTCGGCCAGGAAGCGGATGGTGGCGTAGGTCTGCGCGCTGGCGGCGCGGGTGATCGACCGGGCCAGAGCTTCATGGCCGCGGGCGGGCGCAGGGGCCAGATCGGCAGGCGCAAGGATGCTTGACATAATAGATATTGGTCGGCGGGTGTGTCCCCTTGAGTCAGGATGCAGCCGGCGGCGTCGGATAGAGAAGCGCACCTACACCACTGGCAAGCATAAAACGCCCGGCCGGCGCTGTATAGTGACAAAGATCACCTTTTTAAGACTCTGTTTTGTGGCGCGATTCTCCGAATCGCTCTTCTCTTCCAAAGTCGATGCCCCCGACCTCAGCGACGAGTTGCGGGCCGTCTATCGCGAGATGCTGCGGCTACTGCCCTGAGCGGCGCGGCGGAGCAGCGGTTCGTCGATGGCGCCGGCGTCCACGTGCTCCGCGCCCAGGAAGGCGACGAAGCGGGCAAAGCCGCGGCCGAGCGCCTCGGCGAAGGCGGCGTTCTCCCCCAGGGCCGCATCCTCCAGCCACAGGCCGAGGACGACGAACGTGTTGGTCGTCCGGTCGAGTTTGCTGTCGAAGCGGGCGACAAGGCGTTCGCCCCACAGCACGGGCAGCGTGTAGTAGCCGTGCTTGCGCTTGTCGGCCGGCTTGTAGACCTCCCAGATGTAGTCAAAGCCGAAGAGCTGTTTGGCCCGGCCGCGGGCGCTGACGGGGTCGAGCGGCGCCAGGAAGACCGCCTCGGCCGTCGTGTCCGCTTCCAGGGGCGTCCACGCCGGCGGCATGCGGCCGGCGGCCAGGTCGAGCAGGGTCTCGGCGTCCTCGCCCAGGGCGAAGCTCGTCCCCTTCCAGCCCTCGACGCGCACCTCGACGAGGTCGCCGCTGTCCAGCAGCGCGGCGATGACCTGGTCTGTACGGCTGAAGGGTACGACGCGCTGCCAGGAGTCGGCTGTGCGGTTCATGCGCGACAGGCCGGCGAAGCTGATGTCCTTGAGCACCAGGAAGCGGTCGGCCGTGGCGTCGTCGCTCTCGCGGATGAGGTCGGGTGGGGCGACGGCCTCGGTCAGGGCATAGACGCGCTCGAAGTTCTCGCGGTGGTGGGTCATCACTTCGCCGGTGCGCCAGAGGTAATAGAGGGCCAGGGAGCTGTCCTTACGTCCGCGGTAGCTCTGGGTGCGCGTGCGCGATGACGCGGCGAAGTCGCGATTGCTGACCGTGCCGCGCTCGCGCAGGATGGCGCGCATTTCCGCCACGGCGGCGGCGTGCTCGCGGCCCATCGCTCGAATGCGCGTATCGACGTTGGGTGGGTCGCCATCGCGCTCGCGGCGCATGGCCACGCGCCAATGGGGCAACTCGTCCATCGGCCGGACGGCCAGCCAGCCGCCCCAGTCGAAGAAGCGGCGCTGGCCATAGGTCACTTCCTCCCACGCGCCGGGTCTGGCGTCCAGTACGCGGCTGTGGAGTTGGATGTCCTGGCTGCGGGCGACGATCTGCAGGGGGTCGAGTTGCAGGTAGTCCATCGCCCGGATGGCCGCGGCGACGCCCTCTGCGCCGCGCCAGCGCCGTCCGGGCCACAGGCCGCCCTTGCCGAGGATGAAGCGGCGGGCCACGTCAAGATCAATCGTCAGCATAGGCGGTCGAGCCTCCTTCTGACGTGGCGCGCGGGCATCCCGGGTCGTGGCTGCCCCTTCGGCGCGCCAGTCAGACTGGTCAAATGTGCCCGGCAGTATAGAACCTTCGTTCTACCCTTGCAAGCCTAAGGAGGCACGAACCAGGGCAACCGCATAATATGGTACAATGCCTCTGTGGCGAGGCGCGCATGACAACAGCGGCAGTCGATCAATCAAAGCGGACGAAGCCAGCGGCCCGACCCTACCGGAGCTACGAGGAATACCTCACCTTGCCCAACGACGGCCGCCTGGTGGAATGGGTGGATGGGGAGATCATCGAGCACCTGCCGGCAACAACGACCCATCAGAACATCGTCATCTTTCTCGTGTCGCTTATGCGCGCCTTTGTCGAGCGGCTGGCCCTGGGCAGAGTTCTGGCCGCGCCGCTGGAGGTCAAGTTGTGGCCTGAGGGGCCTTCGCGCGAGCCGGATGTCCTGTTCGTCGCCCAAAACGGGCCGGCGCGGATCGATGACAAGCGCGTCATGGGTGCGCCCGACCTTATCATTGAGGTCGTATCGCCGGGCAGCGTCACCCTCGATCGCATCACCAGGTTCGGCGAATATGAGCGGGCCGGCGTCAGGGAGTACTGGATCGTCGATCCGCGGCCGCACCAGCAGCAGGCCGACTTCTACATCCGCGACCAGGGGGGGCGCTTTGTGCCCGCGCCGGTGGATGACGATGGCGTTTATCGCTGCGTGGTTATCCCCGGCTTCCGTGTGCGGCCGGACTGGTTCCACCTGACCGGGCCGGACGACCCGTTGCCCGACACGCAATTGCCCCTGGCCGGCATGCTGGCCGATGCGTCCGGGCTGCCGGACGATCTGCGCGACGCCTATCGACAGTTGGCCCGGCTGCTCGGTCGATAATCGGCTCTTGCTTCTTTGCGCCTCTGCTCCTTCGCGCCTTTGCGTGAGCTCTTATTGTCCGCTTGCCCATCATCTTCCCTGCCGCTATAATCCCCAATCGGTTACCGACCTGAACAAGACACACCAGCCCGGCCCACCCGCCGGGCTTTTTTGGCGCAAGAGGCTCACGCAAAGGCGCGAAGGGGCAAAGACGCCAAGGAAGAAATCGATTCCCTTCTTTTCTTATGCGCCTTCGCCCCTTAGCGTCTTTGCGTGAGATCTCTTCGCCACGGACAGGACCATGATTCAGAGAGACGACATCCGCAATATCGCCATTATCGCCCACGTCGACCACGGCAAGACGACGCTGGTCGACGGCATGCTCAAGCAAACCCACGCCTTTCGGCAGAACCAGCAGGTGGCCGAGCGCGTGCTGGACAGCAACGACCTGGAGCGTGAGCGCGGCATCACCATTCTGGCCAAGAACACCGGCATCGACTACGAGGGCGTTACCATCAACATCGTCGATACGCCCGGCCACGCCGACTTCGGCGGCGAGGTGGAGCGCATCATGAACATGGTCGATGGCGCGCTGCTGCTGGTCGATGCCGTCGAGGGGCCGATGGCGCAGACGCGCTTTGTGCTGCGGCAGGCGCTGGCCAAGGGGCTGAAGGTCATCCTGGTGGTCAACAAGATCGACCGCCCGGCGGCCCGCCCCGACTACGCCGTTAACGCCACCTTCGACCTGTTTATCGACCTGGGGGCGACGGAGGAGCAGGCCCACTTCCCGGTCATCTACGCCAAGGCGACCGACGGCCGCGCCGGCCTCTCGCCCGACGCCCTCGGCCCTGACCTGACCGTGCTGTTCGATACTATCCTTGAGCACATCCCGCCGCCGACGGTTGACCCCGACGGGCCGACGCAACTGCTGGTGACGGCGCTGGAGTACAGTAGCTACGTGGGCAAGATCGCCGTCGGCCGCCTGACGGCCGGACGGCTGCGCGCCGGGCAGACGGTGGCCCACATCGACCACCACGGCAACACGGCCACGGGCAAAATCACCAAGCTCTATACCTTCCGCGACCTGCAACGGCAGGAGCAGAGCGAGGTCAGCGCCGGGACCATCGTCGCCGTGGCCGGCATCCCCGGCCTGGGCATCGGCGACACCCTGGCTGACCCCGACAACCCCGTCGCCCTGCCGCCCATCAAGGTCGAGGAGCCGACGGTGCGCATGGTCTTCCGCATCAACGACAGCCCCTTCGCCGGGCGCGAGGGCAAGTACGTCACCAGCCGCCAGTTGCGCGACCGGCTGATGCGCGAACTGGAGAGCAACGTCGCCCTGCGCGTCGAGGAGATGGAGCGCGCCGGCGAGTTTCTCGTCAGCGGCCGGGGCGAACTGCACCTGGCCATTCTCATTGAGACGATGCGCCGTGAGGGCTACGAGTTCGCCGTCGGCCGGCCGGAGGTCATCTTCCACGACGCGCCGGAGGGGCGGCTGGAGCCGTTCGAGCAGGTCTACGTGGAGGCGCTCAACGACTTCTGGGGTGGGGTAGCCGAGATGCTGGGCAAGCGGCGCGGCCGGATGCTCGACATCCGCTATGGCGAGGACGGCACAGTCTACGCCGAGTACAGCGTGCCCACGCGCGGCATCCTCGGTTTCCGGCAGCCGTTCCTGACGGCCACGCGCGGCACGGGCGTCTTCCACGCCCTCTTCGATGCTTACCTGCCCTACGCCGGCGACATCGACCACACCGAGTTCGGTTCGCTGGTGTCGCTGGAGAGCGGGCCGGTCAGCGCCTACGCGCTGGAACACCTGACGGCGCGGGGGACGTTCTTCGTGCGGCCGTCGGTCGATGAGGTCTACGGCGGCCAGGTCGTCGGCGAGCACATCCGCGACGAAGACCTGGTCATCAACGTCTGCCGGACGAAGAACCTGACCGGCCACCGAGCCAAGCCGACGGCCATCATCGAGGCGTTGCCGCCGCCGCGCATCCTGTCGCTCGACGAGGCCATTGAGTACCTGCACGAAGACGAACTGTTGGAGGTCACGCCGGCGTCACTGCGCATCCGCAAGATGGAGCTAGACCACAACCTGCGGATGCGCGCGGCCAAGCGGGTCAAGTACGCCGAGTAACGGCCCGCACATAGCCAGAGACGACAAGGGGCACAGGGGTAGAAATACTCCTCGCGCCCCTTTTTGTTTACGCCGGCGGCCGATGCGGCAATACCCCTTTGGCGTGTGACCGCGGTCGGTTGCTGCGTCAACGACGCTTGACTCACAGAGAGAAATCGATCTATAATGATTTTACTCTTGTGTAGTGAGTATTAAAACACACACTATGAAAAGTAACGGGCCTGATGCAAAGGGGCTGCCTTTTGTGTTCAGAAGGAGGAGCGACATAGCGATTCCTGTACACGCCACACGGTTACATCTCCTATTCACTGGCGAAATTCGTTTGTAGCCCGGAGGGAAGCCGCTGCCAGTCTGGCTGACAAGCGTACGGGCCATGCAGTTTCGGGAGAAGCGAAAAGTGAATACCAGGAAGTGGATCAAGCTGATTCTGGTGGTGTTGGTCATCGCCAGTCTGCCGGTCGCCATCGCCGCGGCCGCCGGCAATGCCCACGTGACGCGCGGCACGGGCATGCTCGTTCGTGGTCAGGCCAATACGGCCCCGGCGCCGCTCGGCCCCAAGAGCGGCGTTGACATCCTGCCGCGCCAGAACCCACTGCAACTGCCGGAGCCGAACAAGGGGCCAATCCCCAACATGCCCGTGACCTGGAAGGAAGGCTGGGAGTATGCCTGGCCGAACGCCACCTGGGCCACCTTCGACAACAACGGCGGTTGGGATATGTGCTGGGATGACGTGCCGCAGCGGCACAAGAAGGGCGGCTGGAGCGCCTGGCCGGGCGATGGCTGTCCCGATGGCTGGAGCCCCGCCAACGGCTACGACTATAACATGGAGTCGTGGATGACCCTCGGCCCGGTCAGCACGTCCGGGGCCAAGAAGGGCACGCTGACCTTCTATTACTGGCTGGACACGGAGTATGGCTACGACTGGTTCTGGTGGTGCGCCTCGGTCGATGGTAGCCAATACTACTGCAAGTACATCTCCGGCTACTCTGCCAACAAGTGGCTCAAGGGCACCCTGGACCTGAAGAACGTGCCCGGCTATGGCAACATGCTCGGCTATCCACAGGTCTGGGTCGGGTTCATCTTCACCTCTGACGACAGCTTCAACTATGAAGGCGTCTACGTGGACGAGATGACCCTGGCGATTAAGTAACGGCCGGCGGCGTGGAGCCGTCCATCGTGTTGAGAGGGCGGGCCGGCGGCGGCCCGCCCTTTTTGTGGCGCGATTCTCCCGAATCGCACCACGGCCTGCGCCTATGGTATAATGCCCTCATGGCTACGCTGCCCATCGACAAGACCCTCTTCGAGCGCCTGTTGCAGGCGGACGAGTTGGGCATCCGTCTGGAGATCGTCGGCGGCCTGCCTATGTGGGAGGCCAGCCCCGTTTTGCGCCATCAGGAAGCCGTGGATCGCATCCGGGCGTCCATCCGGCGGCCGGCCCCGCAGTCAGGCACGGCCGGGCGCTGCGACTGCTACCATGCCGCCGATGTCTACGTGGTCTTCCCCGATGGCTCGCTGAAGCGGCCGGACATCGCCATCTATTGCCGGCGACCGGACGAGGCCGATGAGGCCATTACGCTCTTGCCGGAGGCGGTCATCGAGATCATCAGCAAGGGGTACGAGGCCAAAGACCTGGACATCGGCCCGCGTTTCTACCTGTCTCAGGGCGTCAAGGATGTGGTCGTGTTTGACCCGCACACGTTGCTGGTGCTGCACCTGACGCCGGCGGCCGTTCAGCGCCACGTCTCGCCGGTGGACATCACCCTGGCGTGTGGCTGCGCCTGCCGGGTCTAGATCCGCGCCAACAGGCCGGCCGCTGGGCCAACCAACGGCGACCTCCCCGACAGTAACAAAAAGCCCCGCTCGGTCGGTTGCGACCGGGCGGGGCTTCACTACATCGCCGGTTCAATCAACCGGCGCGGGGAGGAACTACGGCGCATTGGTGATCGGCGCGCACAGGTAGTTGGCAGCCATGCCCACCAACGTGGCCGAGTCGCCGTCGACGCCATCGATGGTCGGCGACGGCGAGTAGACCTTG
>ERZ724512.276-NODE-276-length-22384-cov-8.002821_pt1 | contig 22384 bp, 20 predicted proteins | sample MGYA00376045_ERZ724512 | MGnify/ENA primary metagenome ERZ724512 (study PRJEB28724, sample SAMN07190883) | activated sludge metagenome | isolation source: activated sludge of sewage treatment plant in Hong Hong | place: Hong Kong | collected 2016-03-17 ... | reverse complement strand
CACGATGGCCGCGCGGCCGCCGTCGGCTTCCTTGAGCGCCGTCACCGCGGCGCGGGCCGCGCCGAAGTTCTCGGCCGCCACCGCGTCGGCCGCCGATCCCAGCGCCGCGGCCAACGCCGTCTCGTGTCCGGCCGCGACCTTGACCAGCTTGGCAAGCGAACCGAAAAGCCCTGCGCTGCTTCGGTTTTCGATCAGCCAGGCGGCGCCGTCCTTACGCTCGAGCCCGACGGCCAGCGCGTCGATGCGGGCCCGCAGCGAGGCCACCTCACGTTCGGCGCCGCGCTCGGCGGCCTGTAGTTCGGCCACCCGCTCGTCGGCCAGCCGCAGCGCCGCGACCGTGCGGTCGTGGTGGTCGTCGAGGCCGACTTCGCTCTCGTCGAGTTCGCCGACGCGGCCCTGCACGGTCTCGAACTCGGCCTGGGCCTGCTGCGCGCGGGCGGCGGCCTCCTCGATGCCTTCGGTGAGCCGGCCGACGCGGTCGTCGATCGACTCCACCCGGGCGCGCATCGTCTCGACCTGACCGGCCAGCCGGGCCAGACCCTCGCGGCGGTCGGCCTCGGCGCGCACGGCGGCCAGATGCGCCCGCTCGGCGTCGGCGGCCACCTGCTCCGCCTCGCCGAGTTCGGCCCGGGCCACCTCCAACCGGGTCCTGGCCTGCGCCAACTCGGCGAGCAACACCTGCTCGGCCGCGGCGACCTCGTCGGCCTGGGCGTCGAGGTCGTCGGGATCCGGACCCGTCGAGCCGAGCGCGCCGGACGGGTCCGTCTCCAACAGCTCGGCCCGGTCACTGGCGATGCGCACGGTCGCGCTGACCCGCTCGGCCAGCGCCGACAGCGCGAACCAGGTCTGCTGGGCCTTGTCGGCGCGCTCGGACAAGGTGGCGACGGCCGTCTCGTGGCCGGCCAGTTCCGCCGCCGCGGCCTCGACGGCCGCCACCGCTTCTTCGTGTTCCCTGCGCAGCACGGCTTCGGTGCCGCCGACGCCGTCGAACTCGGCTTGCCGGCGCACCAGGTCGTCGGCGGCCAGCCGCAACCGGGCGTCGCGCAGGTCGGCCTGGATGGTCTGCGCCCGGCGGGCCATCTCGGCCTGACGGCCCAGCGGTTTGAGCTGGCGGCGCAGTTCGGTGGTCAGGTCGGTCAGCCGGGCCAGGTTGGCGGCCATCGCATCCAGCTTGCGGACGGCCTTTTCCTTGCGCTTGCGGTGCTTGAGCACACCGGCGGCCTCTTCGATGAAGGCGCGGCGGTCCTCCGGGCGGGACTCCAGGATCTGCGCGAGCCGGCCCTGGCCGACGATGACGTGCATCTCGCGGCCGATGCCGGAGTCGCTCAGCAACTCCTGGACATCCATTAAACGGCAACTGGCGCCGTTGATCTCGTATTCGCCGGCGCCGTCGCGGAACATCCGGCGGGTGATCGAGACCTCGGAGTACTCGATCGGCAGCGCGTTGTCGGAGTTGTCGATGGTGACGGTCACCTCGGCGCGGCCCAGCGGCGCGCGGCGCGACGTGCCGGCGAAGATGACGTCTTCCATCTTGCCGCCGCGCAGGGTCTTGGCGCCCTGCTCGCCCATCACCCACGCCAGGGCGTCCACCACGTTGGACTTGCCGGAGCCGTTGGGGCCCACGACGGCGGTGATGCCCGGCTCGAAGCGCAGAGTCGTCGGCGAGGCGAAGGACTTGAAGCCCTTCAGCGTCAGACTCTTGAGGTGCATGGCCTGCCAGCGTACCGCCCGTCCCGGGCGGTTCCGTTCCCAGACGGCGGCGGCGCGCCGGTCAGCGTTCGTCGAAGCCGGTCATCGGATCGGTGCTCTCCGACCAGTCCCAGACCACCTTGTCCACCCGGCCCGGCGTGCCGGGGCCGCGCAGCAGTTCGAGCAGCCGGTCGCAGTCCCGGCGCGGCCCCTGGGCGACGACGAGCACGCGGCCGTCGTTCTGGTTCTTCGCGTACCCGGTCAGGCCGAGTTCGCGGGCGCGCGAGCGGGTCCACCAGCGGAACCCGACACCCTGGACGTAGCCGTGCACCCATGCGGTGAGCCGGACGGGCGTGCCCTCGGGATCCGTCATGACCGGTTGTCGTCGATCTCGAGGCTGACCCGGGTGCCGGATTTCAGCGTGCGCCCCACGGTGCACACCGAGTCGATGGCGCGCTGCACGACGGTGTGCACCCGCTCGGCCTCCTCCGCCGAGAGGCCCGACAGGTCGATGTGCAGGGTTTCCGACAGCGCCGGGTACACCTCGTTGTCGCGGTCGGCGGCGCCGGTCACCGAGATCGTGGTCCGGTAGTCGTCGCCGAGGCGGCGGGCCAGCGGCTGATCGCTGGCCATTCCGCTGCACGCGGCCAGGGCGATCTTCATCAGTTCGCCCGGGCTGAAGACGCCGTCGACGTCGACGCCGCCGATGAGTACCTCGGCGCCGCGCGAGCTGCGCCCGGTGTAGCGGCGGGCGCCGGTGCGTTCGACCCACAGTTCGGTCATGTGCTTCCTCTCCTTTGTGATTTCGGTGCGTTTCCCGTCGCTGAGCGACGGTCAGCGCACCGAAATCCCGCGGGGCCGTGGCTGGCATTTCGGGCAGTAGAAGGACGAGCGGTTCATGAACTTCTCCCGGCGCATGACGGCGCCGCAGCGTCGGCACGGCCGTCCGTCGCGGCCGTAGGCGTCCAGCGACCGGTCGAAGTAACCGGACTCGCCGTTGACGTTGACGTACAGCGAGTCGAACGATGTGCCGCCCTGGCTCAACGCCTCGCGCATCACGTCGGCCGCGTGGTCGAGCAGTTCGGCGAGCTTCGGCCGGCTCAGCTTCTCGGCGATCCGGGCGCCGTTGACCTTCGCGCGCCACAACGCCTCGTCGGCGTAGATGTTGCCGATCCCCGACACCACGCTCTGGTCGAGGAGCTGTCGTTTGATCTCGGAATGCTTGTGCCGCAACACATTAACCACGGCGTCCCGGTCGAAGAGCGGATCCAGCGGGTCGCGGGCGATGTGCGCGACCGGGACCGGCAGCACCGACCCGTCGACCTCGGTCACCTCGGTCAGCATCCAGCCGCCGAACGTGCGCTGGTCGACGAAGCTCACCGCGGTGCCGTCGTCGAGCAGCGCGGCGATGCGCACATGGTCCTCCCGGGGCACCGGGCCCAGCAGCATCTGACCGCTCATGCCGAGATGTACGACGAGCGCCTCACCGGTGTCCAGCCGCAACCAGAGGTACTTGCCGCGCCGGTCGGTTCCCTCGATCCGGGCGCCCAGCAGCCGGGCGGTCAGGTCCCCGGCGCCGGCCTCGTGGCGGCGGACCGCCCGCGGGTGGTGCACCCGCACCGCCGTGATGGTGCGCCCGGCGAGGTGCCGTTGCAGGCCGCGGCGCACCACCTCCACCTCGGGTAGTTCGGGCATCGGTTTACACCTGTTCGAGTGCGGCCCACGCCGCCGAGGCCGCCTTGAGTTCGGCTTCCTTCTTCGTGCGCCCGACGCCGGTGCCGTATTCGGTGTCCATCACCAGGACGGTGGCGGTGAACTGTTTGTCGTGGTCGGGCCCGGTCGAGGTGACGACGTAACTGGGCACGCCCAGGCCGCGGGCGGCGGTGAGCTCCTGCAGGCTGGACTTCCAGTCGAGGCCCGCGCCGAGGCCCGGAGCGCTGTCCAGCAGCGATCCGAACAGCCGCAGGATCACCTCGTGCGCGGTTTCCAGCCCGCACGTCAGGTAGATCGCCCCGAGCAGTGCCTCCAGCCCGTCGGCCAGGATGCTGGCCTTGCCGGTGCCGCCGGAGTTCAACTCGCCACGGCCGAGCAGCAGGTACTCGCCGAGGCCGCCGTCGGCCAGGCCGCGGGCGACTTCGGCCAGGGCCTGGGTGTTGACGACGCTGGCGCGCAGCTTGGCCAGATCGCCCTCGGCGCGGTCGGGGTGGCGATGGAACAGCTCGACGGTGACCGTCAGCTCGAGCACCGCGTCGCCGAGGAACTCCAGCCGCTCGTTGGTGGGCAGGCCGCCGTGCTCGTAGGCATAGCTGCGGTGGGTGAGCGCCAGGGTCAGCAGGTCGTCGGGCAGGTCGACGCCGAGCGCGTCGAGCAGCGGCTGCCGCGGCGATACGGGATCGTCCGTGGCGGTCACTGAGCCTCGCCGTTGTGGTCGGGCAGCATGTCGGCGAGTTTGGCCCAGCGCGGATCGATGACGTCGTGGTGATGATCCGGTTCGGCGGTCGCCAGCACCACACCACACTGCGGGCACAGCCCGGCACAGTCCGGACGGCACAGCGGCGACAACGGCAACTCCAAGCCGACCGCGTCGATGATCGGCTGCTCGAGGTCCACCGCGTCGTCGACGACGTGGCCCACCTCGTCCTCTTCGGTGGTCGCTTCGGTGGCGCTGTCCGGGTAGGCGAACAGCTCGGTCAGGTGGATCGACACGTCTGCGGTGAACGGTTCCAGGCAGCGGGCGCACTGGCCGACCGTCGGCGCCCGCACGGTGCCGGTCACCAGCACGCCCTCGGCGACGGATTCCAGCCTCAGGTCGAGATCCAGCGGGGCGCCGGCCTCGATCGCCTCGAGGTCCAGGCCGATCCGGGCCGGGCTGGGCACCGTTTCCCGGAACTCGGTCATCGAGCCCGGCCGGCGGCCCAGCCGCGCAACGCTGATTACCAGCGGATTCCGGGCGGTCATGCCGGCGATTCTAAACCGAATCGCCGGTGGTCCGTCAGCGCGATACGTAGTCGTGCGTGCCGGCGGTCGTGCGGAGCTGATGGCGACCGCGGCCGACCGAACGCAGCGTGCCGTTGAGGTACTCCTCGAACTCGGCCAGCTTGCTGTCGACGTAGATGTCGCACTCGCCGCGCAGCCGGTCGGCCTCGGCGTGGGCGGTGTCGACGAGGCGGGTGGCCTCGGCGGTGGCGGTGGCCACCACCTCGGTCTGCGACACCAGGCGCTGCTGCTCCTTGATGCCCTCCTGAACCGCCTTCTCGTAGCTCTTGTTGCCGCTCTCGACGAGGCGGTCGGCCTCGGCCTTGGCCCGGCCGACGCTCGTCTCGTAGTCGCGCTTGGCGGCGGCGGTGAGCCGGGCCGCCTCCTCGCGCGCTTCGCCGACCATCTGCTCGCAGTGCGCGCGGGCCTCGCCGACCATCCGGTCGGCATGCGACTTGGCCTCGGCCAGCATCCGGTCGGCCTCGGCGCGGGCGTGCCCCAGCGTGGAGTCGGCCTCGGTGGTGGCGGCGGCGACCATGCCGTCGGCGTGTGCCTTGGCCTCGCGCAGCATGCCGTCGCGCGCGTCCAGGACGTCCTGGGCGTCGTCGAGCTCGCCGGGGATGGCGTCCTTGATGTCGTCGATCAATTCCAGGACGTCACCGCGGGGAACCACACAGCCGGCGGTCATCGGGACGCCGCGGGCCTCCTCGACGATGGCGCCCAACTCGTCGAGCGCTTCAAATACTCGGTACACGGCGCACACTCCAGGGTTAGGCAACAGTGAACTCTGTGGCTATTGTGCCTGGTGTTACTTGTGTGACTCGATTGGCGACGCCGGTGTGTCGCAAATTAGCCGAGTTTCTCCCGCATCCGGCGGTTGACCGCCTCCGGCAGCAGCGCCGAGACGTCACCGCCGAACGTCGCGACCTCCTTGGCCAGCGACGACGACACGAACGAGTACTGCGGCGTGGTGGCCACGAAGAAGGTGTCGACGCCGGCGACGTGCCGGTTCATCTGCGCCATCTGCAGTTCGTATTCGAAGTCGGTGCCGGTGCGCAGGCCCTTGACGATGGCGGTCAGGCCGCGTTCGCGGGCGAAGTCGACCACGAGGCCCCGGCCGGACTCCACGCGCAGGTTCGGCAGGTGCGCCGTCGACTCGACGATCATCTCGATGCGCTCTTCGGCGCTGAACATGCCCTTCTTGTTGGGATTGACCAACACCGCGACGACGACCTCGTCGAACTGCGCGGCGGCCCGCTCGAAGACGTCGATGTGACCGAGGGTGACGGGGTCGAAGGAGCCCGGGCAGACGGCGCCGCTCATGGGTGACGACGGTACAGGGCGGGTCACCTACCGACGATGCGCCACTGCGCGGATCGGCCCGGCTGCAACCATGGTGAACGGAAACTCGACCGGGAAATCGTCGTCGACGGAGGTGACCTCGATCCGTCGCAGCACGGTGGCCAACGCCAGTGTGGCTTCCAGCATCGCGAAGTGGTCGCCGATGCATGTCCGCGGGCCGGCTCCGAACGGCGCGTACTGCCACCGGTCGCGACTCTTGGCGGCGGCGCCCAGGAAACGGTCGGGATCGAATTCATCGGGCCGGTCCCACAGCGCGGGATCGCGTTGGACCGCAGCGGTGCCGTAGATGACCAAGGATCCAGCCGGCACACGGTAGCCGTCGACCTCGATGTCGCGGGTCGCGGTGCGTCCGAGCGCCGGACTCGGCGGGCAGAGTCGCAGCGCCTCGTGAACGACCGCATTGATGTAGGGCAGCGCCGCCACATCGTCGGCAATCAACTCTCGGTCCCCAATTGCCGCGAGCTCGGCCGCGGCCCGCCCCTGAAGCTCGGGATGCCGACCCAACTGCCACAGTGCATAAGTGAGTGTGGTTGCGGTGGTGTCGTGTCCGGCAACCATGAAGATGATCAACTGATCACGAATCTCGTTGTCGGACAATCGTTGTCCAGTCTCAGGGTCGATGGCCTCCATCAGCGCCCGTACCAGGGGAGCATCCCTGCTGGCATCGCGTCGACACTCCCGCAGGACTTCGCTGCTGAGGTCGCACAGCACTGCCGCGGCTCGCCTTGCGCGACGGCGCGCCAATGTCGGCACCCATCCCGGTACTCGCAGCGGACTGCCACTACGGTCCGCGATGTAAGCCAGCGCGGTGTTCAGCGAGTTCGCGATCCGTTCGGCGCTCTGATCGAGATCGACACCGAGCACCGAACGGCCCAGCGCACGAAGGGTGATCCTGCGGCACTGCGCGTCCAAGTCGACCGGAACGCCATCACTCCAACAACCGACCGTGGCTTCGGCGGCCGCGGCCATGTGTGTGGCGAATGTCCCGACGTGTTTCTTGGTGAACAGTGGCTGTAACGCTCGCCGCATCGGCAGCCACTCGTCATATCGGACGTCGAACAGGTTGTCGCCGAGCAGCCGCCGCATCTCGTCATGCGCCGACACGCGTTCCATCACGGCGGCCGAGGGCGACAGCATGTCCCGCCCGCCGCGCGGCGACGTCACGACCACCACCGGCGGCATCAGCCACTGCGGCGCCAAACTGAGCCGGGTGACCGGCCCGCCAGCATCACGCAACACCTGACAACCGGTGTGGGCCTGACGGACAGCTCTCACCTGTTGCCGCAACGGCAATGGACATTTCGGTGGCAGAGGCAACGACCGTAGGTCTACCGGCGGCACATTCCCCGTTACGACCATGACGCCCCCCGTCTATCGGTCTCGGTTGAGTGTAGATCCGTCTCCCAACGCACGGAAGGCCCTTCAGCCGTGTTCGGCCCACTCCAGTCGGGTGTCGCCGTAGCGGCGCGGGGCCATCGGCTCCCAGCCCGATGGCCAGTCCAACTCGGCCCCGGCCGCGGCGCGCTCGACGACCGCGATGGTTCCCGTTGTCGCCCAGCCGTTCTCGGTTAGCAGGCTCAAGTCGTTCTGCACTCGGTCGTTGGCGAGGTCGTACGGCGGGTCGGCGAACACCAGATCGACCGGCGACCCGGCGCCGGCCAGCACGCTGGCCACCGGCGCGCGACGCACCGTCGCTCCCCCGAACCCGAGGGCGGTGATGTTGGTGGTGATGACCGCCGCGGCGCGCTGATCGGCCTCGACGAACAACGCCGAGGCCGCGCCACGCGAAAGCGCTTCCAGCCCAAGGGCGCCCGACCCCGCGTACAGGTCGAGCACGCTGATCCCGGTGAAGTCGATTCGCGCGGCCAGTGCGCCGAACAACGACTCGCGCACCCGGTCGGTGGTCGGCCGGGTGCCCTTGGCGGGAACGGTCAGGCGCCGCCCGCCGGCCGACCCGGCGATGATGCGGGTCAGCTGATCACCGCCAGCAGGTCGCCACCCTCGACCTGTGCCGTCGGGGTGACGGCGACCCGCTGCACGGTTCCCGCCTTCGGTGCGGTGATGGCGGCCTCCATCTTCATGGCCTCGATGGTGGCGATGGTCTGGCCCGCCGCCACCGTGTCACCGACGTCGACGATGACGGTCACCACCCCGGCGAACGGGGCGGCGACGTGGTCGGGGTTGGCGCGGTCGGCCTTCTCGGCGGCCGGCGTGGCCGCCGCGATCGAGCGGTCGCGCACCAGCACGGGGCGCAGCTGTCCGTTGAGGATGCACAGCACCGTGCGCATGCCCCGCTCGTCGGCTTCGGAGACCGCCTCAAGCCCGATCAGCAGCTCCACGCCCTTCTCCAGCTTGACGCGGTGTTCCTCGCCGCGGCGCAGGCCGTAGAAGAACTGGTTGGCGCTGATCTGCGAGGTGTCGCCGTACTCCTCGCGGTGCGCGTCGAACTCGGCCGTCGGCCCGGGGAACAGCAGCCGGTTCAAGGTGGCCTGCCGGGCCGGTCCCGGCCGGGTCAGCGCCGCCGCGTCGGCGTCGGACAGCGGCTGCTCGGCGCGCGCCGGACCGCGCCCCTGTAATGCTTTGGTGCGCAACGGTTCCGGCCAGCCGCCGGGCGGATCACCCAGTTCGCCGCGCAGGAAGCCGATCACCGACTCGGGGATGTCGTAGCGCGCCGGGTCGGCGGCGAAGTCGTCGGCCGACACGCCGGCGCCCACCAGCGCCAGCGCCAGGTCGCCGACCACTTTGCTCGACGGCGTCACCTTCACCAGCCGGCCCAGGATGCGGTCGGCGCCGGCGTAGGCGTTCTCGACGTCCTCGAACCGGTCGCCCAGCCCGAGTGCGATGGCCTGCTGGCGCAGATTGGACAGCTGCCCGCCCGGGATCTCGTGGGTGTACACCCGGCCCGTCGGCGCGGGCAACCCGGATTCGAAGGGCGCGTACACCTTTCGCAGCGCCTCCCAGTACGGTTCGAGGTCGCAGACAGCGCTCAGCGACAGCCCGGTGTCGTATTCGGTGTTGACGGCCGCCGCGACGATCGACGACAGCGCGGGCTGGCTGGTGGTGCCGGCCATCGGCGCCGCCGCCCCGTCGACCGCGCTGGCCCCGGCCTGCCACGCCGCCAGGTAGGTCGCCAGCTGGCCGCCGGGTGTGTCGTGGGTGTGCACGTGCACCGGCAGGTCGAAACGGCTGCGCAGCGCTTCCACCAATGTCGCGGCCGCCGGTGCCCGCAGCAATCCGGCCATGTCCTTGATGGCCAGCACGTGCGCGCCGGCGTCGACGATCTGCTCGGCCAGCTTGAGGTAGTAGTCCAGGGTGTAGAGGTTCTCGGCCGGATTGGACAGGTCGCCGGTGTAGGACATCGCGACTTCGGCTACGGCGGAACCGGTTTCGCGGACAGCCTCGATCGCCAAGCGCATCGACTCGACGTTGTTCAGCGCGTCGAAGATCCGGAAGATGTCGACGCCGGTCCGGGTGGCCTCATCGACGAACGCACGGGTGACGTTCTCCGGGTACGGCGTGTAGCCCACGGTGTTCCGGCCGCGCAGCAGCATCTGCAGACAGATGTTGGGCATCGCCTCACGCAGCGCCGCCAGGCGTTCCCACGGGTCCTCCTTGAGGAACCGCAGCGCGACGTCGTAGGTCGCCCCGCCCCAGCATTCCATCGACAGCAACTCTGGCGTCATCCGCGCGATGTGCGGCGCCACCATCAGCAGGCTCGTCGTGCGGATCCTGGTGGCCAGCAACGACTGGTGCGCGTCCCGGAACGTCGTGTCGGTCACCTTGACGCCGCGCGAATCCCGCAGCCAGGCGGCGAATCCCTCCGGACCCAGCTCGATGAGTTTCTGCTTGGACCCCGGCGGCGGCGGGACGGACAGGTCGATCGGCGGCAGCTTGTCCTGCGGGTACACCGACGACGGCCGCTCGCCGTGCGGCTTGTTGACCGTCACGTCGGCCAGATAGTTCAGGATCTTCGTGCCGCGGTCGGCGCTGGAACGGGCGGTGAGCAACTGCGGGCGCTCATCGATGAACGAGGTGGTGATGCGCCCGGCCCGGAAGTCCGGATCGTCCAGAACCGCTTGCAGGAAGGGGATGTTCGTCGACACGCCGCGGATCCGGAACTCGGTGACCGCGCGGCGCGCGCGGCGTACCGCGGTCGCGAAGTCCTTACCGCGACAGGTCAGCTTCACCAGCATCGAGTCGAAGTGGGCCGACACCTCGGCGCCCACGTTGGTGCCGCCGTCGAGACGCACCCCGGCCCCGCCCGGGCTGCGATAGGCGGTGATCCGGCCGGTGTCCGGCCGGAAGCCGTTGGCCGGATCCTCGGTGGTGATCCGGCACTGCAGCGCCGCGCCATGCAGCACGATCGAATCCTGGCTCAGGCCAAGGTCTTCCAGCGACTCACCGCCGGCCACCCGCAACTGGGAGGACACCAGATCCACGTCGGTGACCTCCTCGGTCACCGTGTGCTCCACCTGGATGCGCGGATTCATCTCGATGAACACGTGGTGGCCGCGCTCGTCGAGCAGGAACTCGACCGTGCCGGCACACGAGTAGCCGATCTGCCGCGCGAACGCCACCGCGTCGGCGCAGATCCGTTCCCGCAGTGCGGGATCCAGATTCGGGGCCGGCGCCAACTCGATGACCTTCTGGTGCCGCCGCTGCAGGGAACAGTCCCGCTCGTAGAGGTGGATCACGTCACCGGTGGTGTCCGCCAGAATCTGGACCTCGATGTGACGCGGGTTGATGACGGCCTGTTCGAGGAACACCGTCGGATCGCCGAACGCCGACTGCGCCTCCCGCGACGCCGCCTCGATGGCCTCCGGCAGGGCGCCGGGATCGGCGACCCGGCGCATCCCGCGCCCGCCGCCGCCGGCGACGGCCTTGACGAACAACGGGAATTCCATGCCGCGGGCAGCCGCCACGAGTTCGTCGACCGAGGCCGACGGATCCGACGAGCGCAGCACCGGCAGGCCGGCGGCCCGCGCCGCCGCGATGGCCCGCGCCTTGTTGCCGGTCAGTTCGAGCACATCGGCGCCGGGCCCGACGAACGTGATGCCCGCGGCCGCGCACGCCGCGGCCAGATCGGGATTCTCCGAGAGGAATCCGTAGCCGGGGTAGATCGCGTCGGCCCCGCACGCACGGGCGGTCGCGACGATCTCGTCGACACTCAGGTACGCCCGTACCGGATGTCCGCGTTCGCCGATCTGATAGGACTCGTCGGCCTTGAGCCGGTGCAGTGAATTGCGGTCCTCGTAGGGGTAGACGGCCACCGTCGCGATGCCCAACTCGTAGGCGGCGCGGAATGCCCGGATCGCGATCTCACCGCGGTTGGCGACCAGAACCTTCGAGAACACGGTCTTCACTCCTCGAGCCGATGCCGATGGACGTCCAGCGGAAATAGCAGTGCGCCCAGCGTACCGTCGGCGCACCGTTCGGCACGACTCGACGGCGAGGGTGCGGATTCGTCGGCGACCCGCCGCTGCGGCCGCGGAATCGGCACGCTCCGGGCGGTGGGGTCCGGCGCGGGCCGGCTCAGATGTCCAATCCCCCGCGCTTCACCAATTGCTTTGCGATCACACCCTTTTGGATCTCGTTGGTGCCCTCGCCGACGATCATCAGCGGCGCGTCCCGGAAGTACCGTTCGACGTCGTACTCGGTGGAGTAGCCGTAGCCGCCGTGGACGCGCACCGCATCCAGCGCGATCTGCATCGCGGTCTCCGAGCAGAACAGCTTGGCCATGCCGGCCTCCATGTCGACGCGCTGACCGGAGTCGAACTTCTCCGCCGCCGACAGCAGCAGCGCCCGCGCGGCGGCCAGCCTGGTCCCCATGTCCGCGAGCATGTTGCCCACGGCCTGGTGCTCCCAGATCGGCTTGCCGAAGCTCTGCCGATCCTGCGCGTAGGCCAGGGCGTCATCGAACGCGGCGCGGGCAACCCCGGTCGCTCGGGCGGCCACCTGCAGGCGCCCGACCTCGAGGCCCTTCATCATCTGTGCGAAGCCCCGACCCCCCGCGGCGCCCAGCAGAGCCGATGCCGGCACCCGGCAGTCGGCGAAGTTCAGTTCGCAGGCCTCGACGCCCTTGTAGCCCAGCTTCGGCAGGTCCTTGGAAACGGTGAATCCCTCGGTTCCGGTTTCGCCGGGCCTCGTGCTCGCGGAACTACACCGCTCGCCGAACCCGGCTGCTGGATTCTGCACCAACAGGATCGACACGCCGGTGTGCGCCGGCACCGCGTCGGGGTCGGTCTTGCACAGCAGCGCGACCAGACCGGACCGTCGCGCATTGGAGATCCAGGTCTTCGAGCCGTTGACGACGTAGCAGTCGCCGTCGCGGCGCGCCGTGGTGCGCATCGCCTGCAGATCGGAGCCGCCGCCCGGTTCGGTCAGCGCCATGGTGGCGCGCAGTTCGCCGGTGGCCATCCGCGGCAGGTACTGCCGTTTCTGCTCCTCGGTCCCGAACAGCAGCAGCAACTTCGAAACCACGGTGTGGCCGCCCATCGCGCCGGCCAGACTCATCCAGCCCCGCGCCAGTTCCTCGGCCACCTGCACGTAGCACGGCATCGACACGGCGCCGAAGCCGTAGGGCTCGGGAATGGCCAGCCCGAAGACGCCGATCTCCTTCATCGTCTCGATCAGCTCTTCGGGATAGGTGTTGGCGTGCTCGAGATCCCGCACGACCGGCTTGACCTGCTTGTCGACGAAGTCGCGCACGGTCGCGACGATGGCCTGCTCTTCCGCGGTGAGTGTCATCCGCAACCTCCCGAGATCGGCTGGCGCATCGCCCCCGAATGTTCGCGCCGACACACAGTTCGGCGGTGGTCGGCGGCTAGAGCAGGGTGGACCAGTACTCCCAGAACCGGGCCAGGATGGCCAGGATCACCGCGGCGAACCACAGCGCCGCGATCGACCAGCGCCACTGGTGGAGCACCCGCAGCACCGGGTTTCCGGCCAGCGGGCGCAGCGCGATCGAAGCCACCACCACTAGCAGCGTGATGGTCATCGCCCAGACCACCATGCAGTACGGGCACAGCGCGCCGATGCGGTAGAGGCTCTGGAAGATCAGCCAGTGCACGAACACCGCGCCGAGCGTCGTCCCGATCAGTAGCCCGACCCAATACCATTGCGGTATACGGACTTTCGACCAGACGAGCACGCCGGTGACGACCACCAGCGTGAACGACATGATCCCGATCAGCGGGTTGGGGAACCCGAACGCCGAAGCCTGACGGGTCACCATGATGGACCCGCAGGACAGCACCGGGTTGAAGTTGCACGACGGGACGTACTTCGGGTTGATCAGGAGTTCGATCTTCTCGACCGTCAGCGCGAAGGATGCCGCCAACCCGACCGCGCCGGCGATGACGATCCACAGCGCCGACGGGCGCGGGACCTCAGGCGACGACCACAGCGGCCGGTCCTGCGGCACCGCGTCCTCGGCGGCGGTCAGCGGGGTGGTCATCACGCCGCGGGAGCGGCCGCGCCGTCCAGGCCCGGCACGTCGCCGACGATCTCCTTGACCTTGGCCACCAGATCCTCCGCCTTGGAGTACTGGTAGTCCTCACCGTTGATGCGGATAGTCGGCGTCGCGGAGATCTTGGCGGCTTCGGCCAGCCCTTCGACCATCTCGTTGTTCCTGCCCTTGTTCACGCAGTCGGGCACCGTGCCGACGACCCCGGCCTGCCGGGCCGTCTCGATGAGCGCCTTGTCGTCGGGCGCGGCCCCTCCTTCGGCGGGCTGCTGGGCGAACAGCGCGGTGTGGAACCGCCGGAACACGTCCTTGGTGGCGCTGGTGTCGGCGTCGGCGACGCAGTACCCGGCGTTGGCCGCGCGGGTCGAGTAACGGTCGTTCACCGAGCTGTTGAGGATGGCCACCATGTAGTAGTCGGCGGCCACCGCACCGGTGTCGATCAGCTTGTTGATGGTGGGGCCGAACGACTTCTCGAACGCCGCGCAGTGCGGGCACTGGAAGTCCTCGTAGATCGACAGCACGGCCTTGGGCTCCGTGCTGCCCTCCTTGGTGATCACCTTGGCGGTCGCGACCCGAACAGCCTCGATGTCACCGGTGTGTTTGCGCTCGCTGCCGTGGACCTTGATCCAGGTGAACAGCCCGGCGGCGATCGCGATGACCAGGGCGGTCAGCCCGATCTGGACCCAGAGGTTTCGTTTGCGGTCAGCCGCCTTCAGGTCGTAGCTGGCGGGGCGCTTCGATTTGTTGGCCACGGTCAACCAGCCTACCGGCCCGCCGTACGGCCGTTTTCAGGCCCGTCGCAGGTGCGCCCGCAGTGCCGAGGCGAGCTCGGCGAGGCACGCGCTGGCGCCGCCGCCCAATCCGTCGAAGTTGATGAAGCCGTGGGTCATCGATGTCATCTCGCGCAGATCGACCGACACCCCGGCGGCCCCCAACGCCGCGGCGTACGCGTTTCCCTCGTCGCGCAGTGGGTCGAAGCCGGCGGTGACGACGAGCGCCGGCGGCAGGCCGGTCAGGTCGGCCGCCCGGGCCGGCGACACCCGTGGGTCGGCCGCGTCGAGCTGCGAGCCCTCCAGGTACCGGTCGCCGAACCACGCGATGTCGTGGGCGGTCAGGGCGAAACCGTTCGCGAACAGGGTCCGCGACCGTGTCGGCGCGCGGACGTCGGTGACCGGGTAGATCAACAGCTGCAGCGCAGGCACGACGTCGTCCTCCCGGGTCAGCTGCGCCACGGCCGCCGCCAGGTTGCCACCGGCGCTGTCGCCGCCGACGGCGACGCGGTCTCGCCGCACACCCAGTTCGCCGGCGTGTGCGACGACCCAGCGATACGCCGCCAGGCAGTCGTCGAGCGCGGCGGGCGCCGGGTGTTCGGGGGCCAGCCGGTAGTCGACCGAGAACACGTGCACGCCGGTGCGCCGGCCCAGGATCCGCGCCACCGGGTCATAGGAATCCAGGCCGCCGAGAACCCAGCCACCGCCGTGGAAGTACACCAGCGCGGGCGCGCCGTCGTCGGCCGCACGGTAATGCCGCACCCGGATCTGCCCGGCCGGTCCCGGAATGGACAGCTCCGACACGTCGGCCGGGACCGGCGGCCCGCTCAGGGGGACCAGAGAATTGAACATCCGACGGCTGAGTGCGACATCATCGTCGAACACCAGCCCGTCGACTCCGGCCAGATGCAGCGACGCGATGAAGGCCTGCAGCGTGGGATCGAGCGTGTTGCCGTCGATCACGACGGCCCGCCCGCCCGACATCAGCCTCTTGGCGGCCTCGGGTAGCGCCGGAAGCACCTTGGGCGTGACGCGGCACGCGGCGATCAGGGCGGATACCGGCAGTCGGCGCCGGCGCGTTTGTGCAGCCACGGGCAAAGACCGTAACGCGTCAGATTAGGTCGCGTGTTCGCCTCGGATATATCGTGATCGACGCCCAGAAGGCTCTGGGACCTTTTCGATGACTGGCAGGTGGATTTGATGGCCGTTCCCTCGATCGGGCTCAACGACGACAACGCGATTCCGGCGCTCGGACTCGGCGTCGCCGAACTGTCCGATGCCGAGACCGAACGCGCCGTCTCCGCTGCCCTGGAAACCGGCTACCGGCTGATCGACACGGCGTCGGCCTACGGCAACGAGGCCGCCGTCGGCCGCGCCATCGCCGCATCCGGTATCCCCCGGGAGGAAGTCTTCGTCACCACCAAGCTGGCGACCGGCGACCAGGGCTTCCAATCCAGTCAGGACGCCCTCAAGACCAGCCTCGACAAGCTCGGGATGGACTACGTCGACCTGTACCTGATCCACTGGCCGGCCACTGAGAACGGTAAGTACGTCGACAGTTTCGGCGGCATGATGCGCTCGAAAGCCGACGGGCTGACCAAGTCGATCGGCGTCTGCAACTTCACGCCGGAGAACCTGAGCGACCTGATCGACCTGGCCTTCGTGACGCCGGTGATCAACCAGATCGAACTGCACCCACTGCTCAACCAGGCCGAGCTGCGCGCCGTCCATGCGGAGCGCAACATCGTGACGGAGGCCTACAGCCCGCTCGGTGTCGGCAACCTGCTGGACAACGCCGCGGTCACCGCGGTGGCCGCCGACCACGGCAAGACACCGGCACAGGTGCTGATCCGCTGGAGCCTGCAGCTGGGCAACGTCGTCATCCCACGCTCGTCGGCGCCGGAGCGCATCGCCGAGAACTTCGACGTCTTCGACTTCAACCTCACCGACGCGGATATGACCGCGCTGAGCGGTCTCGATGACGGCACCCGGTTCCGGCCGGATCCGGACACCTACCTCGGCACGTAATCCGCTGCCTTCGGCGGCGTACCGCCGCTGCCTTCAGTGAGGAATCTCGCACACGTTGTGCGAGTAGGCGTCTGCGTAGCTCCTCAGCCAATGCTCAGCCCGTGGGGCAGGTGCTCGCGGCCTGCCGCAACCGATCGGCCGACGGCTGATCGACCGGCAGGTGATAGCCGCGCATCACCTCGAGGAACTGCAGCGAATACTGGCACCAGAACGCCTCGTTCGGCGGCATCCAGGTAGCCGGCTCCTGGTCTCCCTTGTCCTGGTTGGCCTGCCCTTGCACCGCAAGCAGATTCGCCGGATCGTTGGCGAAGCGCAGCCGCAGTTCGTCGGGCCAGTCCCGCGCTCCCATGTCCCACGCATACGCCAGCGGCACGATGTGGTCGATCTGAACCGACGCCCCGACCTGGTTGCCGCGCACGAAGGGAATGGTGGCGTTGGTGTACGGGTCGTGCAGCGTGCCGGTGGCCACCGCTTGCGGGCAGCGTTTGATGTCGACGAACGTCTTATCCACCAGGTCGCGGTTGAGGATGTCGTTGCGGGTGTCGCAACCGTTGTGCCCGCCGGGCGCGTCGTTGTCGTCGTCCCAGGCGTCGCCGAACGCCGCCCGGCGGTAGTCGTATCCGCGAATCCGCAACGGCACCACCGGGATTCCGGCCAGCACGTCGACGCCGGGGGCGACCGTCGGCGCGTCGGCGGCCGCGACGAACGCGTCACGCTGGGCGGCCGTCACGGTCTGGACGGCGACGCCGATCGCCAGGACCGCCGCAAGGGCCAGCCACGCGAGGGTGCGGCGCGTCACGACTTGTCCAGATATTCGACGCTGCGCTCCCGCTCGGTGAACGGCGCCGCCAGCAGTGCCAGGCCGGGATCGTCCGGGTCGCGCTGGTAGGCCTCCTCGCAGAACGTCCGCGCCGCTGTGATGACATCGCCGTCCCGAAGGAGCGACAGCAGCCGCAACCCGGAGGCGCGGCCCGATTGCAGCTGGCCCAGCACGTCGCCCTCGCGGCGCTCTTCCAGGTCGAGCTCGGCCAGGTCGAAACCATCCTGGGTCGAGGCCACCGCCTTCAGCCGTTCTCCCGCTTTGGAATTCGGCGAGAGTTCGGTCACCAGCAGGCACAGGCCCGGATGCCCGCCGCGACCGATGCGGCCGCGCAACTGGTGCAACTGGCTGATGCCGAACCAGTCGGCGTCCATCACGAGCATCACCGTGGCGTTGGGCACGTCGACGCCGACCTCGATGACGGTGGTACACACCAGGACGTCGATATGACCGTCGCGGAAGCCGGACATCACGGCGTCCTTCTCGTCCGAGCTGAGCCTTCCGTGCATGAGACCCACACGCAGCCCGGCCAATTCGCCGGTGTGCAGCCGGTGGTACAGGTCCACCACCGCGGTGGCCTTGCGCGGCGGGCCGTCCCGCGGATCGCGGTCCATCCGCTGGGCGGGCTTGGTGTCGTCGTCGTCGATGCGCGCGGCCACCACGTAGGCCTGCCGGCCGGCGGCCACCTCCTCCCGGATGCGGGCCCAGGCCCGGTCCATCCAGTCGGGCTTGTCCTTGGCGAAGACCACACTGGTCTGTATCTTCTGACGGCCCCGCGGCAACTCGCGCAGCGTCGAGGTCTCCAGATCGCCGTAGACAGTCAAGGCCACGGTGCGCGGAATCGGGGTGGCGGTCATCACCAGCAGGTGCGGGGTGATGCCGCCTTTCGCCTTGGCGCGCAACTGATCCCGCTGCTCGACACCGAACCGGTGTTGTTCGTCGACCACCACCATGCCGAGCTGGTGGAATTCCACGGCATCCTGCAGCAGGGCGTGCGTGCCGATCACGATGCCCACCTCGCCGGAGGCGATCTCGGCGCGCACCGCCCGCTTCTGCGCCGCCGACATCGAACCGGTCAGCAACGCAACCCGGGTCGCATCCTCGGACCCGCCGAGTTGACCCCCCATCGCCAGCGGGCCGAGCACATCGCGGATCGACCGCGCGTGCTGGTCGGCCAGCACCTCCGTGGGCGCCAGCATCGCGCACTGGTAGCCGGCGTCGACCATCTGCAGCATGGCCAGCAGCGCGACCACCGTCTTACCGGAACCGACCTCGCCCTGCAGCATCCGGTTCATCGGCCGCGATGCCGCCAATTCCGGTGAGATGTCGGACAATACGTCTATCTGGCCGTCGGTGAGCTCGAACGGCAGCCGCTTCAGCAGCGCCGCGCGCAGCCCGTCCTCGCGCGGCGGCGCCGGCGGGCCGGTCTCGGAAAGCTCGCCGTAACGCCGGCTGACCAGGGCCCACTGCAGCCCGGTGGCCTCGTCGAACCGCAGCCGCTCGAGCGCGCGGTCGCGCTCGCGGGCGTTCTCGCTCAGGTGCACGGCGCGCAACGCGGCATCCTCGGACATCAGATCTTGTTGGCGCACAATGTATTCCGGCAATGGCTCCGAGACCGGGTCGAGCACCGCGAGCACCTGGCGGATGCACGCGTAGATGTCCCAGCTCTGCAGCTTGGCGGTGGCCGGGTAGATCGGGAAGAAGTCCCGCTCGAAGATCGAGATGTCGAAGTCGGCTCCATCGGAGGTCGCCTCGACCATCTTCTTCAGCGATGCCGTGCCCTTGTGGGAGTCGAGCAGCAGGAACGCGGGGTGGGTCAACTGCATGGTGCCCCGGAAGTAGCCGACCTCGCCGGACATCATCACCCGGGCGCCGTCGACCAGACCCTTCTTGATGTGCCTGGGGTTGAAGAAGGTGGCGGTCACCCCGTTGCCGAGCGTGACGACCAGGAACTCCTTGCCGGTCTTGCGGGCACGGTTGGACTTCACCTTCGCGATGCGGTCGACGAACGTGATGTGCTCGCCCTCCTCCGGCGGCGCATCCCCCTCCCCGAACACCGATGAGCCCTTGCTGTATTTGCGCGGGTAGTGCCGCAGCAGATCGTCGACGGTCCGGATGTCGAGGTGCTCGTCGAGCGCGTCGGCGGCCTTGGCACCAATAACGAATTCGAGTCGGTCGGTCAGCTTGGCCACCGGCTCACTCCACCCCGATGAGCAGCGCGTCGCCGGCGTGCCCGGTGTCATAGGTGACCAGTTCGGTGCCGAGGTGATGCCGGTGGACGTGCTCGGTCAGGGCCTCGGCCACCCCCGCGTCCACGCCGGCGCCCAGCAGGACCGTCACCAACTCCCCGCCGACACCGAGCATCAGATCGATCAGCCCACGCGCCGCCGCCGTGACGTCGTGGCGCACCACCAGCACCTCGCCGCCGAAGATGCCCAGCCCGTCGCCCGCACTGCACGGACCCGCCCACGTCAGCGCATCCTCGGTGGCCATGCGGACCGACCCGAAGCGGGTGGAGCCGGCGGCCGCGGCCATGGTGTAGCCGTCGTCCACGGCGGGCCGGCCCGGATCATGCACGGCCAGCGCCGCCAGGCCCTGCACCATCGACCGGGTGGGCAGCGGCACCACGTCGATACCCCATCCGATGGCTGCGGTGCAGCCGGCCACCAACTCCTCGGCGGCCACAAAACCATTGGGCAGCAACATGACCGATGCGGCACCGGTGTCGACGAGGGCGCGCAGCAACCGCTGTGCGCTGACCACCGGACCCGCCTCGGGTTCCCTTGCCTCCAGCACGCAGGCGCCCTCACCGGCGAAGAGTCGGGCCGCGCCGTCGCCGTCGACGACGGCCAGCACCGCGCGGTCGCGACTCCAACTGCCCGGCGCCGGACCACCTCCGCCACCGGACAGCACCGATATCTGGATGTGGGTGGCGGAACCGACGGCCAGGCCGGCTTCGACCGCGGCGCCGGCGTCGTCGGTGTGCACGTGCACCGAATGCCCGCCGGTGTGGGTCGGCGCCAATGCCACCGAATCGCCGAGATCGTCCAGGACCGCGCGAAGCCGCTCGGCCTGCGCGGCGCTGCACGGGTGCACGTGGTACATCACCTCGAACTGCGGCGGAGACGTGGTGGACACCACCGGGACCACCGGGAGGGCCGGCTCGTAGGCCGGGCGGGCCGGCGCCCGTCCGGTGACCGTGCGGCACAGCGCGTCCAGCAGCACCAGCAGGCCCCGGCCGCCCGAGTCGACGACCCCGGCGTCGGCCAGCACCGCCAGTTGCCCGGGCGTCTTGTCCAGTGCGACCGCGGCCGCGTCGGCGGCGGCGGTGACGGTGTCGGCCAGCTCACCGTCGGCGGCCGCGGACTCCGCCGCGTCGGCGGCGGCCTGCAGGACCGACACGATGGTGCCCGGGACGACTTCGCCGCCCATCGAGGTGACCACCAGGCCGATGGCGTGCCGAAGGGTGGCGCTGAACAGCCTGCCGTCGATCTCGCTGAGATTGCCGCCGGTGTCCTCGGCGGCCGACGCTGTGACGTCCGCGGCGCCTCGCAGGATCTGCGACAGGATCACCCCGGAGTTGCCGCGGGCGCCCTGCAGCGCGCCCGCCGACAGCGCGCGCGCCACGGCGACCAGGTCGCGGTCGTCCCCGGAGTCCACCCGGGCCAGCGCGGCACGCATGGTGAACAGCATGTTTGTCCCCGTGTCGGCGTCGGCCACCGGGAAGACGTTGAGACGGTTGATCTCGTCGACGTGGGTGATCAGGTCGCCGACGGCGGCGTGGGCCCACTCGCGCAGGGCAGTGCCGTCCAGCGCCGGGTGCCTGGGACGCGACCTGGAATCGGAAGCTGCCTCCGACATCCGCGCCTCCCGCCCTGGATCGCAATTGCCACCACTGCGGGCGCCAGCCTAGTCACATCGGCCGACACCGCGCGGACGCCCGCACCCAGCGTTTTGGAGTTCACCCCGGCGGGCCGGTATCCTGGTCCGGTTGTCGAGTCACCCGCTATGGCGGTCGTTGGCTCAAAGCACTGACTTCGAGGAGTTTTCACTATGGCTGCCGTATGCGATATCTGCGGTAAGGGCCCCGGCTTCGGCAAGTCGGTGTCGCACTCGCATCGCCGGACCAGCCGGCGGTGGAACCCGAACATCCAGGTCGTGCACTCGGTGGACCGCCCGGGCGGCAACCGCAAGCGCCTGAACGCCTGCACCTCCTGCATCAAGGCCGGCAAGGTCTCCCGGGGCTAATTCTCTTCATCTGTTCAGTCATCTCTGCGAGGTCCACTCGCAGTTTTTCGCAGTGGCTGCTGAACAGAACCGCGGGCATTGCCCTGAACAGAACCGCGGGAATCGCTAGGGCAGCCGCCAGTCGATCGGCTCGGCGCCCATCTCCGCCAGCAGTGCGTTGGCGCGGCTGAACGGCCGGGAGCCGAAGAACCCGCGTGAGGCCGACAGCGGCGACGGGTGCACCGACTCGATGATCCCCACACCGGACCCCAGCATCGGCTTCAGCGTCTGCGCGTCACGGCCCCACAGGATGGCCACCAGCGGGGTTCCCCGCTCCACCAACGCCTTGATCGCGCATTCGGTGACGGCCTCCCAGCCCTTGCCGCGGTGCGACGCCGGATTGCCCGGCCGCACCGTCAGCGCCCGGTTGAGCAGCATGACGCCCTGGGCCGCCCACGGGGTCAGATCACCGTTGGCCGGCTTGGGGTAACCCAGATCGGCGCAGTATTCGGTGAAGATGTTCTCCAGGCTGCGCGGCAGCGGCCGCACCTCGGGCGCCACCGAGAAACTCAGGCCCACCGCATGCCCCGGCGTCGGATAGGGATCCTGCCCGACGATCAGCACCCGGACGTGTTCGAACGGAAAAGTGAAGGCACGCAACACATTTGCGCCGGACGGAAAGTAGCCGCGCCCCTCGGCCAGTTCGCCGCGCAGGAACTCTCCCATCACGCCGACCTGTCCGCCGACCGATTCCAGGGCCCGCGCCCAGCCGGGATCGACGAGTTCAGCAAGTGGTCGGGCCGTCACGACCGACCAACCTAATTGAAGGACTCCCAGCCGGCGTAACCGGTCCAGTCCCGCCCGTCCACCCGGAGCCCGGCGCCGCCGACCACCGTGCCGATCGCCCGCCAACCGGGCGGCACCGCGCCGGGAAAACATGCGGCCAGCGCGTGATCCTCGCCGCCGCCGAGCACCCACGCCCACGGGTCGGCGCCCAGCCGCGCGGCCGCACCCGCCACCGCGTCGTGATCCGCGGCCAGCCCGGTG
>ERZ724512.274-NODE-274-length-22448-cov-9.419729_pt1 | contig 22448 bp, 24 predicted proteins | sample MGYA00376045_ERZ724512 | MGnify/ENA primary metagenome ERZ724512 (study PRJEB28724, sample SAMN07190883) | activated sludge metagenome | isolation source: activated sludge of sewage treatment plant in Hong Hong | place: Hong Kong | collected 2016-03-17 ... | reverse complement strand
CGACGTTGATGTCCTCGGCCTCGTTATAGGCCAGCTTGGCGATGGAACCGGCGGCCAGGATGAGTTTGCGGCGAATGGCGGCGGCCTCAACCATGCGGCCGTAGGCCTCAACGTTGATGGAGGTCGGCACGGCGTTGAGCAGGCTGATGACGACGCCCTCGCCGCCGATCTCCTCCAGCCGCTCGCGGCGGCGCAATTCCTCAATGAGCGTCACCACATCCAGCGGCACGCGCTGGTCGCTAAGGGCCAGCATGGCCTCATAGACCCAGCGGTTGGGCGCGCGGTAGAAGGCGTCGGCCTTCAGGAAGTTGGAGACCTCGAAGAGCGAATCGGGGTCGATGAGCAGCGAGCCGAGGACGGCCTCCTCCGCTTCGATGCTATGGGGTGGTAGACGTTCTTCTATCGTGTCCATTGCCGCCCTCTCTGGGGCCAAACGAAAACGTGAAACGGCTTCCGTTTCACGTTCACTGCGAACCGCGAGGTTCGGTTAGCCGGCTGCGATTCAACCGTCGGCGCGTTGCCTTGTCAGGAACGGTCGCTCTCGTCAAAATCGTCGAAATCGAGCGTGTCCAGGAAGTCGCTGAAGGCATCGAGCTTGCCGACATCGGCCGCCTCGCCGCCTTGCTGGCTCTGGGCCGCTTCCTGCAAGTCCGGCTCCGGCTCCACGCCGGCCACATCCATGACCTCCTCGGCGATGAAGATAGGCACCTTGGCGCGCACGGCCAGGGCGATGGCATCGGACGGACGGCAATCGATCTCGCGCGGCTCCCGTTCACCGGTGATGTTGATGAACAGCCGGGCATGGAAGACGCTCTCGTTCAGTTCCTTGATGAGGACGTGCGAGACCGTGCCGCCCAACTCGGTGATGACGTTCTTGAGCAAGTCCTGGGTGAGGGGACGCGCCACCTTGACATCCTGCAACTCGATGGTGATGGCGTCGGCCTCGCAGGGGCCGATCCAGATGGGCAGTTGGCGATCGCTGTCCACCTCGCGCAAGAGCACGATACGGTGTTGAGATACCAGACTGATACGGATGCTGTCGATCACAACCTCGATCATGGGCCGTCCCTCAGTTTACGGATAGTGCGCGCCGCGGCGCGGAGCCAGGATTTTGAGGGGATTGTAGCACAGAATGGGCCAGGGGCTAATGGGACAAGATGACCCAGTTCTGGCCGCGCATTTCCATGACGAGGTTCTTCAGGCGCGGGTCGGGGGCCTGGGTGGCCGTGGCGCGGGCGGTCGCGCCGGCCAGATCGACGGCGTGCAGCTCGTAGCCGTACTCGGCCGCGGCGCGAACGATGCCCAGATAGCTGGCGGCCATCGGGTCGATGATCGTCCCGTCGCGGTCGAGGATGTCCTCCACGCTGTCGAGGATGACGTTGGCGCGGCTGTAGTCGCCGGCGCGCATAGACGTGTCGGCGGCGATGAGCATCACCTCCAGGGTGACGTTCATCTCCGTCTCCGGCCGGCGGGTCAGGTCGGCCGGGTTGCCGAACTCGCGCACCTCCGTCGGGTGGGGCAGCCAGGCATTCAGATAGTGGGCCGTGGGGTCATAGAGGGCCTGATAGCGCCGGGCGATGTCGTAGTAGCGGATGGTGGTCTGCAAGTCGTCGATGGCCACGGCCGGCGGCGGGTTGCTCTTCAGCCCGGTCAGCCAGTCACTTTCGGCCTGGGCCAGGGTAATGCCGTAGTAGCGCTGCAAGTTGGCATCGACGGCAGCCGAGAGCGTCGGCCCGTCGTCGGCGGAGACATCGCTGTAGAACTCCTTGAAGGTGCCCCAGCCGGCGCGGTCGATCAGGTAGGTCACGAAGCCGCCTGCTTCCAGATAGCCGATCTCGTGCTGCACCGGGTAGAAGTCGTCGATGAGCTGGGCCAGGGGCACGTTACGCTGCATAGCCACCAGCGCCGCCGCGCGTTGTGTCAGGTCTTCGGGCTTGTAGTGGCCGCCGCTGGCCCACACGGCCAGCCCTTCGGCCATGAAGGAGATGCGGCGGGGGGCGAACTGCTGGTCGAGGATGTGGGTGGCCTCGTGGACGAGCAGTTCGTAGACGCCGCCGCCGGCATACTGCCGGTCGGCGTAGGACACAACCATGTCGGCCCCGGCAAAGCCGCCCTGGCCCACGACGCGGTCGATCAGGTAAACGTTGATCTTCTGGCTGGGCTGGACGGTCAGGCGGTCGGCGGCCTGCCCCACGGCGGCCTCCAGTTGCGGCAGCAGCGTGTCCAGGTCGCGAGCCGCGGCCGTGTCGCTGACGACGTGAACGATGCAGCAGTTGATCTCGGCCGTCTGCCAGGTGGCGGCCACGTCGAGCGCCGCCTGCCCAGAGGCCACTTCGACGGTCGTCGTCATCGTCACGCGGTTGTTGCCGGCGTCCTCGTCGTTGGTCTGGATGGCGTCACTGGGGTCGAGGACGACCTCGATGGTGTGGTCGCCGGCCAGCCCGGTCGTGTCCCAGGCCCACTCGTAGACGCCCTCGGCCTGGCCGTTCCAGTTGCGCCGGTCGAGCGGCCCGCCGGCCACCTGCTGTCCATCAACGTAGATGGCGGCGCTGACGTCGCTGACGTTGATCGCTTCGGGCACGTGGGGCAAGAGCTGGAAAGTGACCTTGTCGCCGGCATAGACGACGGACACGGGGTAGAGAAAGATGTCGGCGGCGTCGATGGCCAGGTCGTTGGCGACGATGTGGGCCGGGCCGCCGGTGGGCGAAGGCAGGAGGATGGTCGTGGGCGAGGCGACCGGCGCGGTGGTTGGCTCGGCGGTGGGGATGATGAGCTGGGTGGTCGGCGCGGACGGAGCCTGGGTAGGCGCGACGACAGCCGCGGTTGACGGCAGTGTGTCGGCGGCTGTCTGGCGACCACAGGCCGCCAGGAACATCACGGACGCGACAAGCAGGAAAGACGCAATGCGCTGCATTGAATGCGACTGTAATTGAAATCCGCGAATACGACCGAACGCCACGGCTATTTCTACTCTACTGCTGCTATTCTATCGACCGACGATAGGCAATTCTGCCGGACAAGTGGGATGTTCACCGAGTCTTAACCTGTTAGCGGGCCATGCTGACGGCGCGACACCGCTCCTACCCAAGCTGGCAAATGGTGTATAATTCCGCGCTTACCATTTTAGCACAATCAGGTGCGGCGTTGAAGGGGCTTGGCCGGGGTGGTCGCTGGCTCGTGTGCGCCGCGCCATACCAACAACGCAGGAGTTGAACATGCCCTTTCAGAATATTCAGGTGCCCGCCGGTGAGAAAATCACCTATCAGAACAACCGTCTCGCCGTGCCCGATAATCCCATCGTCGCCTTCATCGAGGGCGACGGCATCGGCGTCGATATCACGCCGGCTTCCATGATCGTATGGGATGCGGCTGTCGAGAAGGCTTACGGTAGCCGGCGCAAGATCGCCTGGATGGAGATCTACGCCGGCGAGAAGGCCGCGGCCAAGTACGACGGCAACTACATGCCCGCCGAGACCTTCGATGCCATGCGCGAAACCATCGTCGGCATCAAGGGGCCGCTGACGACGCCCGTCGGCGGCGGCTTCCGCAGCCTGAACGTGACCTTGCGCCAGGTGCTCGACCTCTACGCCTGCGTCCGCCCGGTGCGCTACATCGCCGGCACGCCCAGCCCGATGAAGCACCCGGAGAAGATGAACATCGTCATCTACCGCGAGAACACCGAGGATGTCTACTCCGGCGTCGAGTGGGAGGCCGAGACCGAGGAAGCGCGGGCGATCATCCGCTTCATCAACGAGACGCTGGGCAAGAACGTGCGCGAAGGCTCGGCCATCGGCATCAAGCCGGTGTCGGAGTTCGGCAGCAAGCGGCTGGTGCGCCAGGCCATCCAGTACGCCATCGACCACAAGCGGCCGTCGGTGACGCTGGTGCATAAGGGCAACATCATGAAGTTCACCGAGGGGGCGTTCAAGAACTGGGGCTACGAGGTGGCGACGCAGGAGTTCGGCGACTTCACCGTGACCGAGGAAGATCTGTGGAACAAGTACGACGGCCGCGCCCCAGAGGGCAAGATCGTCGTCAACGACCGCATCGCCGACAACATGCTCCAGCAGATGATCACCCGCACGGACGAGTACAGCGTTCTGGCGACACTGAACCTGAACGGCGACTACATCAGCGACGCCGCCGCGGCGCAGGTAGGCGGGCTGGGCATGGCCCCCGGCGGCAACATCGGCGACGGCCTGGCCCTCTTCGAGGCCACCCACGGCACGGCTCCCAAGTACGCCGGCAAGGACATGGTCAACCCCGGCAGCCTCATCCTCAGCGGGGCGATGATGCTGGAGTACATGGGCTGGAACGAGGCCGCCGACCTGGTCGTCGAGGCGATGGGCAAGGCCATCCAGGACAAGGTCGTGACCTACGACCTGCACCGGCAGATCGAGGGGGCGACGAAGGTCAGCTCGTCGGGGTTTGCGCGGGCGATTGTGGAGAGGATGTAGGCGCGGTTCGCTGACCGGCAGATGATGAAGAAGGCTTAACAGCACCGGCGGACATCAGTCCGCCGGTGCTGTTAAGTTGGGGGCGTATGACGGCCAGCGCGCGTCCGGGAGCGTGCTTAAGCGCATAGCGGTCGGTGGAGTGTAGACCGACCTGAGCCTTTGGCATGAGCGTCCTCACGACCACTGGTATCAGCCAGGTGTTAGAGCTATACTGAGAATTGTGGAGTTCGAATGGGATCCCGGCAAAGCAGAAGTCAACCTGCGCAAGCACGGCGTGTCCTTCGCTGAGGCTGCAACGGTGTTGGCCGACCCACTCTCAATTACAGCCTCCGATCCCGACCACTCCCGTGTAGAGGAACGTTTTATTACCGTCGGCATGTCTTTCAACCACCGCCTGTTGCTCGTGGCTCATACTGAGCGAGGAAAGACCATCCGGATCATCAGTGCTCGCGAATTGACTTCCACCGAACGAACGACTTATGAAAGCGGAAACTTCTGATCCCAATGATGATCTCCGACCCGAATACGATCTGACGACGTTGCTGAAGGACGGTGTACGTGGCAAGTATGCTGCGGCGTTTGCCCGGGGCACGAACCTTGTCTTGCTGGCCCCCGACGTGGCGCAAGCTTTCCCCACCGAAGCGTCCGTCAACGAAGCCTTACGGCTGGTCATGCGTCTGGCCGAGTTGCCCGTCTCACCGGCCAGTTCTCGCTAAGCCGATCTCTACACCGTCCAATCCCGATAGCCGCGTAGAATCCATGGCGGAGGCGCTCTCGGTCAGCGTCTCTGCTATTATTCGTTTCATGCTGCAACCTCTCCCCCTCCTAACCATCGCCGGCTCCGACTCCGGCGGCGCGGCCGGGGCGCAGGCCGACCTGAAGACCTGGGCCGCGCTGGGAGCCTATGGCATGAGCGCCCTCACTGCCGTCACGGCGCAGAACAGCGTGCTTGTGCAACAAGTCCACTTCCTGCCGCCGGAGATGGTCGCCGCGCAGATCGACGCCGTGCTGTCCGACTACGGCGCGGCGGCGATCAAGACCGGCTTCCTCGGCCGCGTGGAGATCATCGAAGTCGTGGCCGACCGCCTGGCATATTGGTGTAGGGGCGGGTCTGAGACCCGCCCCTACATTGTGATCGACCCGGTGCTGGTGAACCATCGCGGCGAGGCGATGTTTGGGCCGGACGTGGCCGACGCCTATCGCCGGTGGCTGCTGCCGTTGGCCGACCTGGTGACGCCCAATGCGGCCGAGGCGCGGCTGCTGGGGCTAGGCGAGGACGAGCAGGGAAGCGGGGGAGCGGGGGAGCAGGGGAGCCAGAGCGTGGCGGCGCGCGTGTTGATCAAAGGGGCCAGACGGTCGGACAGCGAGATCGTCGACGTCTATTGGGACGGAGCGCGGCGCGTGGAACTGCCGCAAGTGCTCATCGACACGACCAACACCCACGGCAGCGGCGATACGCTCTCGGCCGCCGTCTGCGCCTTCCGCGCCGCGGGCCACGACTGGCCGGAGGCCATCCACCGGGCGCAGGCCTTTACCCATGCCGCCCTCCGGCGCGGGGCAGGCTGGCGGCTGGGCGCGGGCCACGGGCCGCTGGGCCACGCGCCCGCCGAAAGCGCTTGACGCTGCCCGTGACCTCTGGTATTCTCCCATCATTCAAAACATTTTGAACGTTGGGTACTATGCACCAGACGCTTAACGCAGTCAACGAAAGCACCGCCACCGGGCTGGCGCGACTGGCCCGCTTCTTCGGCTTCAGCGACATCATGGGCCGGCTCTATGGCACACTGCTGCTCAGCCCCGAGCCGATGTCCCTGGACGATCTCTGCGACCGGTTGCAGATCAGCAAAGGCTCGGTCAGCATGACCATGCGCGACCTGGAGCGCTGGGGCATGGCCAAAGAGGTTTGGGTGCGCGGCAAGCGGCGCAAGTACTACAAGGCCGAGTCGGATATGTGGCAGGTGATTCGCAACGTGCTCAGCGGCCGGGAGCAGCGCGAGGTGCAGTTGGCGCTGCACGTGCTAGGCGAGAGCGTCGAGAAGTTGCAGGCGGCCGAGTGCCAGCTGTCGCCGGAGGAGCAGCAACTGGCGCGCTACTACCTGGATCGCATCGCCGACCTGCAAGCGTTCTTCCAATTCGCCCAGTTGGCCCTCCACACCGTCCTGGGCAGCGAGAAGTCGCTGGATTTTGAAGCGATTACGCGGATTGAGATTGAGTAGGTAGTTATTATTTGTAGACTTCGCGCCGGTGCCGAACGTATTCGATAACGATCTGGGCTGCTGGCGCCTGCGGTTCAAGCCGATAAATCACGCGATAATCCCCAACACGCAACTTGTAGTAGCCCTGCCAAGCGCCGTGCAGGGGAAGCAAGGTGGTAGTATCCAGGTTCTCAGCCAACCATCGGATTCGCTGCACGACCCGTGTGGCCACGGCTCTGTCCAGTTTCGCCAGGTCAGCCTTCGCCTCTTTGGTGACAAGAACCGGATGCGAAGTTGTCATTCCAATCCAAGTTCGACGAGTACGTCTTGCAGCGATTCCGTTTCCTGATAACCGGTAAGTCGCTTTTCAACTGAGCGCTTGAGTTCCATTTCGAATTCCTCGCGAAGCTCTAACCCTTCGTCGGGATCGGCAAATAGGTCGGCCAGGCTTTCCGTGACTGCCTCGCGAATCAGCGCGCGAAACTCTGCTAAGGTCAAGTCGGCGATTTTCATTTCAGTCATTTGCTCTACCCTGTAGCCCTGTCTTCGCTAGTCCTTCTTAGTATTATATCACGCTCGCTCAACAGCGAGCCGGCACTGCGAGACTACCTACCGGGCGTTGCGCAGATAGCCCGCCACGCACAGCACCAACAACACCAGATAGCCAATGACCACCGTCCAGATGTGGAAGGCAAACCGCCAGTCGCCCGCCGGTAAGAGCCACTGGCCGAGCAAAACTGCCAGCGTGTAGACCGCTGCATAGACGGCGATGCGCCGTTTCAGCGGTCGCAGCCGCGCGTCGCCGTCCACGACGATGAGCGGCACAACCACCAGGCAGGCCCAATAGGCGGCCATGCCCAGCTGGCCGGCGTCGGGGTTGCCCCAGGGGGAGTTGCCGATGAGGAACCATTCGACGCCCAGACCGGCCACGGCCGCCAGGATCACGCAAGCCAGGAAGGCCGCCCGCCGCGGCAGCAGCCGGAAGAGCGCCCACACCACCACGAACGCCCCGGTCAGATAGACAGCGTTGAAGACCATCGAGCCGAGCAGGTTGGCCCAGTCGCCACGGATGAAGACCGAGTATTGCAGCTCGCCGACGGCCGCGGTCAGCACGCCAACGAGAACGAACAGAGGCAAACGCAGCCAAACGCGCATCGATTTCACTCCCATCGCTCGCAGGGTTGCTATCCCATACGCACGACAGGCGAAATCGATGCAGCGGGGCGGGTTGTGGCCGCCTAGAATAGCTCGCGGTTGGCCGACACCCAGTCGTACAGCCGCCGCACACCCTCGGCCGGCGAGACGCGCGGACGCCAACCCAGGAGCGCCTCCGCCCGGCGGATGTCGGCCACGAAGACGCGCTGGTCGCCCGGCCGCCACGGGCCATAGCGCACCGGCACCGGCCGCCCGGCCAACTCGGCCAGCAGCGGCCCGAACTCCGTCCAGATCGATAGCGTGTTGTCCGGCCCGCCGCCCAGGTTGAGCACTTCGCCGCGCAGGTCGTCGATGTGGTCGATGCCGCGCTGGTAGGCGTCGAGCAGGTCGTCGATGTAGAGCACGTCGCGCACCTGCCGGCCGTCGCCGTAGATGGCGATGGGCCGGTCGAGGACGGTGGCGATGACGAAGTGGGCCACCCAGCCCTGGTCTTCCACGCCGAACTGCCGCCGGCCGTAGATGCACGACTGGCGCAGCACCAGCGTCCGCAGGCCATAGATGCGGGCATAGTCGCGCATGTACTGGTCGCCCGCGCCCTTGGAGCAGCCATAGGGGGAGTGGAAGTCCAGCGGGAAGCTCTCCGGGATGCCGTGGGGGTAATCGGCGTAGGCGTAGCGCTCGCCGGCCGGGACGATGCCGACGTGCTCCATGCCGCCGTAGACCTTGTTGGTGCTGGCATAGAGCAGGGCCGCGCCCGGCGCGCCGTGGCGCACCGCCTCCAGGACGTTGAACGTGCCCAGGGCGTTGCTCTCGAAGTCCTCGCGCGGGTCGGCCACCGACTGGGTGACGGCCACCTGCCCGGCCAGATGCAGCACCACGTCTGGCGGCCGCTCGGCCACGGCCGAGGCCAGCCGGCCGTCGTCGCGGATGTCGGCCTCCAGGACGCACAGCCGCTCGCCGCCGTGCGTGGCGTGGAGCCAATCGAGGTTGGCCCGGCCGCCGCGCCGGGTCAGGTTGTCGTAGATGGTCACGGCGTCGCCGCGCCGCAGAAAGTGGTCGGCGGCGTTGCAGCCGATGAAGCCGGCCCCGCCGGTGATGAATACGTGTTGTCCGCTCAAGTGATTTTCTCTCGCATCGCTCGCCGCGCCCCGCGCCGGGCGATTAAGCTATGTGATTATACAGCCGTCGCCGGCCATACCCTTAGCGCCCCCTTTCTTCCGCCTCGACAATCGCCCGTTCCCGTTCGGCCAGCCAGGCGCAGTAGTCCGGCTGCTCGGCCAGGTCGACGGTCAGCAGCAGGGCGTCCTCGGGCGGGTTGCGGTAGTAGCGGCGGCGCACGCCGACCTCGACGAAGCGGTATTTGGCATAGAGCGCCTGGGCGACGAGGTTGCTGCGGCGCACTTCCAGTGTGACGAGCAGCGGCTGCAGGGCGCAGGCCAGCAGCAGCAGGTTCAGCAGCAGCCACTCGCCCCGGCCGCGGCCGCGCTCGGCCGGAGTTACGGCGATGGTGCTGATGTGAATCTCCCCGGCGATGAGCCAGAAGCCGGCAAAGCCGATAAGCGCCTCGCCGCCGGCATCGTCGCGCGCGAGCACCTGATAGTGAGCCAGCTGGTTGTCGGTCAACTCATTGATGAAGAGCTGCTCCGTCGCCGGGGTAGGAAACGAGGCGCGGTCGATGGCCAGGACGGCGGGGATGTCGGCGACGGTCATCGACCGCAACCGGTAGGGCGAAGGCAGAGCCAGCATCGTGCCTAGCCCGGCTCGCGCAGGTAGAGCGGCGCCAGGTTATCGGCCGGGTCGGTCTGCTTGCGCTTCCAGCGCCACCAGCCGATCTCGGCCAGCACGGCGGCGCGCCGCACCGACTCGGCCGGCGGGGCAATGACCGCGGCGCGGTTGGCCCGGCGGATGAGCTTGGCCGTGTTCGCGTCGATCTCGCCGGCGAAGGCGATCGGCAACGCCAGTCGCGCGGCCAACTCTTCCCAATTGGTCAGCATCGGCTCGCCGACGCGCTCCCAGCCTCGCTTGGCGACCCACTGGTACTGCCCGGCCCAGACGCGCGTGCGGCCGGCCTGGGCGACAACGACCAGATCCGTCTCCAGCCGGCAGACGGACCGGGCGACGATGTCGAGCGTGGGCACGCCGACGAGGGGCAGGTTGTGGGCCAGCGCCAGGCCCTTGGCCAGCGCCAGGCCGACGCGCAAGCCGGTGTAGGAGCCGGGGCCAATGGCCACGGCCACCGCGCTCAGGTCGGCCGGGGCGACGCCCGTTCGGCCCCACAGTTGGGCCACGGCCGGGGCCAGCTCAATGGTCTGCGTGCGCCGGCTACGCCAGCCGAACTCGGCCAGGATGGCCGCGCCATCGTGGAGAGCCAGGCCGATCCAGTCGGTTGCCGTGTCGATTGCCAGGATCATCGTTGTTCAGACCCCGAAAGTGTTTTTGCGGAAGCCCGCCAGCAGTTGGGTGGCCCGCGGCCCACCGGCGTTCAAGCGCAGGCGGCGGCGGGTTGGGCTGTCGTAGCTGAGAGCGATCCACAGCCGGTCGGCCGGCAGCAACGCCAACACGTGCTCCGGCCACTCGATCATCACCGTGGCGTCGCTGTCGAACAGGTCTTCCAGGCCAACGGTGGCGATGTCGCCGGCCCGCTCCAGCCGGTAGCAGTCGAGATGGTAAAGCGTGGCCCCGTCGCGCGGGCGGGGGTACTCGTTGACCAGGACGAAGGTCGGGCTGGTGACGCGCAATGGCGTGCCCCAGCCACGGCCGATGCCCCGCGCCAGTGTCGTCTTGCCCGCGCCCAGCTCGCCGGACAGACAGACGATGTCGCCCGGCGCTAGCAGTTCGCCCAAGCGGATGCCCAGGCGCTCCGTCTGCGCGGTGCTGGTGCTGACGAAATCGAGTGTCCGGTCGTCGAGAATGGCCATACGAGTGGTCGGTAATCAGTGGCCAGTCAAAAACAGTGGCCTATATCAGGGGACAGTATAACCCAAATCAACCACATCCTGAAAACAACTGCCCGCCAACCGCCCCGACCTCAGAGGTTTTCTGAAACCTCTGAGGTCTCCCGCCGGCCGCCGGCCACTGGCCACTGTCCACCGTCCACGATTCCGATATACTCCCCTCATGCGCGTTCTCTTGCTAACCGACATTCATGCTAATCTGGTCGCCCTGGAAGCGGTGCTGGCCGACGCCGAAGGGCAATGGGAGCAGCTGTGGTTCCTGGGCGATCTCGTCGGCTACGGGCCGCAGCCGAATGAGTGCGTCGAACGATTGCGGGCGCTGGCGCCGCTGGCTCTGTCGGGCAATCACGACTGGGCCGTGCTGGGCAAACTCGACGACGAGGACTTTAACAGCGACGCCCGCTACGTGGCCCGCTGGACGCGCCGCGTGCTGACGGCCGACAACCGCGACTACCTGAACACCCTGCCGCCCCTGCGTGTCGAACCGCCCTTCACCCTGGCCCACGCCAGCCCGCGCCACCCCGTCTGGGAGTACATCCTCGACCTGCCGACGGCGCTGGAGAACTTCGCCCACTTCGACACGTCCTACTGCCTGGTCGGCCACACCCACGTGCCGGCCGTCTTCGCCCTGGACGAGGCGAGCGGCGGGGTGGACTTCGCCCTCATCGAGCATGGCGACGTGCTCGACCTGAGCCGCCACCGGCTGATCGTCAACCCCGGTGGCGTGGGCCAGCCGCGCGACGGCGACCCGCGCGCCGCCTATGCCCTGCTGGACACCGAGGCCATGCGGATGACCTTTCACCGCGTGGCCTACGACGTCGCCGCGACGCAAGCGCTCATGCGCGAGCAGAAGTTGCCGCGCCGGCTGATCAAGCGGCTGGAACAAGGGCTATAGCGGAACATTTGGCCAGGCGGCAGCGTCCTCTCAACAGAGACGAGCAACTGAATGAGAACGCCGTGCAGACAGGAGAGAATGAAGATGAAACGCCGAGTTATCGTATTTGTGGGGTTGCTGTTGCTGGGACTGCTGGTTGTGGCCTGCGGTGGTGCAACAGGTGTCGAAGTGACACGGACAGCCAGTGAAACGGTTATGGAAGAGGCCGCGCCCCAGGCGTATGACGCCGAGGGCGACTTCAGCATGGCCGCGGGGTCGGCCGTGGCCGGCCAACCCCCGGCCGATCCGGCGGCGCAGCCCGTCGCCAATCAGGAGCGGCTCATCATCCGCAATGCCGACATGTCTATCGTGGCCACCGACACCGAAGTCGCCCTGGCCCAGATCGCCGCAATGGCCACCAACGGCGGCGGTTGGGTCGTCAGCAGCAACGTCTACCAGTCGAGCGAGACCAGCAAGACCGGCTACATCCAGATTCGCGTCCCCGCCGAGGGCTTCCAAAGCGTGCTGGACGCCATCACCGGGCTGGCCGTCAGCGTCGAGAGCCTGTCCACGTCGGGGCAGGACGTGACCGAGGAATACGTCGATCTGTCGTCGCAGCTGACCAACCTGGAGGCGACGGCGGCGCGGGTGCGCACCTTCCTCGACGACGCCACGAAGGTCGATGACGCCCTGGCCGTCAACGCCGAACTCAGCCGGCTGGAGGGCGAGATCGCCGTCGTCAAGGGGCGGATGCAGTATCTGTCGCAATCGGCCGCCTTCTCGTCCATCACCGTCAACGTCACCCCGGACGAGCTGGCCCAGCCCATCGAGGTCGCCGGCTGGCAGCCCAGGGGCGTGGCCAAGGAAGCGCTTGAGTCGCTGGTCAATGCGCTGCAATCGCTGGCCAACCTGGTCATCTGGCTGGTCGTGTTCGTCCTGCCGATTCTGCTGCTCATCGCCATCCCGCTGCTGATCATCTTCCTGCTCATCCGCTGGCTGCGACGGCGGCCGGGGCGAATGGCGAGGCCGCCGGCCGAGTAATAGACTGGCGCTGGGGTGGGTCAGAAACCCGCCACGGAACGAGACAAGGAGGTCGGGCGCTGGTTTGCGCCCGACCTCTTTTTGTTACCGGCGCAAGAAGCGCTGCCGCAGCACAAAGGCCTGATATTGGGCCAGGCCGCTGATGGCCGCGATGGTCAGAAAAAGCACCAGGGGGAAGGCCGCGCCGAGCGTAACCGTCGGATCATCAGTCGCCACACCCAAACCGAACAGCGCGCCCAGCCCGAGAACGACGAAGTAGGCGCCGGCCAGGCTGGTGGCGAAGACGGTGACGAGCGGCCCTAACCGCCGGCCAAAGAACCCGCCCAGCCCCGCGCCGGCCAGGGCCAGGATGCTGCCGAAGAGGCCCAGGTCTAGCCCGCCCAGCCGGAACAGCCCCAGGATGGCCAGCATCAGAACCAGCCCCATGACGCCGCCGGCCACGTAGAGAGCGAATTTCACCAGGAAATACAACACTGCCGCCAGGATACCGCCGACGATAATGGCGACGACGATCCGCAGGCCCGCGTCCAGCCCACCGCCCAGCCACATGACCAGGTAGACGCCCAGAGCGAAGCCGATGAAGGCCAGGGCCAAGCGAAACAACTGGTGGCCATAGGCAGCGATGAAGATGCCACATAGCAAAACAATCACGCCCCAGAGGATACTGTCCATGATGAGTACTCCTTGTGATGTAGTGATGACAACTCGGGTTCTATTGCGCGCTCGTTCCTCAATCAATATCCGGCCCCAGACCTGTTCGCGCCTCATCCCTGACGCGGATGGCGGCGCGGACGGTGGCGACAGTGGCCTGGAAGACGGCCGTGGCCGACAGCTCCGGTGCGCGCGGCCGGGGCAGGTCGATGGCGAAGCGCTCGGTAATCGTCGCCGGGCGGCCATTCATCACCAGCACCTCGTCGGCCAGCAGCACCGCCTCGCCGATGCTGTGGGTGACCATCAGCACCGTCACCGGCCGAGCCTGCCAGATGCGCAGTAGCTCCTGGGCCATGCGCTCGCGCGTCAGGGCGTCCAGCGCGCCGAACGGCTCGTCGAGCAGCAACAGGGCGGGGTGATGGACGAGGGCGCGGGCCAGGGCGACGCGCTGGGCCATGCCGCCGGAGAGCTGCGCCGGGTAGCTGCCGGCCTGGTCGGCCAGCCCGACGAGGGCCAGCGCATCGAGCACCTGGGCGGAGGTCTCAAGCGCCGTCGCGTCGTCGCCCGGCTGGGTCACGCCCACCCGCCCCAGCGAGTGGCCCGGGCCGGCGTGCATCTCCAGCGGCAGGCGGACGTTCTCGGCCACGGTGCGCCAGGGCATCAGGTTATCGCGCTGGAAGACGATGCCGATGGGGGCCTCGACGGTGCGCGGATCGTCGCCCAGCAGGCGAACGGCCCCACTGGACGGCGGCAGCAGCCCGGCGATGACGCGCAGCAGCGTCGATTTGCCGACGCCGGACGTGCCCACCAGGGCCACAAACGCGCCCACGGGGATGTCGAGCGACACGCCGGCCAGCACGTGGTCGCGCCGCCGACCGTCGTTGTCGCTGTAGGTCAGCCCCACGTCGCGCAGGGTCAGGAAGTCGGTCGTCATGCCGCGCTAGGGCTGGGCGCTCTCGACGAAGTCGTTGGTGTAGAGCGCGTCGAGGTCGGGCAGCGGCGCTTGCAGCAGGCCCATGGCCAGCAGCAGGTCGTGGGTCTCCTGCCAGGCGGCGGGGTCGCCGCGGCCGAGCTGGTCGGCGCGCCACAGCTCAATGGAAGCGTCGAGCACGCCGCGCCGGCTGTCGTCCAGCCCCTCGACGTAGCCCTTGCTGATCTCGAACGCGGCGTCGGGGTCATCGAGCGTGTCGCGCAGGCCGCGCAGGAAGGCGCGCACGAAGCCCTCCACCAACTCCGGCTCCTCGGCGATGGTCTGCTCGTTGGTCATCAGGCCGTTGGCGACCAGGTTGGCGTAGTCGGCCACGTTGATGACGTTGATGGCCTCGCCGCGCTGGGCCAACTGCACCGGCTCATTGTTGATGTAGACGACGACCGCCTCCGACTGGTCGGTCAGCAGCGATTCGACCTGGTTGAAGCCGATCTCGTTGGCGTCGATGTCGTCGAGGGTCATGTTGTTGGCGAAAAGCAGGCCGACGAGGCCGACGTAGCTGGCCCCGAAGAAGCCAGGCACGCCGACGTTGCGGCCGGCCAGGTCGGCCGGCGCGGCGATGCCCGCCGATGCCTTGCTGACGACGGCGATGGGGTACTGCTGCCACCACTGCATGACGAAGACAACCGGCAGCCCCTCGGCGCGGGCCAGGACGGCCTGCTCGCCGCTGGCCAGGGCGAAAGGCAGTTCGCCCGCGCCCACCAGAGCGATGCCGTCGGTCTCGAAGCTGTAGTCGAACTCCAGCGCCAGCCCCTCCTCGGCGAAGTAGCCGCGCTCGACGGCAACGTAGAGCGGCGCGTACTGCGGGTCGGCCACGTAGCCCATCGGCAGGCGGATGGTGCGCAGGGTTTCCGGGGCGGTTGGGCCGGCGCAGGCGGCGAGGAGGAGCAGGGTAAGCAGGCTCAAGAGTGTTTTCGTTTTAACTTTCACATCTTCCTCTCTGTCAGACGATAACACAAGCATAGGTTATTGCACAGTGGCCCAAAAACACCTGAGGCCTGGGGCATAATTGTGGTATCGTTAGCCCCACACTCAACCCACACGGAGTAAGAAGATGACCGACAACGAAGCCGCCGCGCCGCGGCTGACTCGAGCCGATGACCTCTACCTGTTTCAATTGCCCTCCGACCCGCAGATCTCACCCGACGGCGCGCAGGTGGCCTTCTGCGTCCAGCGCGTGGAGCGCGAGACGGAGAAGAAATACGCCAACCTGTGGCTGGCCGACAGCGACGGCGGCCGCCTACGCCAGTTCACCCACGGCAAATGGGCCGACAGCCAGCCGCGCTGGTCGCCCGACGGCCGGACGCTGGCCTTCCTGTCCAACCGCGGCAACGACGAGCAGGCCCAACTCTACCTGCTGCCGACCGACGGCGGCGAGGCCCGGCCACTGACCGACCTGAAGGGCAACTTCGCCAACTACGAATGGTCGCCCGACGGCGCGAAGCTCGTCTGCCAGTTTCGCCGGAAGGACGCTGACGCCCTGGAGCGCGAGAAGGACGAGGCCAAGAAGAAGCTCGGCGTCTCCTTCCGCCACATCACCCGCGCCGACTACAAGTTCGACGGCGCGGGCTATCTGCCCCAAGAGCACTGGCACGTCTGGGTCATCGACGCGACGACGGGCGCGGCCACGCAACTCACCGAGGGCGACCACGACGAGACGGAGCCGCGCTGGTCGCCCGACGGGCAGAGCATCCTCTTCGCCGCCAATCGCAGCGACCGGCCGGATATGGACCTGGACGCGACGGAGCTATACCTGATCCCGGCCGAAGGCGGCGAGGCGAAGCAACTGGAGACGCGCCCCGGCCGCAAGTTCGCCGCTGTCTTCTCGCCCGATGGGCAGCACGTGGCCTATCTGGGGCGCGACAAGCCCGGCCGCTGGTATCAGAACGCGCGGCTCTACGTGGCCCCGCTGGCCGGCGGCGGCGCGCGCGAGGTGGGCGGCGATCTGGACCTGCACCTGTCCGGGGCGACGAACGGCGACGTGTTCAACGACTCCACGCCGTCGCTGCCGATCTGGTCGGCCGACAGCCGGCGCGTGGCCTGCGTGGCGACGACGCGCGGCAACGAGTGGCTACTCTCGCTGAATGTCTTCGAGCCGAACGACGCGCCGCAATGGCTGATCGCCGAAGCGGGCGTGCTGGGCGGCTACACCTTCGACCGGGCGCGGCAGCGCGTGGCCTACCTGTGGTCAACGCTCGACGACCCGGCGCAACTGGTCGTCCGCGGCCTGGGCCACGACGACGCGACCGGGCCGCGAACGCTGACGGCGCTCAACCCGTGGCTGCCGGAGATCGAGACGGGCGCGATCGAAGAGGTGTGGTTCAAGGCGTATGACGGCCACGACCTGCACGGCTGGATTCTCAAGCCGCCTGGTTTCGATCCGTCGCAGCGCTACCCGTCGATCCTGCAAATCCACGGCGGGCCGCAGACGCAGTACGGCAACATCTACATGCATGAGTTCCACTACCTGGCCGCCGCCGGCTACGTCGTCTATTGGAGCAACCCGCGCGGCAGCCAGGGCTATGGCGAGGCCGTCACCGGGGCCATCTACGGCCAGTGGGGCACGGTCGATTACGACGACGTCATGGCCTGGGCCGACACTGTAGAGAAGCGGCCCTACATCGACCCGGAGCGCATGGGCGTCACCGGCGGCAGCTACGGCGGCTACATGACCACGCTGATCATCGGCCGCACCCAGCGCTTCAAGGCCGCCGTGGCCCAGCGCGTCGTCAGCAACTTCCTCAGCTTCTACGGTTCCAGCGACCTGAACGCCGGGTTGGAGCATCTGGCCGGCACGGCCGCGCCGTGGGACGACGTTCTGACCAACTGGGCGCAGTCGCCCATCAGCGCCATCGGCAACGCCCGCACGCCAACGCTGGTCATCCACAGCGAGAACGACCACCGTTGCGACCCGGAGCAGGGCGAGCAGGTGTTCGTCGCCCTGCGCCGGCTGGGCGTTGACACCGAGTTGCTGCTGCTGCCGGGCGAGTCGCACGGCGTCAGTCGCGGCGGCCGGACCGACCGGCGCATCGCCCGGCTGGAATATATGTTGGGCTGGTTTGAGCGCTATCTGAAGTGAGGGGAAAAGTCATGAACCGGAAGTTCCGTCACCTGCTCCTGTTGCTAGCCCTGCTGGGGGCGCTGCCGGCCGTGGCCACGACCGTGGCCACTGTCCACGGCCAGACCGAGCCGCCCATCTCCACCTTCCTGCCGCTGATCGACGTCGGCGACGATTGGCAGGCGTCGGAGTACGCCACCGACATCGCCTTCGGCGACGTGGACGGCGACGGCCGCGACGAGGTGGCCATTGTCCGCAATGCCGTCATCGGGCCGCGCGTGCTGCTGCTCGATGACGCCGAAGCCGATTTCGCGCCGCTGATGACGTTCGGCGATGCCTGGGGCGCGGGTTCCTACGCCACCAGCGTCGCCCTGGGCGACGTGGACGGCGACGGCCGGGACGAGATCGGCCTGACGCGGGCGACGTCGATCAACGAGCGGGCCATCCTCTACGACGACGCCGCGGCCGACTTCGCCGTGCTGGAGACGTGGGGCGCGGACTGGGACACGACCGTCCACGGCGTGGCCATCGCCTTTGGCGACACCGACGGCGACGGCGAGGCCGAGGTCGTCCTGGCCCACAACGGCGGCAGCGGCCCGCGCGTCTTCGCCTACGACAGCGCCGCGGCCGGCTTCGCCTTCCTGTGGGACGCGGCCGACGACTGGGGCAACCTGGCCGTGGCCACCAGCGTCGCCCTGGGCGACGCCGACGGCGACGGCCGGGCCGAGGTCGGCGTCACCCGCCGCCACGACAGCAACGCCCGCGTCTTTCTCTTTGCCGGCGACGACGGCGAGCAGCTTTGGGCGACGGGCAACAGCTGGGGAGCCGGGGCGTGGGCAACCGACATCGCCTTTGGCAACGTCGATGCCGACGCCGCCGATGAGATCGGCGTGGCCCGGCGCAACTCGGTCAACGAGCGCGGCTTTGTCTTCGACGATGCCGCCGCCGGCTTCGCCGTCCTGGCCCGCTTCGGCGAGTCGTGGAATACCAGCGCCTACGGCACGAGCATCGCCTTCGGCGACGTGGACAACGACGGCCGCGACGAGGTAGGCCTGGCCCGCCAGACGACCATCAACCCGCGCTTCTACATCCACGACGACGCCCTGGCCGAGGGGCCGTTCGCCGAAATCTGGGCCGGCGGCTCGCGCTGGCCGGGCGAGGACTTCGCCACGGCCATCGCCTTCGGGCAGGTAAATGCCACGCCGGCGCTGGAGCTGGGCGTCGGCCGGCGCACAGCCGACGGGCCGCGCGCCTGGGTCTACGCGCCCGGCTGGTCGACGCGGCTGCCGTTCATCACCGGTGGACCGGAGGAAGAACCGGGGCCGTAGGCGAACTCAGCCGCCCAGCCCCTGGTCTTGCAGCCAGTGGAGGACGACGGCGGCCGTGTCGGCCGGCGCTTCGGCGGTCAGCATATGGCCGACGCCGTCCATCTCGACGAACGTCGCCGCGGGCTGGAGGTTCTGCCACAGCGCCCACGCCTCCGGGTAGAGCGTGTCCGACTGTGTGCCGCGCACGGCCAGCGTCGGCAGCCGCAGACCGGGTAGCTCGTCCCAGACGTTGGCCGGCGGCCGGGCGTAGAAGCGCGCTTCCCACTCGCGCGGGTAGCGCAGCACCACCTCGCCCGTGGCCGGGTCGTCGCCCAGACCGTCGTTGACGTAGTCCCACAGGGCTTCGTCCGACCAGCCGGCGAAGACTGCCTTGTCGCGGAAGCGGGCGAAGGCGTCGGCGCGGCTGGGCCAGCGGTCGCGGCGGCGCAGCGCGGCCAGGACGAACGGCCGTTCGGCGGCCATCTGCGGGTGCGCCTGCACGGCCGCCAGGACGTGCGGCGGCAGAAAAACCGGCTCGATGAGGGCCAGCGCCCGGAAGCGCTCCGGCTGCCGGCGGGCGGCGATCATCGTCGCCACCGCGCCCAGCGAGTGGCCCACGCCGATGACCTGTTCCAGCCCCTGCTGGTCGAGAAAGCGCAGCAGGTCGTCGGCGATGGCGTCCCAGGTGAAGTCGATGGCGGCCTCCGGCGGGCCGGCGGCGTCGCTGCCGGGCGACACGGGCCACAGCGGCCGGTGGTGGGCGGCCAGGACGTGGTAGTGTCCGGCCAGGTGACCCAGGAATTGCCGGAAGGAGCCGGGCGTGTAGGCATTGGGGTGGGAGAAGTGCAGCACGGGGCCGCGTCCGCCGAAGTCGTCGTAAGGGATCATAGCAGTATCGGTATGGGTCTGTTGTCCGGCGCTCAACCGTTGGCGTGCGGCGTGTAATGCCGCCGCAGCCAGACGCTCAGGCCGTCGAGGCCGGGAAAGAGCACGCGCTCGGTGATGTTGGCCTGGTCGAGCTTGTCGCGAATCTCCCACTTGAGCGCCGCGGGGATGATGTAGCGAATGTGGAACTCCGGCCGCGCCGCCAGCCACTCATCCACGCGCGTCGTGGCGCTGGACATGACCGACAGCAGCGCGTACTGGTTCACCACACGGTCATCGATCGACGGCGGTTCCAGAAAGAGCAGGCCCGGCTCGTCCTGGGCCGTGGCCAGGCCGTCGATGCCCGGGGCGACGCGGTCGAGCATCTCCACGGTGAACAGGTCGGCGCCCTCCTTCCGCAGTTCGTTCTGCAAACGCTCCGGCAGCGCGGCGTGAACCTTGACGTAGTCCACCGCCCAGATGACGCCGTCGCGGTCGAAGGCTTCCGTGTTGGCCGTGGCGAAGTGCATAGCCACGTAGGGCGAGAACGTCCAGTCCATCAGCCGCGTCGGCAGGCCGTGGTGCTGGGCCAGCGTCAGCCAGTTCCAGTTGGAGTCGTCGGGCACGGCGTCGCGGTGGGCATACTTGCGGAAGTTGCGCAGCAGGTGCTTCTCCAGCCGGTTATAGCCGACGCCCAGGCGCATCAGCGAGGTGGACAGGTCATAGCGCGCGTCGGACAGGCCGCGAAAGGCCAGTTGCGCCCGAAAGCGGTTGATGGTGGGCTGCCAGGCGGGCTGGAACAGCTTGTCGTGCAGGTCGAGCCAACTCTCGACGAGAATGTCGCTCATGCCGTCGCGTCGTTCCAGTCGCCGATCCAGTGGACCCACTCCAGCCCGGCCGCCTGGGCCGCGGCGGCCAGGCGGCGGTCGGCGGTCCAGAAATGCGCGTCTTCGCGCGCGGCGAGGGCGAGGTACTGGGCGTCATAGGCTTTGCTCTGGCCGATGCGTCCGGCCCAATAGAGCGCTTGCTCGTGCAACTCTGCGGTTGGGGCAATGCTCTGGACGCCAGATTCGCGCAGTTCATAGAGTATCGGCAACGCCCTCTGCTCCCGCAATTGACCGCTGGCCACGCCACGGCGAATGGCCGTTACCAACTCATACTCCATGAGCATTGGCGCGATGAGTTGTTCACCCTGCGCGATCCAATGACTGATCGCCGCTGTCGCCAGGTCTGCATAGGGTAGGGGCAACGCCAGGGCAACGACCAGATTGGCGTCGATAACGATTGTCATTCGTTCAGTCCCATCCTCTGCCAGAGTTCCTCTTCGCGCTCAGCACGATCGTTGAGGATGAGTTCGTCCGGGAACGCGCCTGATTCCAGACGAATAGCTTCACGGATTTGGGCGAGTTCGGCGATTGTCGTCAGTGTTTGCCGCTTGCGCGTTTCATCGTCACGCTCAACCAGGTAATGGGCCACAGCCTCACGGATTACTTCGGACATACTGCGCCCCTCGGCCGCGGCCAACTGCTGCAAGCTCTCGTGTTGCGCGCGCTCTAACAAAACTTGGGTGCGATAGAGTTGGGTCATAGGTCACCTCTAAGCTATTATATTACATCTACACATGTGTATTAGCAATCTCACAATCTCATCGCCCAGACTCTTTGATAAGCTGATCAATCTGCTCGGTGATTTCTCGCCTTTCAAATTCCAATTGACTCAACATATCGACTAGCCTATCCATAGATAGTGACTGGGCGTAATTCTTAGTCAACTGTGTGTGCCAAGTTATGTATTGATAATAAGCTGAACGAGCAGCCGGAGAGGATGTCATGCTAACCTTTACGTTTCCCTCTGAATCGGAAACTAAGTCCATGCTACCTAGCGCAACTATGAGTTGCGCTATTTCGTTACGCTTTCTTTCAAGCTCGTGTAAACGAGTTTGACGTTGCCAAACAGCTTCCTGGTATCTTAAGGTTCGATTTGTCACCAAGAAGCTGAAGCCTCCGGCGATTAAGGCGCCAATTAGTGTTCCTATTAATGTGAACACTCCTATGGCCACGTCTGGATTCTCCACTTAGCAACTCCTATTGAGAATAAGCTTTGGCTCAGGGGTTGATAAATTGCTAGAAAGCAGGGTTTTAGGCGCTCGCAGCAGGAGCGGCGTCAGCAGCGTGCTGCCGATGACTACTCGTTCACTGTCGACCACGCTGCGCGCTCATCGTTCAGATAGGTGGTTGTATCAATCCCTGTCACACTTCGCGGTGCAGTCCTGAAGTGACAGCCACCCAATCCTTTGGTTTGCGCCACAGAAAAAGCAGCCAATCCTGAACTGTAACAAGTAAACAATTACCCGGTTCGATTCCAAGCTCCCGTCACACGCGGTCAGACAAGCGAATCTGGTGGCTTCGATTGACCTTAACCGATCTGGGGTATGTATGCAAAGTAGCGCTGGCCACGCCCGCGCCGAGTTGAAGACCCGGGGCTACTCAACGACGGTCCCTGAACAGGCCATCAGAGGTGAACGCGCGTTGTCTGAGCCGGCCTCGGCCGGCGTCGTTGCGTAGCCCGGTTGCCTTTAGGCCCGGGCAGCCTGGTCGAACAGACAGTTTCACCACTTTGCATACACGACCTAACCTTGCTCATTAGTCTGTTGTTCCCGCGTCAGAATCGCCAGCAATTGCCGCGTGACCTCCTTGGTGTCCGGGCCGATGTCGCCGGGCGGGCCGACGCAGGCCGGGCAGCCGGAGCGGCACTGGCAATCGCGCACCAGTTCCAGCGCGGCGGCCAGCAACTCGTCGTGCAGCTCGTAGAGCCGCTGGCTAAAACCCACGCCGGCGGGCACGCGCTCGTAGACGACCAGCGTCGGCGCGCGCGTCACCGGGCTGATCTGCTCGGCCGAGACGC
>ERZ724512.267-NODE-267-length-22545-cov-7.588350_pt1 | contig 22545 bp, 13 predicted proteins | sample MGYA00376045_ERZ724512 | MGnify/ENA primary metagenome ERZ724512 (study PRJEB28724, sample SAMN07190883) | activated sludge metagenome | isolation source: activated sludge of sewage treatment plant in Hong Hong | place: Hong Kong | collected 2016-03-17 ... | reverse complement strand
CTGTCCGACATCGCCCGCTGGTACATCGGCGGCCTGCTCGCCCACGCCCCGGCTGTGCTGGCCTTCACCAACCCGACGGTGAACTCCTACCACCGCCTGGTGCCGGGCTACGAGGCGCCGGTCAACCTGGTGTACTCGCAGCGCAACCGTTCGGCGTGCATCCGCATCCCGATCACGGGCAACAACCCGAAGGCCAAGCGCATCGAGTTCCGCGTGCCGGACCCCTCGAGCAACCCGTACCTGGCCTTCTCGGCGATGCTGATGGCCGGCATCGACGGCATCAAGAACAAGATCGAGCCGGTCGACCCCGTCGACAAGGACCTGTACGAGCTGCCGCCGGACGAGGCCGCCAACATTCCGCAGGTGCCGGGCACGCTGCCGGCCGTGCTGGACGCGCTGGAGGCCGACCACGACTTCCTCACCGAGGGCAACGTCTTCACCGATGACCTCATCGAGACGTGGGTCGACTACAAGCGGACCAACGAGGTGGACCCGATCCGCCTTCGCCCGCACCCGCACGAATTCGAGCTGTACTACGACATCTGAGTTCGCGAAACACGAAGCCCCGGGCCACCTACGGCTCGGGGCTTCGTCGTGACTCTCACCCGGTGACCATGACCTGGGCGGCGGTCTCCTTGACCTTCGCTTTGGCCCACTTCATCTGCCGTAGCGTCTCGGGCTGGCATGTTTCGGCCAACGACAGCAACTCGGTGTCCTGCATTGCTTGCGCGGTCTGGGCCAGGACCTCCCAGTCGAGACTGACCCCGGCCGCCGAGGCATGGATGTGTCGCAGGTCGGCAAGGAGCAGCAGGGCGGGTTCGTGGAAGCCACTGGTCAACTCCGAGCCCTTCTGCTTGATCCGAGCGAGCACGGTCGACTCGTCCTGCGGCTCGGGGTCAAGCTCGAGGCCGTAGTCGCGCCCCACCTGTGCGAGTCGGCGAACGTGTTCCTGCGACCAGGCCGCAACATCGCGGGCCACGTGGAAGATCTCGTGATCGGCCTTGTGCTGGGCCGAGAGATCCAGCAGCGCCCCGGCCAGGCTGTTCTCAGCCCTGTGCAGCTCCTCGATCGCGGCACCCACCTTGTTCCCGTGCAGGCTGCGCAGGGTCTGGACGAGTTTCATCGCACGCCTCCCATGTCCTCAGTGACCAGCGCCGTGGCATCGCCGTGTGTCGTTGGCACGCCAGCACCGATCGGTCGAGACGCAGCCGTCGTGGGCGCGGGCGCCGGGACGCCACCCGAAGCCGAGATCCGGGCCGCCGCGGCCGCGGTCTTGAAGAGCGGCTGCTTGGACACCGGGTCCCAGTCGGTGACGGTCAACTCGTTGGCGGCGCGCCGGTGGCCGTCGGTCCCGGTGTCCCAATATCCGTAGTGGAAGGGCAGGAACAGCACGCCCTTCCGGATGCCGCCGACTCGCAAGCGGGCCTCGACCGCGCCCCGCGGGGTGCTGATCCGCAGGAGGTCCCCCTCTTGCCAGCCCTGCGCCTCGCAGTCGGCGGCCGACACCTCGACCCACACCTCAGGGGCAGCGGCCTGCAGTTGCGGGGCGCGGCCGGTCTTGGTGCGGGTGTGGAAGTGGTACAGCGTGCGTCCGGTGATCAGCTGGAACGGGTACTCCGACGAGGGGATCTCGTGGGGTGGCAGATACTCCGCTGCCTTGAGCATGGCCTTGCCCTCGGGGTTGAGCGCCTTGTACTCCGTGGCCTCGGCAGGGGTTCCGGTGATCAGGTCGCGGCCATAGCTTTCGCAGTCATCGGGGTGGGCCCAGAACGCGCCGTCGATGTACATCCGTTCGGATCCCTGCGGGTGCTCGGCATTGCACGGCCACTGGATGCCGCTGCCTGCCCGCAGCATGTCGTAGGTCATGCCGCTGTAGTCACAGGGCCGGCCGCGGCTGCAATCCTTCCAGGCTTCGAACGCCTCCTCCGGGGTCGCCCACTTCACCAGGGGCGCCCCGTCCTTGTCACGCAGATCCAGGCGCCGGGCGTAGTCGATGAAGATGTCGAGGTCCGGACGGGCCTCCCCCGGCGGGTCGACCGCCTTCTCGGACAGGTGCACCGTGCGATCGACGTTGGTGAACGTCCCGGTCTTCTCTCCCCACGTCGCCGCCGGCAACACAACGTCGGCCAACTGCGCGGTCTCAGTGAGGAAAATATCCTGCACCACCAGGAAGAGCCGGTCCTGTGACAGCAGACTGCGAATACGGTCCAACTCGGGCAGCGACACCGCCGGGTTCGTCCCCGACACGTACAGCAGCCGGATGGAGCCGTCCTCGACGTAGCGCATGATCTGCATCGCATGCGTTGGTGCTGTGTAGTGCGGGATCTGCATCGAGTCGATGTTCCAGACCCTGGCGAGATCCTCAATATGGGCCTTGTTCGACCAGTTGCGGAACGCCGGCAGGTCACCGTCGGCGCCGCACTCCCGGGTGTTCTCTGCGGTCGGCTGGCCGTTCATCTGCAGGACCCCGCAGCCAGGCTTGCCCAGCATCCCCCGCACGATATGGATGTTGTTGACCTGCACGGCTGCCGCGGTGGCCTGATGGGACTGGTAGAAGCCCTGCAGCACCGTGGACATCAGCCGCTCGGCAGTGCCGATCACACGGGCGGCCTCGCGCAGGTCCGCAGCGGGAACGTCGCACACCTGCGCCGCCCGCTCGACCGTGTAGGCCTCAAGCGCCTTCTCCAACTCGGCGAACCCGACCGTGTGGGCCTCGAGGTAGTCATGGTCGACCCAGCCGTGGTCGAGCAACTCGTGCAGAAGGGCGTTCATGAGCATGACGTTCGTCCCGGGCCGCGGCGCCATGTGGATTGTGGCGTGGTCGGCCACCGGGGTCTGCCGCGGGTCCACACACACGATCGCCGGCGGGTTCGGGCCCGCAAGCCGGTCGAGGATCCGGCTCCAGAGCACCGCCTGGGTCTCGGCCATGTTGTGCCCGTACAGGCAGATCACGTCGGCGTGGTCGATGTCGGTATAGGAGCCCGGCTGGCCGTCGGACCCGAACGACTCCTTCAGCGCCGCGGCGGCGGTGGCCGTGCACAGGCGTGTGTTGCCGTCGACGTGATTGGTGCCGATGCCGCCATGCGCGATCAACCCGAGGGTGTAGTACTCCTCCAGGAACAACTGCCCGGTTGTGTAGAAGCCGATGGCTGAGGCTCCACGTTCGGCGAGCAGCTCCTTGGTCCGGCCCGCGACGGCGTTCATTGCGGTGTCCCAGTCCGTTTCGACTAACTTCCCGTCTCGTCGGATCAGTGGCCTGGTTAGCCGGTCAGAGGATCCGTTGGCCTGCCAGCCGTACAAATCTTTCGGATCCAAACGACCGTGGTTGACACGGTCGACAGCGCGACCCCGCACTCCGACGATCCGCCCGTCCTTCACGGCGATGTCCATCGCATCGCCGTTGGAATGCAGGATCGACGCCGACTGCACCCACCTGTCCATGTCATCGGAAGCCAGACCCTGCGCCAGATGCATGTCGATCCGCTCCGGCCACCGCTCTCCCGGTCCGTAAGGCGTCCGGGTACCCCAGGGCTGTGCAATTCGATCGATCTGCGCCATTGCCGTTCCTTTCAGGTGCTGCTCGATCGATGCCCTGCTGAACGGTACGTAAGCCTGTCGTCTCCCCTTGCTACTCCATCCGCCTGCCCTAGCGCCGCGGCCGGGACGCGAACCTGTCGGTCACTGCACGCCCGGTGAAGACGCGGTACTCCAGCGGGGAGGGCGAGCCGAAGCCGACACCACTTGCCACCAATACGTTGCCGGCCCGACGCCCCTTCAGCGTGGATGGCTCGAGGCCGACGACGACACTTCGGCCGACGAGAGCGAGCAGCGCCCGCACCCGCTCAAACGGCGAATGGTCCACCACGTTCGCGACGAACACCCCGCCGGGCCTAAGGACACGCTGCACATCCTGCAAGAACTCAGCTGACGTCAGTTCGTCAGGCACTTCCGCGTTCGCGAAGGCGTCCAAAATCACCAGATCCTGGCAGCCATCCCGGATCGGCCGGATCCCGGCTAGGCCATCAATCGGCCGCACCTTGATCCCGCTGCGCCTCGGCAGCGGCGCCTCAACGCGGACCTGAGCGATCACGATTTCGTTCGGCTCCAGCACGATCTGCGCTGACCTCGGCCGGGTGGCCGCCACATAGCGCGGCAGACTCATCGCGGCCCCGCCGACATGCAGGACTCGCAGAGGTCCCGGCGGCATCCGGTCGATGAGGTCACCTATACGGCGCACATAGTCGAAGACGAGATTCGTCGGATCGTCGAGATCGACCGCTGACTGCTCCATCCCGTCCAACTCCAGGATGTAGATGCGGTCACTCACCGCCGCACTGTAGCGCTGGATGCGCCCAAACTGCGAGTAGCCGAGTTGGACCTGCACGGCGACGAATTGGCCAAGGTGACGGCGCTGGTCGCTAACTGAGCTTGGAGATAAGCGCGGCGGCGCCGCACTGGGACAGCGTGATAGCATTTCACCCGAGAGCTATCACTGGGAGTGCCCATGGCCGCAATCTCTGTTCGCAACCTCTCCGACGAGACCCACCGCGGTCTCAAGGCGCGCGCAGCCGTCCACGGCCGCAGCACAGAGGCCGAAATTCGGAAGATACTCGACGAAGCAGCATCCGGTTACGCCGGTGAGGGGCTCGGCACCAGGATCACGCAGATAGCGTCCGAAGTCGGCGGATTCGAACTCGAGGTGAGTCGCAGCGACAGCATGACCGAGCCGATCGACTTTTCATGATCGTTCTGGATACCAATGTCATTTCCGAACTCATGCGGGCGCAGCCCTCGCCCTCAGTGGTCTCATGGGTTGACCGGCAGCTCGATTCGACGCTCTACCTGACGGTACTGACGCTGGCAGAGATCCGATTCGGAATCGCCGCATTGCCCAAGGGACGTCGGCGCATGGCACTCACCCGGGCCTTCGAGGACGGAATACGGCCGCTGTTCTCAGATCGCATTCTCGACTTCGACGAGCAGGCCTCCATTGAGTACGCCGAACTCCGAGCGAACGCCCGTCGTCGAGGCGTCGCCCTCAGCGACGCCGATGCCCTCATCGGCGCGATCGTCCGAACCCACCGTTGCAAGATCGCGACCCGCGACGAAGGGCCGTTCAAGGCCGCGGGGCTGCACGTGATCAACCCCTTCACGTCGATCTGAGCGACCGGACTGCTTCGCCCAGGGGTCCCGGGCCCGTTACCAACTTGACTGCATCACCAGCCCAGCAGCGCGGCGACCAGTCATGGCGTGACGCCGATTCGTGAGCATGCAGGGCGTTTTAATGCGTCCGGAAGGCTAACCGATACCCGGCATGCTCACCATTTGCGTACTACCACTGCAGCGCGGCCGGGGCCTCCGCCGGAACCGCCGGACGCTTCGGCGCCACGGGCGACACCTGCTCGTACTCGGCACCTACTGGCGGCCGCGGGTCGGTCTCGCCCTTGTTCGGCCAGAAGGACATCGCACGCTCGGCCTGCGCGGTGATGGTCAACGAGGGGTTCACCCCAAGGTTCGCGGTGACTGCGGCACCGTCCATGACGTGCAGCCCCGGGTGTCCGTAGACGCGCTGCCAAGGATCGATCACTCCGGTCTCGGGGCTGTCGCCGATCGAGCAGCCACCGAGAATGTGCGCGGTCAGCGGCGTGTTGAACACCTCGGTCCAGGTGCCGCGTAGCTCACCGCCAGTCTTCTCCGCGAACCGAGTCGTCACCTCCTGGCCCTCGGGGATCCACGACGGGTTGGGTGAACCAGTGCCCTGGGTCGAGGTCAGGCTGCGACGGCCGAAGCGACCCTGCTTCAGCGACAGGTTCAGCGAGTTGTCCAGGCTCTGCATCACGAGCATGACCGTGGTCCGCTCCGACCAGCGCCGCACCGACAGCGAGCGCAGGAAGGACATGGGGTTCGAGGCCACCTCGCGCACGAAGCGGCGCCAGCGCGGAATGGACGGCTCGCCCGGGCGGTCGCCTTCGGTCATGACTGTGCTGAGCATGCCCATGACGTTGCTGCCCCGCCCGTAACGAACGGGCTCGACGTGCGTGTGCGGGTTCGGGTGGATCGAGGAGGTGATCGCGGGCCCGGCCGAGTAGTCGACTTCGAGGTCCCTGGCCTCCACGGTGAGGACTGACTCGGAGTTGGTCCGGGTGAGCTGCCCGAGCCGATCGGACAAATGCGGTAGCGCGCCTTCCGACTTCATGGTGTGCAGAATCCGCTGAGTGCCCAGCGTGCCGGCCGCGAAGATCACGTGGTCGGCGGTCACCTCGGAGCGCTTGGGAACGCCAGCGCCCGGACCGGACGCACGCATCGCCACGCGATAGCCGCCCTCGGGCAGCGGGGTGACGGACTTGACGGTCGTCAACGGCCGGATCTGCGCACCGAGGTTCTCAGCCAGGTGCAGGTAGTTCTTGGGCAGCGTGTTCTTGGCTCCGACTCGACACCCCGTCATGCAGGCGCCGCAGTCGGTGCAGGTGGTGCGGGCCGGTCCGGCGCCGCCGAAGAACGGGTCGGGCACGTCCACGCCGGGCTGCTCCCCGAACAGCACTCCGACCTGGGTGCGGTGGAACGTGTCGGCCACACCCATGTCACGGGCCACGTCCAGCATGATCCGGTCGGCCGGGGTCTCCACCGGGTTCTCGACCACGCCCAACATCCGCTTGGCCATGGCGTAGTGGGGTGCGAGTTCGTCGCGCCACTTGGTGATGTGGCGCCACTGCTGGTCCTCTTAGAAGTCGTCCAACGGCTCGTACAGGGTGTTCCCGTACACCAGCGAGCCACCGCCCACGCCGGCACCGGAGAGGACCAACACATCGTTGAGCAGGTACATGCGCTGGATGCCGAACAGACCCGCCGCCGGCGCCCACAGGAACTTGGGCAGACGCCACGACGTCTTGGGTAGTTCCTCATCGGTGAAGCGCCGGCCGGACTCGACCACGAGCACCCGGTAGCCTTTCTCGCTCAATCGCAGGGCGGCCACCGATCCGCCGAATCCGGATCCGACGATGACCGCGTCCCAGTGCTCCGTGTTGTTCATGCCCGTCTACCTCTCATTGGTGATCCACCTGTATAGCGAACGCTAGATATGGTCAATCACTGTGCGCGAAATCGTCCGGCCGGCCGATCGGTGAGCATTCCGGGCATCGGTGAGCATGCAGGGCGGGGTTTGAACGTCCGGGACGCTAACCGATGCCCGGAATGCTCACGGATTGCGATTCAGGCCAGGCATTGGACCCACTGTGCCCCGAGCTAGGTGGCAGCTCCGACGACAGCGCGGTTACGCATCAACAACCCCAGCAGATCCTCCGGCGGACCCACCACGTACGCCTGGTCGCCGGCCTGCAGCATGGTCTCGCTGCGAGGCAGGTGCTCCAGCCCATCCTCCCGGGTCAGCGCGATCACCCGAGCCCGGATCGGCAGGTCCAGCATCGACACCCCCGCCAGCCCGCCTTCAGCGCGAACAGTCAACCTGCCGGCGATGAACGGCTCCTGGTCCACCGCGAACGTGGCGATCACCTCGAGACCCAGCGCTGCGGCCACGAACCACGGCGCAGCCACGGCCGACACGCTGCGCACGTGGTGGAAGTTCAGCCGCTGCTCCAGCATCGCGCCCAGCCGCCGGTCGAACACCCGCATGACCACGGGGACGTTGGGGGCCCGATCGCCGAGTGTGTCCCGGATGGCAAGGCCGGTCTCGATGTTGGCGTACTCGTCGGAGGTCAGCACCGTCACCGCCCGCGCCGCCGCCAGGTTCGCCGCGACAAGGGTCTCGCCCTGAGTGGCGTCCTGGGTGATCACCGGCACCCCCAAGGCCCGCGCCCGGCCGATGTGACGGTTCGTCGGATCTCGCTCGACCACCACCACGTGTTGACCCATCGCGACCAACTGCTCCAGAACGGCCAGCCCCAGCGAGCCGAGACCGACCGCGATGATGTGGTCGCGCATACCGGTCACCCGGGTCAGACCGAACGTCACAGCGATGCGCCGGCTGACCAGGTATTCGGTCACCAACGCATACAGCACTGCCAGCAGGATCGTCGTAAGAATCATCACCACGATCGTGGCGATCCGCAGATAGGCCGGCTGGCCGTCCAGCGCGAAGTCCCCGTAGCCGATGGTGGCCAGCGTCTCGACGGCGAAGTAGATCGCATCCAGCAGGTCCATCTGATCGGTCGCGGTATTGACGTAACCGACCGCGAGCAGCCCGGCGAACAACACACCCAGCAGCACCAGAGCGACGATCGTCCACTTGAGCCCCCGGTTGGCCCCGTACACCAGATCCGCGACAAGGGTGGGCAGCGGATTCCGGCGTTGCCGGGGCGGTTTGGCAGGTGTCCCCAGCGGTTCTCCGGGAGCGCCCTGGAACTGCAGCAGTTCCCGCTCCTCCCCCACCAGAGCCACCAGGTCGCTGGCCTGAACTTCGTCGTCCCGGCTCGGGCACACCGACTGGGTGCCATCGGTGCGGATGACCAGGATCGGGGCCAGATCACCGAAGAGATCCTGTAGCCGGCCGGACGCCGTCACCTCGATCTCGCGGACCACGAACGGTTCGGCGCCGATGGTCATCCGGTGCAACCGCTCGTCCAGAACGGACTCGACGAAGGTTGGGGCAGCCAGTTCCGCCGGGTTGACGACCAGCCCGGGATTGATCGCCGAACTGACCGCACGGCCCACGGCGGCGTTCGACTGCCGCACGATCACTCGCTTGTCGGGAGCGAGTTCCTGGATCAGTAACGCTGACTCCAGGCACCGCAGATCGTCGTCCTCGACACACACCACCGCCAGCGCCCCCGCCAGGCCCGCGGCATACAGGCTCTCGGGGTTGCGCGGACTCTCCAGGATCAGCGGCACACCGGCGCTGCGCAGGGCGCGCATGTGGCGGTCCTCGGCCATGGTTCCCACGGAGATGACCTGAATGCCCGCGGAGTGCAACAACTCGGCGACGCGAACCCCGAGCCCCTGCATCCCGCAGACGATGACGTGTCCGGTCCAGTGCCGGAGATCATGGCGCTCCATTGCGCTTCGCAGGTTACCGATCTTTGGGCGAGGCACGCGGGATGAACGGGACCGGGCTCACGTTCCGGCCGAGATCATCCGATGAGCACATCAGGAGGACGCACATGGCCAATCGCCTCGGGGACATCCTGGTGTCGTGGGGAGTCATCACACCCCATGACCTTGCGCACGTCCTGCGCGTGCAGTCCCAAGAAGACCCGCGTCAACGCCGGCGGCTGGGCCGGATCCTGCTCGACGAGCAACGCGTCACCGAGATCACCCTGGCGGCCGCCCTGGCGCACGCCTATGGATTGCGGTCGCTGGATCTGTCGGTCCACGAGGTGCAGCCGGAGATCGCCCGCACCCTTCCGCATCAAATCGCCCAGCGGGCCTTGGTGTTGCCCGTGGACCGGACCGAGACATCCGTGACACTGGCCGCCGCCGACCCGGTCGACGTGCTGGGGCTGGACGACGTGCGCATGTACCTGCGGCAGTCTCTAGGCGACCTGTCGATCGAAGTCGTCGTGTCCCCCGAAAGTCAACTGCGCCGCAAACTGGCCGCGGTCTGGAACGAAGCACACGCGGTCGATGCCCTCAACGAGATGAACCATCAAAGCGTCAAGGGCGCTTCCGATGGCCATGAGGGAGCAGTCACCGCTGTACAGCAGATCCTCAACGCTGCCTTGCGACTGCACGCGACCGACGTCCACATAGAACCCCTTCCGGACGAGGTCCGAGTGCGGATGCGGGTGGACGGCGCGCTGCGCACGGTGATGTCGCTGCCGCCGGCGGGCCTGGCACCCTTGACCTCGCGGATCAAGATCATGGCCAGTCTGGACATCGCCCAGCGACGGATCCCCCAGGACGGTCGCGCGCAGGTAACAGTGAACGGCCTAGTGCACAACCTGCGCATCTCGACCCTGCCTTCCCTGCGAGGCGAGACAGTCGTCATCCGGCTGCTCAACGACATCGCGGAACTGCCCGAATTGCGCTCGCTGGGCATCCCGGAACGCATGGTTCCGGTGGTGCACGCGACGTTGCGCGCCTCCCAGGGCCTTCTGCTCATCACCGGACCTACCGGTTCCGGGAAGACGACGACCCTGTACTCGGCGATCAACGAAGTGGTGACCGGCGAGCGCAACCTCATCACCGTCGAGGACCCGGTCGAGATCGAACTGCCCGGGGTCACCCAGGTGCAGATCGACGAGAAGTCCGGGATGACGTTCGAGGCTGGCCTGCGAGCAATGATGCGGCAGGACCCCGACATCCTCATGGTCGGCGAGATCCGGGATCAGCAGACCGCGTCGCTGGCCATCCGGGCGGCGCTGACCGGTCACCTCGTCCTTGCCACCGTGCACACCAATGACGCGGCCAGTGCCGTCACCCGGTTGGCCGACATGGGCGTCCCGCGGTATCTCATCGCCTCGTCGTTGAGTCTGGTCCTCGCCCAACGCCTGGTCCGGCGGCCCTGCGTGCACTGCCTTGAGCCCGATCGGCCGACCGGCGAGGTGCTGGAACGGTTGCGGCTAGATCCTGCCCGAGCCACCAAACTGGTGCGCGGTCGCGGATGCGAACGGTGCGACGGCCGTGGCTATCGGGGCCGGATCGGCGTCTTCGAGGTGCTGCCGGTCACCCGGGCAGTGCAGGAGGTGCTGCTCAAGAGCGGCGACGAGGGGCAACTCACGAAGGCGGCCGAAGCGACCGGCTGGCAGTCACTGCTAGATGCGGGAGTCCATCTGGCCTGTGAGGGTCGCACGACGTTGAGCGAGGTCCTGCGCGCGATCCCGCCCGCGTGATGGTCAAGGTCGGGCGGCAACGGCTGGTCTGGCGGCGGGTCGCAATCCGTTAGCACGCTGGGCATCGGTGAGCATGCCGGACGCGGAAACCCCGTCCGTGCCGCTAACGGATGCCCGGAATGCTCACCGATCGGCTGCGCGGCGCCCGACGAAACCGCACTAGTGCTGTTCGTTCGTAGCGGCAGGCCGGCCCCCGATGTGATGACGCAACACCCGGGCCTGATCAATCGGTGGTTCCTTCACAGATCCGCGACGATGAGCGGGCGCAGGCTGCCGGTCGTCAGCCCAGTCCCCAGCTGCCCGAACGGGTTGGCTCCCCAGCAGTAGGTGTCACCGCCGGTCACGGCGCAGGAGTGGTACCCGCCAGTCGCGATCGACGACACGCCACTTGCAATAGCGGGCCGGGTCGGGCTCGAGTGGTCCACCTCAGTGCCGTCGCCGAGCCGGCCGCTGTTGTTACGCCCCCAGCAGCGCATCGTCCCGTTGTCCAGCTGAGCGCACGTGTGATACGCGCCGGCCGAGACCGCGTCCACGCCACTCAGCACGTTCGCGGGAGTGGTGTGGCTGTTCCTAGTGCCGTCGCCTATCTGGCCGTAGTCGTTGCCTCCCCAACAGGCGAGGGTGGCGTCTGTCAGCACTGCGCAGGAGTGCGAGACCCCGGCGGCCGCCTGCGACACCGCGCGACCGCCCAGGTTGACGGTGACCGGGGTGGCAGTATCGGTCGAACCGCTGCCCAGCTGCCCGTCGGAATCCTCCCCGAAACACCGCAATGTCGTATTCACGACCACGGCACAGGTATGGGCCCAGCCAGCGGCGACCGACGTCACGTTGGTGAGGATTGCGGTCCCACGCGGACTGAGGATCGGCTCCCCAATGCGAACCCCGGACTGGCCCGAATCCGCAGCACCCCAGCACCGCAGCGCACCGGAGTCGGCGACCGCGCAGGTGTGCTCGCCACCGGCCACGACACTGCTGGAGGCGGGCAGGTTGACCAGCACCGGGCGGATCGCGTCGTCCGTGCTGCCGTCACCGACCTCGCCGGAATCGTTGGCGCCCCAGCACCACACGTCCCCATCGCTTTGCAGTGCGCAGGTGTGATCGCCGCCCGCGCTCACCTCGACGACATCGTCGAGCGCGACTTCTCGCGGCACGTCGGAATCACTCGTGGTCCCATCCCCCAGTTGCCCACGGGAGTTCGCGCCCCAGCACAGGACGTGGCCGGTGCCACGCAGATCATCGGGCACCAGAGCGCAGGTGTGATCGGTGCCCGCGGTGACCTGCGAGGCACGGCCGGTCGTGTGCACGGTGACGCTGGCCGGTGGACTCGCGTTGCCGGCGGTGTCGACCATGAACACGCTGTAGGTGTAGGTCGTGTACTGGCGCAATCCACCGTCCACCACACTCTGGGCCGAACCGTCGACAGGCACCACTCGCCCGTCATCCAGCCCGGTCGAGGCGGCGGAACCGGTCTTGCGCCGGATGGCCACCCCTTGCAAATCCGGTGCCTGACTGTTGACCCAATGCAGCGAGATGCTGGACGTCGTGCGGCCACTGACCGTCAGACCGGTGACCGGGCCGGGCGGGTAAACGTCGGTCTTGGGGTTCCACTGGTACTGCACCCGTAGCGTGGTGGCCTTGCGCTTGGGAACGCGCACCCGGATCGGCAGATTGGGCACGGCCGCGGTGCCACCGTCGACCACGATCGGAGTGGCCCAGACCCGGTACGTCCCTGGCTTGAGGTTGCGCAACGCCCCAGCACGCGGCAGCTTCTTGCGGTACTTCTTACCGGCAACAGTGATTTTCGCGGAACGTCCCTGCGGGACCCCCTCGGCGACCACTTTGAGCTTGCCGCGATCGGCCTTCAGTGGGAGCGCAGATGCTGGCGCGGTGGACAATACGGAGAAGGCAGCTGCCCCGGCCATTGCCGCGATCGCTGCCTTGGACATCGACTGCTGGATCCTCATGTGTAGGCCCACGGTACCTGCTGCATCGGCGACAACCCCGTTCAGCGCGGGGAATCGCCGCCGTTTCGACCCGATCGAGTGGTGAGTAAGTACCCCGCTCCAGCACCCGCGCCGGCCCACACCGCCACGGAGGTGAGGGTGTCGCTGTCGAGCAGCCGGCCGAGGCCGAACACGATGATTGCGCAGCCCACGGCCACGAGCAGGGACACAAGGATCGTTCTGGCCATGCGTTCGAGTCTGCACCACGCAAGCAGTGGGCGGGCACGGGCGTCAGCGAAGAGCGCACGATATGAGCCTCTGCCGGTCATAGCCGCGCGGTTGTCTGACTAGTCGGATCCTCGCAATCGGTTAGCACTCTGGGCATCCGTGAGCATTCCGGACGCCAAAAGCCCGCCCAGCGTGCTAACCGATGCCCGAAATGCTCACGGATCGCCCCTCCCGTGCAGCACCCGCGCCAGTCAGCCCGCGATGCTTTTGAACCCCCGCAGCCGCAGGCTGTTCAGCACTACGAACACCGACGAGAACGCCATCGCACCGCCGGCCACCATCGGGGTCAGCAGCCCGGCCATCGCCAGCGGAATGGCCGCGGAGTTGTAGGCGAACGCCCAGAACAGGTTCTGCTTGATCGTGCCCAGCGTGCGCCGGCTCAGCCGAATCGCGTCGACGATGCCTAGTGGCTCGCTGCGCACGAGCGTGATGTCGCTGGCGGCAATGGCCACGTCCGCCCCGGCACCCATCGCGATTCCCAGATCAGCCTGCACAAGCGCTGCGGAGTCGTTGACCCCGTCCCCGACCATCGCCACCGTCGCGCCGGACTCCTGCAACCGGCGCACGTGCGCGAGTTTGTCCAACGGCGTCACCTCGGCGATCACCTCGTCCACACCCACCTCGGCTGCCACCTGCTGGGCGGGCACCCGCGCGTCGCCGGTGAGCAACACCGTGCGCAGTCCCAGACCGCGCAGTTGCCGCACTGCCTCTGCACTGGTCGGGCGAACCGTGTCCGCCACCCTGATGCGTCCGGTGACCCGACCGTTCCAGGCGACGACGACGGAAGCCTCCTCGGACACCTCGTGACCCAGTTCTGCCAGCCAGGCGGGAGTTCCCGCAACCACCTCGACGCCGTCGACCCGGCCCCGCACTCCCCGACCGGGCACTGCCTCGAAGTCCTCGAGCTCTCCGCGTTCCGGTAGTGCCCTCGCAATCGCCCGTCCGACAGGATGCTCGCTGGCGCTTTCCAGCGTCCCGACCAGCCGGCCGAAGTCCGGCTCACTGCTGTCCACCTCGACCTCGATGCGGCCTTGGGTCAAGGTGCCCGTCTTGTCCAGGACGACGGTGTCGATCGTGCGTGTGCGTTCCAGCACTTCCGGGCCGGAGATCAGGATGCCCATCTGCGCCCCCTTGCCGGTGCCCACCAGGATGGCGGTCGGCGTGGCCAGCCCGAGGGCACACGGGCAGGCGATGATGAGCACCGCCACCGCCGCGGTGAAGGCCTGCGTCCAGGAGGCCCCGACTAGCAACCAGCCAGCGGCGGTCAGGACCGACAGGATCAACACCACCGGAACGAAGACACTGGAAACGCGGTCCGCAAGTCGTTGCACCGGCGCCTTACCGGTCTGGGCCCGTTCGACAGCGGCGGCGATCTGCGCCAGTTCAGTGTCTGCTCCCACGCGTACAGCCCGGGCGATCAGCCGTCCGGTCTGGTTCACCGCCGCACCGATGATCTCGTCACCGACGCCCACCTCGATGGGCACGGATTCGCCAGTGATCAAAGCGTTGTCCACGGCTGAGGCACCGGACACCACGACCGCATCGGTGGCCACCTTCTCACCGGGTCGCACCAGGAACTCGTCGCCGACGGCGAGTTCACCGATCGGCACCTGCACCTCCTGCCCGTCACGGATGACGGTTGCGTCTTTGGCGCCCATCTTGAGCAAGGCGGTGACAGCCTGCCCGGCACGGTCCTTGGCGCGGCTCTCGGCGTAACGGCCCGCGAGCAGGAAGGTCGTGACGGTGACCGCCACCTCGAAGTAGATGTGACCGCCGGTCAGGATGGCCACCAGCGACCAGACATAGGCGGCGATGACGCCGAGACTGACGAGCGTGTCCATGGTGGTGCCGCCGTGGCGCGCCGCGAGGAAGGCCGCGCGGTGGAAGGGCCAGGCCCCCCAGACCACAACCGGCGTGGCCAGCGCAGCGATCAGCCACATCTGGGTCATGGATTCCGGCATTGCCATCGACAGCACGATCACGGGCACCGCCAAGACGGCAGCGACGATCAGCCGGCGCAGCAACGTGGGGTCATTGTGATCGTGCTCACCCTGGTGTTCCGCCGCGCCGTAGCCAGCCTTCTCTACGGCCTGCACACAATCCTGCACGGTGATGTCGCCGGGCAACTCCACGTGTGCGGTGTGGGTTGCGAAGTTCACGGTCGCTTCCACCCCGGGCAACGCGTTCAGCTTCTTCTCGATCCGGGCCGCGCACGATGCGCAGGTCATGCCTTCCAGGTCCAAATCCACGGCACTCACAGCCGGGTCAACGGCACAACCCCCGGCGGGTATTCCCCTTACGCGTTACGGACGAACAACCCCAGCACCGCAGCCAACGACAGCACCGACCGGGGCTCGTAGGCAGTGCGCCACAGGCCGCCGTGGTTGGCCGCGTCGGCGAACAGGTCCATCGGGTTGTGCAGTCCCTGGTCGGGGTTGGCGGCCGAAGCCGGGTCCCGCAGATCACGTACAAGCAGCGCGGCCATAAGCGTGTTGGCCGTCGAGGGCGCGAAGACCTCGATCCCGAACTGCCCGGCTCCTGCGTAGGCCGCAGCAAGCGCCCGGTTCTTCACCACAGACCTGGTCCGTGTGGCAGGCGCGACGTTGAGAGATACGCGATGCCCCTCGGCGCGCGCGACGATCGCCCGCCAGCGTTGCAGACGCTTGGCCAGGGCGTAGTTCGGCCCCTGTTGCGGGACGATGCAGTCGGCGATACCAACCTCCCGTCCACTGTCATCGATGACGGTGTCCCGGTAGTTCGCCTCGAACATCCGCGCCAACTGCAGTGGTGCCTGCAGCACCCGCCGGGTCCGACGGTCGTTCCAGCGCATGCGGGCCATCGCCACTGCATCTTCCGGGACTGCGAAGACATCGGTGGGGGTGGCCAGGAACGCCAGCGACAGGTCGCTGCTGGTGCGGGCAAGCAGCGTCGTGACGGCGTCGATGGCCATGGAGACCTGGACGTGAGCGGCGCCGTCGGCGTATGCGTAGTTCCCCAGCGTCAGTGGCCCTTCGACCTCCCGCAGCCAGGCGAGCAGGGCGTCGGTCTGCCTGATCACGTCCATTCCGGCGACCTGTGCAACGCGGGTGTCCGGGGCCGTGTCGAGCTGCACACTGCCGCGCGGCACGGGGACGGCCAGCCGGCCCGCGGAGTCCTTCGCCGTGCCCATCACGCGTTCCCACAGTTCCGGGTTGGGCAGGTCGACCGCGTACACCGTGGCGCCCCAGTCGAGCAACTGGCGTAGCGGCCCCATTTCCGCGCCGGCCCCGATCACCGCGATCTGCAGGTCCCGCAGATCCAGCCATTCCGGATTGGCCATGACCGCCCGCACCGCGTCGGCGAAAGTGGGTTCGGTGATGCCGTGCGCAACCCACGAGTCCAACTGTTTGTGCAGGTCGCCCGCGGCCAGGCGCTTGCCGTGGTACGGCACGGAGAACTCGGTACGGCGCTCCTTGCGCCCGATCACCTCGAACGTGTCCATCCCCTCGTGAGCGCTCACCGTGAGTGCCGACACCAGCGGCCGGTCGCTGCCGTCTGCAGTCCAGACGAAGCGGTCGTGCAGCGAGTCCAGCCCGTCCCGGGAGACCGCCAGGGCGGCGTCCGCGTTCTTCGCCGCCGCCACGACGAGCTCCCGGATGGCTGACAGGTAGCCCTTGCGCCAGTCCCGGATCTGCTCGACCCGCCGCGCCGCCGCCGGATCCACTCCGCGCAAGGCGTCGGCGATGACGGCCCGGCCGGTGGCGGTCGTACTGCGAGCCCCGTCGTTGGCCGCGGGGAAGTTCACTCCGGTCGTCATGGAAGCGAATCTAGACGAGCCAGAGGCATCTGTGCCGCTGTTGGGCTACTACCATGATCATCGCCGCGGAACGACAACGGCGGGTCGTCCTCAACTCGGGGGCTCAGATTCCAGACCGTAGAACACCCGCTCCATCACCTGCCGTGCCCGACGGGTCAGCCGGCGGTAGTCCTCCAGCAGCGCACCGCGATCGCCGACCGGGTAGTCCAGCAGGTGGGCGACACGGCCCAGGGTGCGGAAGTCCGTGGGCACGCTGTCCTGGGCGCGGCCGGCGCTGAGCATCACGGCGTTGCGGATACGCGAGGCCAGCCGCCACGCGTCGGTGAGCCGGTCGGTGTCGGCAGCGTCCAGCAGCTCGTGATCGCGGGCGGCGGCGAGGACCTCCAGCGTGCGACTGGAGCGCAGTTCGGGCAGCCGGTGGCCGTGTTGGAGTTGAAGCAATTGCGCCACCCACTCCACATCGGACAATCCGCCGCGACCCAGCTTGATGTGCAACGCAGGGTCGGCGCCGCGGGGCAGCCGCTCGGCTTCCATCCGCGCCTTCAACCGGCGCATCTCGACCAGGTCGGCCTGCTGGACGCCGGCCTTGGGATACCGGATCGGATCGACCAGTTCGATGAAAGCGTCCTGCAGAGCCGGGGAGCCCGCGACAGGCCGCGCCCGCAGCAACGCTTGCGCCTCCCAGGCCGCCGACCAGCGCTCGTAGTACGCCGCGTAGGACGCCAACGACCGCACAAGCGGACCGTTGCGCCCCTCCGGACGCAGGTCGGCGTCGAGTTCGATCGGCGGATCCGCGCTCGGCACGCTCAGCAGTTGGATGATCTCGTTGGCCACTGCCAAAGCAGCATCGCCGGCCAGCGCGTCGTCCACCCCGTCCCGCGCCCGGTACACGAACATCGCGTCGGCGTCGGAACCGTACCCGAGCTCCTGGCCGCCGAGCCGGCCCATGCCGATGATGACGAACTCGACGAGGTCCTCGGCCGGGCGACCATCACGTTCGACGGCTTGAGTGGCTACCGCCATCGCCGCTCGCAGCGTGGCATCGGCGATGTCGCTCAGCGCGATCCCCACCTCGTCCACGCTGAGCCGGCCCAGGCTGTCCGCCGCGGAAACCCTGAACAACTCCCGGCGACGCGTAGCCCGGATGGCCGCGATGGCCGACTCCGGATCCACTTGCCGAAGCCCCATCGCCGTGGCCTCATCGGCGATGTCCGGCGCAGGCCGGGGTTCCAACAGATCCGGGGCCGACAGGATCTGCACCGCATCCGGGGCGCGTAGCAGCAGGTCGGTCGCGAACCGGGAGGAAGCCAGCAGATGCGCCATGTGCTCGGCGGTCAGTGACTCGTCCCGCAGCAGCCGGAGGTACCAGGAGGTCGCACCCAAAGCGTCGGACACCCGCCGGAACCCGAGCAGACCCGCGTCGGGATCCGGACAGTCCGCGAACCACCCGAGCATGACCGGCAAGAGCGTCCGCTGAATCGCCGCCCGCCGGCTCACACCGTTGGTCAGCGACTCCAGATGCCGCAGGGCGCCACGCGGGTCCTGGTAGCCCAGCGCACGCAACCGCTCCTCGGCCGCTTCGGGAGTCAGCCGCGCCTCGCCCGAGTCCAACCGGGCCACTGCGTTGAGCAACGGTCGGTAAAAGAGCTTCTCGTGCAGCCGCCGCACCTGCAGCACCTGCTTGCCGAACGCGGCCTCCAATTCCTCGGCCGGGTCCTTCCGCATCCCCATCGAACGGGCGACGACGCGCAGTTCCGGAGCCCGGTCGGGGAACAGGTGGGTGCGCCGCATCTGACGCAATTGCACACGGTGTTCCAGGATCCGCAGGAAGCGATAGGCGGCCGCCATCCCCGAGGCATCCTCGCGACCCACGTAGCCCCAGGTCGCCAGCGCTTCCAGCGCCGTCAGAGTGTTGGGCGAGCGCAACGTGACGTCACTGCGACCGTGCACGAGCTGCAGAAGTTGCACGGCGAACTCGACGTCCCGCAGCCCGCCCCGGCCTAGCTTGATCTCGCGGGCCGCCTGCTTCTCGGGGATGTGCTCCTCGACCCGGCGGCGCATGGCTTGGACGTCGTCGACGAAGTTGTCGCGGTCGGCCGCGGCCCAGACGAAGTCCGAGACGCTGTCGACGTACCGGGCCCCGAGTTCCAGATTGCCCGCCGCCGGCCGGGCTTTGAGCAGCGCCTGGAACTCCCAGGTCTTGGCCCACTTGCGGTAGTAGGCGACGTAGGAATCCACTGTGCGGACCAGTGCCCCGGCCTTGCCTTCTGGGCGCAGGGCAGCGTCGACTTCCCAGATCGAACCCTCACTCGTCGCAGCATTCGCAATCTGCATCAGCTTGCTGGCGATCTGCTGGCCCGCCCGCATTGCGACGTCCGGGCTGGCGCCGTCGCGGGGTTCGCAGATGAAGACCACGTCCACGTCGGAGATGTAGTTGAGCTCCCGGGCGCCACACTTGCCCATGGCCACGATGGCCAGGTCCACCAGCTCGGCCGGTTCCCCCACTTCGCGCACGGCGATCCGGTAACACGCCTCCAACGCGGCGTCGGCCAGTTCGGTCAGTTGCGCCATCGTGGACTCCAACGACGCCTCGCCGGACAGGTCACGGGCCGCTACGCCGAGCAGTTCCCGGCGGTAGACGACCCGGATGTCGAGCATGGCCTGCTCGGTCTCGGCCGCGGCCAGGATCCGCTGCCTGGCACCGGCTGTGTCCTCGCCCAGCAGCGCCGTCAGGTGATCCGGATACCGCAGCAGGAAATCGCCCAAACTTTCGGACAGCCCGATCAGGGACAGCAGCCTGGTCTTGCCATCCGCGTCGGCGAGCACGCCGCGCAGCACCGGCGATTCGCCTATCCCCGACAGCACCTGCAGCGCCCGGTCCGGGTCGGCGGCCAGTGCCAGATCGGCGGCATCGAATTCGGGCAGGCCGTCCAGCCGGTCCAGCGCGGTCGGGACGTCTGTGACGCCCAACCGGATCAGGTCACTCTCCAGGCTGGCGTACCGCGGACTCATAGCGACAGGTACCGCTCCAGCTCGAAGCGCGTGACGTGGCCCCGGTAGTCCTCCCACTCGCGCTTTTTGTTGCGCAGGAAGAAGTCGAAGACGTGCTCACCGAGCGTTTCGGCGACGAGTTCGGAGTTCTCCATGGCGGCCATCGCCTGCCGCAGCGAACCGGGCAGGGGTTGCAGACCGAGTGCGCGGCGCTCGCCGTCGGTCAGCGACCACACGTCGTCCTCGGTGGCCGGGGGCAGCTCGTACTTCTCCTCGATCCCCTTCAGGCCCGCCGCCAGGATCAGCGCGTAGGCCAGGTAGGGGTTGGTGGCGCTGTCCAGCGACCGGAACTCGATGCGCGTCGACTGCCCCTTGTGCGGTTTATACATCGGCACCCGCACCAGCGCCGAGCGGTTGTTGTGCCCCCAGCAGATGTAGGCAGGCGCCTCCATCCCACCGGCCAGCCGCTTGTAGGAGTTCACCCACTGGTTGGTGACAGCGGTGATCTCCGGGGCATGCCGCAGCAGTCCGGCGATGAACTGGCGGCCGAGCACGGACAGTTGCAGGTCCGCACCCGGCTCGAAGAAGGCGTTGCTGTCCCCCTCGAACAGACTCACGTGGGTGTGCATGCCAGAGCCCGGGTACGCCGAGAAGGGCTTGGGCATGAACGAGGCCACCATGCCGTGCTCGAGCGCGACCTCCTTGACGACCAGCCGGAACGTCATGATGTTGTCCGCGGTCGTCAAGGCATCGGCGTAACGCAGGTCGATCTCCTGCTGCCCCGGACCGCCCTCGTGGTGGGAGAACTCCACCGAGATCCCCATGTGCTCCAGGGTCGAGATGGCCTGCCGCCGGAAGTCCTGCCCGACTGGAGAGGGGCTGTGGTCGAAGAAACCGACGTTGTCGATGGGAACGGGGTCCTCGCCTGGTGCTGGCTGCTCCTTGAACAGGAAGAACTCGATCTCCGGGTGCGTGTAGAACGTGAAGCCCAATTGCGCGGCTTTGGCCAGTTGCCGTTTGAGCACCCAGCGCGGGTCGACGTAGGACGGGGAGCCGTCGGGCAGCAGGATGTCGCAGAAGATCCGGGCCACCGGCATCTCCTCGCCGCGCCACGGCAGCACCTGGAAACTGGAGGGGTCGGGCTTGAGGAGCATGTCGGATTCACTCACCCGCGAGAAGCCCTCGATCGAGGAGCCGTCGAACCCGATTCCTTCCGCGAAGGCCCCTTCGAGTTCGGCCGGAGCGATCGAGACGCTCTTGAGAATCCCCAGCACGTCGGTGAACCACAGCCGGACGAACCGGATGTCCCGTTCCTCGATCGTGCGCAGCACGTACTCGGTCTGCTTGTCCATGGCCCCATCCTGCCGCACCGGGGTCGGGCGGCGGCGCTCCCGCGTACGGAACTGGTTGCAGAACTGGTTGCAGACCCCCGCCCCGCAACCAGTTCTGCACGGCGACGGCGTGGCGCGTATACAACCGTTTGGATGGCAGGGGCCGCCAACCAGTTCTGTGCGGGAAAGCCAGCTCACCGCCCATCGGCGGCGCGAGTTCCCGACCTCCGGTGCCAGACTGACCCCATGGCGCGACTGCGGTTGGCTCTGGCTCAGGTGAATCCGACGGTGGGCGACCTGCTCGGCAACCGGGCGTTGGTCGTCGAGACCACAGCCAAAGCGGCCGCCGCCGGTGCCGATCTCGTCGCGTTCCCCGAGATGGTGCTCACCGGCTACCCGATCGAGGACCTCGCGCTGCGACCGAGTTTCCAGCGGGCGTGCGCGCAGTCCCTGGAGCAGCTGGCTGCGGATCTGGATGCCGCCGACCTGGGCAATGTTGCGGTCGTAGTGGGTCACCTCGGACCAGCGGCCGACGTCGAGCAGGATCGGCGCGGATTCAACGCCGCCGCGGTGCTGCACGGTGGCCGGGTCGTCGCCGGCTACGCCAAGCACCACCTGCCCAACTACGGGGTCTTCGACGAACGCCGCTACTTCCAGTCCAGCGAGATCCCGTGCCGCGTGCGGGTCGGGGATGCCGACATCGCGCTGGCAATCTGTGAGGACATATGGGTCAGCGCCGGGCCTCTGGCTGGTCTCGCCCAGGATCCGCCCGGGTTGTTGCTGGTCATCAATGGCAGCCCCTACGAGCGCAACAAGGATGACGTGCGCTTCGACCTGTGCTCTCGGCGTGCTCGGGAGACCGGGGCGGCGGTGGCATACGTGAACATGTGGGGCGGCCAGGACGAGCTGGTCTTCGACGGCGACTCGATGGTCGTCTCCGCGGACGGCACGCTACTGGCCCGGTCCCCGCAGTTCGTCGACCATCTGCTGGTCTGCGACGTCGACCTTCCTGACGCCACGGGCAGCAACGTCGGCGCCACCCTGCCCGCACACGACGCGGACGGCTCGGCACAGCCGGTGATCGCCAAGCCGTTGTCCGATGCTCGCGAGGTCTACCTGGCCCTGGTCACCGGGCTCGGCGACTACGTGCGCAAGAACGGTTTCCGGTCGGTGGTCCTCGGCATGTCCGGCGGCATCGACTCCGCGCTGGTCGCCGCAATCGCCTGCGACGCCATCGGCGCGGACAACGTCTACGGCGTCCGGATGCCCAGCGCCTACTCCTCCGAGCACTCACTGGCCGACGCCGCGGCGTCGGCAGCGCTGACCGGGATGAACCTGCGCACTGTGCCGATCAACGACATGGTTGAGGCCTACAGCCGCAACCTGGACCTCACCGGCCTGGCTGCAGAGAA
>ERZ724512.266-NODE-266-length-22547-cov-5.023786_pt1 | contig 22547 bp, 18 predicted proteins | sample MGYA00376045_ERZ724512 | MGnify/ENA primary metagenome ERZ724512 (study PRJEB28724, sample SAMN07190883) | activated sludge metagenome | isolation source: activated sludge of sewage treatment plant in Hong Hong | place: Hong Kong | collected 2016-03-17 ... | reverse complement strand
GTGCGCAAGGAGGTTACCCGCGTCGTGTTCACGGTGCAGATCCGTTCGCAGGAAGATGTCGAGGAAACGGTTCCGCACGCCGACGTGCATAACGTGCAGTATCAGCACGCCAGTTACGACGAGGCGCCGGGGGGGAGTGCCGAAGAGGCGCCGCCGCAGCGACCGGTTCAGGCCGGGGTCAAGGTCGGACGCAACGATCCCTGCCCGTGCGGTAGTGGAAAGAAATACAAGTACTGCCACGGAAAACTGTCCTGATGCATCGAGGCACCCGTGCGGTGCCTCGATGTTATTGGAGTGAATGCAATGCCAGTGAATTACGCCACCCCCGCCGCCGATCAGATCTTTGCGGTTGCCGGCGTTCGCCTCGGTGTGGCCGAGGCCGGGATCCGCAAGCAGGACCGCCGTGACCTGGCGCTGATGGCGCTCGACGCCGGGAGCACGGTCGCCGGCGTATTCACCCGGAACCGTTTCTGCGCGGCGCCGGTGCAACTTTGTCGCGATCATCTGGCGGGCGGCAAGGAAATCCGCGCGCTGGTCATCAATACCGGCATCGCCAATGCCGGCACCGGCGAGCCCGGCCGTCAGGCCGCCCAGGCCACGTGCGAGGCGGTCGGCGAACTGCTCGGAGTTGCGCCCGATCAGGTGTTGCCGTTCTCGACCGGCGTGATTCTCGAAAACCTGCCGGTCGACCGCATCAGGGCGGGCTTGCCGGCTGCGCTGGCCGATCTCAGGGCCGACAACTGGCATGCCGCCGCGCACGCCATCATGACTACCGACACCGTCGCCAAGGCCGCTTCGCGGACGGTTGCGGTCAACGGCAAGAAAGTGACCATTTCCGGCATGTCCAAAGGCGCCGGCATGATCCGGCCGAACATGGCGACCATGCTTGGCTTCCTCGCCACCGATGCCGGCATTGCCCAGCCGCTGCTCGATCAGTTGGTCAAGGAAGCGGCTGACCAGTCGTTCAACTGCATCACCGTCGATGGCGACACGTCGACCAACGATTCCTTCATCATGATCGCCAGCGGCCGGTCCGGAGTCGTGTTTTCCGGAGAGACGGATCCCGGGTGGGCCGAGGTCAGGGCGGCGATCATTGCCGTGGCGGTCGAACTGGCTCAGGCCATCGTCCGCGACGGCGAGGGCGCCACCAAGTTCATCACGGTGGCGGTTGACGGCGGCAACGATGTCGAGGAATGCCGCCAGGTCGGCTATGCGATCGGCCACTCGCCGCTGGTCAAGACGGCCTTCTTCGCTTCCGACCCGAACCTCGGGCGCATTCTCGCCGCCATCGGTTATGCCGGAATCGCCGACCTCGATGTCGATGGCGTCAGGGTCTGGCTCGACGACGTGTTGGTCGCCGAGAACGGCGGGCGGGCGGAGGATTACAGGGAAGACGATGGCGCGCGCGTCATGAAGCAGGCGGAAATCACGGTCCGGGTCGATCTCGGTCGCGGAAATGCTTCGGCGACGGTCTATACGTGCGACTTCTCCTACGACTACGTCAAGATCAATGCCGATTACCGGAGTTAGGCGGCCATGACCCCCCTCCGCCAGGATCTGACCCGAACCACGCTGGCGATCATCTGCATCCTGCTGCTGATTGTCGGCTCGCTGTGGATCCTGCGCCCCTTCCTCGGGGCGGCGGTCTGGGCGGCCATGCTGGTGGTCGCGAGCTGGCCGCTCCTCAAGTCGCTGGAAGCGCGGCTGGGAGGCCGACGCGGACCGGCGGTCACGGTGATGACGCTCGGCATGCTGCTGTTGCTGGTCGTACCGCTCGGGCTGGCGATCGACACCATCGCCGAACATGCCGATCAGGTGACGGGTGCGGCAAAGAAGGTCGCGGCCTCGGGTTTGCCCCAGCCCCCGCAATGGGTGGGCAGGCTGCCGATGGTTGGCGAAAAGGCGTCGACAAGTTGGGGGCAACTGGCCGATGCCGGACCGGCGGGCCTGGTGGCCAGGCTCGGCCCCTACCTGGCCGATGCGGCCAAGTGGGTATTCGGGCAGGCCGGCAGTGTCGGTGGTGTGTTGATCCAGTTTCTGCTGGTCGTCGTCCTGTCGGCGATCATGTACGCCAACGGTGAAGTGGGAGCCCGCCTGGTCCTGCGCTTTGGCAGACGCCTTGCGGGAGAGCGCGGGGAAAACTCGATCATCCTTGCCGGCCAGGCGATTCGCGGCGTCGCGCTGGGCGTCGGCGTGACGGCCATAGTTCAGACCGTGCTCGGCGGCATCGGCCTGGCGGTGGCCGGCGTTCCCTTTGCCTCCCTGCTTTCGGCGGTCATGCTGATGTTCTGTATCGCCCAGTTGGGGCCATCGCTGGTGCTCTTTCCGGCGGTCGCCTGGATGTACTGGATGGGCGACACCGGCTGGGCAACCTTCCTGCTGATCTGGAGCATCTTCGTCGGCACCCTGGACAACTTCCTGCGTCCCATCCTGATCAAGAAAGGGGCGGATCTGCCGTTGCTGCTGATCTTCGCCGGCGTCATCGGTGGCATGCTCGGCTTCGGACTGGTTGGCATCTTTGTCGGGCCGGTGGTGCTGGCCGTCACCTACACGCTGATGCTGGCGTGGATCGAGGATGCCCTGGGCAAGGACGCCGCCGACCCGTCAGACGCGGCGTAGCCGGATCATCCGGAACCAGCCGCCAGCCAGCGCCGGCTGGTCATGTTCAACTTCCAGGCCGGGCGCCGCCTGCAGCAGGGATTCGAACACGACATCGAGTCGCGTGGCGATGCGGCTGACGAGCGGGTTCGCCAGACGCCGCAGCAATGCCGCCTGGCCGGGACGCAGGAACTTGTCGAAGACCAGCGCCTGGCCACCCGGGCGCAGCACCCGGGCGATTTCGCCGAGACAGTTCGCAGGGTCGGGAACGACCGCCAGGATCAGGTGCAATACCGCGACATCGAAACTGCCGGCGGCAAAGGGCAGGTTCTGTGCGTCGCCCTGGACCGGCGCGAAATCGACATGGCCGGCACGCGGGATGGCGCGGCGCAGCATGGCATGGGTGAGGTCCAGGCCGATGTAATGATGGTGGGCGGGCAGGTGCGGCAGGTCGAGACCGGTGCCGACTCCGGCCAGCAGGACCCTGCTCGGCGTCTCCGGCAGAACCGACAGGCTGTGCTTACGCGCAGCCTGCGTGGCGCTAGAGATCGCGGCATCGTAGAATGGCGCGATCAGGGTATAGCTGTTTTTCAGGCTCAATGCAGGGCTCGCGGAATAGCCAGAACAAACTCGGGAATCTCGGCATCGAAACGGGTTCCGTCCTCGCCGACCATCTGGTAGGTGCCTTTCATCGTTCCGATCGGCGTGGCCAGAACGCAACCGCTGTTGTACTCGAAGGCTTCGCCTGGCTTCAGCAGCGGCTGGTGGCCGACGACGCCGAGGCCGCGCACTTCCTGGACCTCGTTGTTGGCGTCGGTGATGATCCAGTGGCGCGAAATCAGTTGCGCAGGCAGTTGGCCGACGTTGGTGATGGTGATCGTGTAGGCGAAGACGTAGCGGTCATCTTCCGGGCTCGACTGGTCGGGCATGAAGTGCGGTACCGGCTTGATCTCGATGCGGTAGTTCTCGGGTTTGGGCATGGGATAAGTTCTTCTGTTTGATTCGGTGAAGCGTGTGTCAGCCCGGAATCGGTTATTGACCCGAGCATCCTCTCGGCCAAACTCGCCAGGCGGGACGAGGAAGTTCCAGCCTTGTCGCCGTTGGCGCCGGCTATGTATTTGGACGCGGTTGACAACCATTATGTTCCGAATTTGACCATCGGCCGTTCGTCCGCGAAGTCGCTCACTCCCGGGGCGCCTCGTGCCCGGCGTCTGCGGTGAGGGCGGGCTGGTGGACAGTGCTGCTGACGATGCGCTAGTATCGCATCTGTTTGCTGCCTTGCGAGGCGCCACCCTTCAAAACCTCAAGAACGAATGACGACACTGACCACCTGGAACGAAATGCACGGCTGGCGTCGCAGGCGCCCCTGATTTCTTCCGCGCGCCTGCTTGGCGCAATGTACCAGGTCGCAAGACACCCGTCATTTTCGAGGCTTCCCGATGACTGAAACCGAATTCAACACGCTTGCGGCGCAGGGCTACAACCGTATCCCGGTCACGCTGGAGACGTTTGCCGACCTCGACACGCCGCTCTCCATTTACCTGAAGCTGGCCAACGGCCCCTACTCCTACCTGCTCGAATCGGTGCAGGGCGGCGAACGTTTCGGCCGTTACTCGATCATCGGCCTCGCCGCAGCGACGCGCATCGTCGTCCACGGTCATCAGGTACTGGTGCTGACCGGCAACCGCATTGCCGAGCGTGAGGACGATACGAATCCGCTCGAATTCATCGGCAAATTCATGCAGCGCTTCCGTGCAGCGCCGCAGGCCGGGCTGCCGCGGCCCTGCGGCGGCCTGGTCGGCTGCTTCGGCTACGACACCGTGCGCTACGTCGAGACGCGGTTGACGCGCACGCGCAAGACCGACGAAATCGGCACGCCGGACATCGGCCTGCTGCTCTCCGAGGAAATCGCCGTGGTCGACAACCTCTCCGGCAAGCTGACCCTAGTCGTCTATGCCGAACCGGGTTTCCCCGGCGCCTGGCAGAAGGCCCGGGCGCGCCTGAAAGACTTGTTGGGCAAGCTGCGCACTTCGGTCGCCATCCCCGGCGAGCAGCCGGTGCATTCCGAGCCGGCGGTGTCCATATTCGGCGAGGCTGCCTTCAAGAAGGCTGTCGTCAGGGCCAAGGACTACATTACCGAAGGCGACATCATGCAGGTCGTCCTCTCGCAGCGCATGACCAAGCCCTTCCATGCCAGCCCGCTGGCGCTCTACCGTGCGCTGCGCAGCCTGAACCCGTCGCCCTACATGTTCTACTTCGATTTCGAGGACTTCCATGTCGTCGGCGCCTCGCCGGAGATTCTTGTCCGTCTCGAGGGTGATCGCGTCACCGTGCGTCCGATCGCTGGTACCCGCAAGCGCGGGGCCTCGCCCGAAGAGGATGCCGCGCTCGCCGCCGAACTGCTGGCTGACGAAAAGGAGCGTGCCGAACACACGCAGTTGCTCGACCTCGGGCGCAATGACTGCGGTCGTGTTGCCAGGGTCGGTACCGTCAAGCTGACCGAGAACATGATCGTCGAGCGCTACTCGCACGTGATGCACATCGTCTCGAACGTCGAAGGCCGTCTGCAGCGGGGGTTGAACGCGCTCGACGTGCTGCGCGCGACTTTCCCGGCCGGCACCGTCTCCGGCGCGCCAAAGGTGCGGGCCATGGAAATCATCGACGAACTGGAACCGGTCAAGCGCGGCATCTACGCCGGCGCGGTCGGCTACCTCGGCTTTAATGGCGACATGGACCTGGCCATCGCGATCCGCACCGCAGTGGTCAAGGACAAGCAACTGCATGTCCAGGCCGGCGCCGGGATTGTCGCCGATTCCGATCCCAATTCGGAGTGGACCGAGACCCAGAACAAAGCCCGTGCGGTGCTGCGCGCCGCCGAGCTGGCGGAGCAGGGGCTCGACACCCGTTTCGACTGATTCGGGAGAGACGGTAGCGCTGCTGGATTGTGGGAGAGGGGAGAAGAGGATGGACAACGTGGCGGACATTGAACTGGCTATCCAGGCACACACGCAGTGGATGTCACATCTCAGACAAGCGGTGCTCGACGCGTTGTCGGGGATCGACGTGCAGAGCATACGCGCTGACAGCCACTGCGAGTTTGGCAAATGGCTGCTTGGCCCGGGCCTCTCGGCCGACGACCGACTGACGGATCACTACCTTGAGGTTCGCCGTCTGCACGCCGAATTTCACGAGCTTGCCGGACGGATCGTCGAACTGGCGGCGGCGGGCCAGGTGGCCGAGGCCTACACGCTGCTCTACGGAGAATACATCACCTTGTCCGGCAGGCTTATCCTGGCGATGCGGGCATGGCAGGCGAGCCTGATGGGGTTCTGATCGCGTGGTTTGCGGAAGCCGGTGGAGGCGTGATGGCACACTCCCGGCCAGTTGCCGCGCACCGGGCGCGTGATGGTTTGAACGAAGGCCGATTTGGGCGACAATGTCGCTCTTCGCGCGCTCTATTCCGGACAATCGGCGCGAGGGTATCGGAATGTGTTGCGGGGATCGCCCGCAGGATCCGGACGCAAGCCTTACGGCGCAAGAGGATAGCCGCGACATGCTGCTGATGATCGAAAACAATCATCGACATCCGGCAAATTCCAAAGCAGTCTTGAAGTCTGCTTTAACCAAGTAAAGCCAAGTAAATTAGCGTCCAATAGCGGATGGCAAATTCCATTCCCATCCGGGAAAGTTGGGGGTATCGTTGGGGGTATCAAAACACCGATACCCCCAAAATGCCATTGACCGACGCTAAGCTCCGCAGCGCCAAGGCGGACGAAAAGCCCTACAAGATTTCCGACTCCGGCGGGCTCTATCTGCTGGTCAAGCCGAACGGCTCGCGCTTGTGGCGGTGGAAGTACCGGATCGCCGGCAAAGAGAACCACTACGCCATCGGCGAGTACCCATCCATCGGCCTCGCGGATGCGCGCGCGGAGCGCGACGAGGCGCGCAAGCTGGTCAAGCAGGGCGTGCATCCCTCGCACAATCGCCAGACCCTTCGGCTTGCGCAAGCCGCCGAGGGCGCCAACACCTTTCAGGCGGTGGCGGAAGAGTGGATCGGCAAGAAGAAACCCGGCTGGACGGCGTATTACCTGCGGCAGGTCGAGCGCTTCATGGCCTCCGACGTTTTTCCCTACATCGGCCCGTTCCCGATTCGGTCGGTCACGGCGGCGCACCTGCTCGAAATTGTGCGCCGGGTCGAAGGACGCGGCGCTGAAACGGTAGCGCTGCTGGTGCGGCAATGGTGTTCGGCAATCTTCCGCTACGCGGTGGCGACGTTGCGCGCCGACAGCGACCCTGCTGCTGCGTTGCGCGGGGCAATTTCCCGTCCGAAGGTCGAGCACCGCAAGCCGTTGTCGCGGGCGCAGATTGGCGACTTCCTCAAGGCGCTGGACGGGTTCAGCGGTTTTCGCACCACCACCATCGCGCTGCGCCTGGCGCTGGTGACGTTCGTGCGTACCGTGGAACTGCGCGCGGCCGAGTGGTCGGAGATCGACTTCGAGCGCGCCGAGTGGCGCATCCCGGCCGAGCGTATGAAGATGCGCGAGTCGCACATCGTGCCGCTTTCCAAGCAGGCTATCGCCCTGCTGCAAGAGCTAAACAAGCTCACTGGCAACCAGCGCTGGCTGTTCCCCAACTATCGCCGTCCGGAAACCTGCATGACAGCTACCACGCTGAACCGCGCGCTGGAGCGCATGGGCTTCAACGGTAAGGACAGCATCGGATTTTCGGCGCACGGTTTCCGCGCCACGGCTTCGACCATTCTCAACGAGGCCGGTTACCGCGCCGATGTCATCGAGCGCCAGCTTGCGCACAAGGAGCGCAACACCGTGCGCGCTAGCTACAACCAGGCCGAATACCTCACCGAGCGGCGCGACATGATGCAGCAATGGGCGGACTTGGTGGATGGGTTGAGCAGTGCGAAGAAAACGCTGAGTCGCGCCACCAAAGCCAACAACAAGAAAGGCTAACAGCATGATCCGCATTCCGATGTTCGATCCCATTGAATACCTCGTTCGGCGGCAAATTCCGGACTACAACGCGATTAAAGCGCCCCCGGTGCCCGGCTTCGGCGGGTTGTCGATGGGCGGTATTACGGCGGAGCACAGGAAAGAGCGAATGGCGCTCATCAACGCCTTCCAGAAGGACTTGCTTGCCTTGCCGCCTGACGAACTGAATGCACGGCTGGCTGCCGAGCAGGCGAAAGAACGGCAGGAGTTGATCGACAAAGCCGACCGGGAGGAAAAGGCGCGGTTCTTCAATCGGCACAGTGCGAACGCCGACTTCTCCCATTGGAGCAAGGCGACTTACTGGTCGCTCGACGAGGCCATCGCGCTGTCGTTCGGGAAAGCGCCCGAGGTCGTGAAGTGGGAGAGCGTGCAACCGCATGTTGCCGTTTCGCCGTTTGCCTTTCAGTATTCAAGGGTTCGCGACTTGGCGCATCGGGCGAAAGCCTGGGAACAACTGTATGACCCGGTGCTTCCCACCATTTATCTCGCGTGGGCGAGGCGCTCTGAAATTGCCGTCCCCGAAGAACTGATCCGGATGGTCGAAAGCCGTGGCGTCGTCATTGGCGACTGGAAAGACAACTACGACAAGCTGAAGGTCCAATTCGACGTGCTTCTTGCCGACCGAGACAAGATTGGCGAGATCTGCAAACGCCTCATCGCCGAGCGCGACACCTACAAAGCGCAGGTTGCCGCGCTGGAGGCATCACCGTGGAAGGGGTTTGATCCCGAATCGCCGACCTACTCGACCGAGCTGGATGCAGCCATCCAGGCATGGCTCGCCGTGTCCGGCAATCGTGATCCTTCGATGACAGTGAAGGAGCAAGTCACGGACTGGATTGAGCCCAGATTCAAGCTGTCAGCCGAGGCGCTACAGCGCATTGCGACCGTATGCAACTGGGAAAAGGATGGCGGCCGCCGGAAGCGCTGATGCAAATGCCCGACCTTTGGAACCCACTTCCCGCAAGGGTTTCCGGTAGCCTACCCACCTGTTTTTTGCGCAACTCCACCAACCGTTCCCTGTTTTTTTCATCCGATTGCGCGCCGAATATTCGGGCCACGACCAACAAGCGCCGATACGCGCTAAGGAGTGGCAAACATGGCAAACGCAATCCTGAGACTTCCGCTCGTCAAGGCCCGCACCGGGCTTTCCCGTTCCACCATCTACCTGCGCGTCGCCGAAGGCACGTTTCCGAAGCCGGTTAGCCTGGGCGCTCGCGCCGTTGGCTGGCTCGAAGCGGAAATTGATGCCTGGCTGGCGCAGCGCATCGAAATCAGTCGTGCTACCAACGCCCCGACGCGCCACGCGGCGTAGGGGCGGGCGATGCCCGACATCCGCCCGGTAACGATGGGCGAAATCCCAATGGCGGACCTTGCCGAGGCAGCGCGCTTTCTCACGCTGCTGGCCGGCGACGAGGCGGTAAGTTTCCAGACCTTTGCCGATGGCGACGGCGGCGGCAGCCTCGCGCGAATCCTGCACGGCACCATAGTCGAACATGGCGCGGCATTGCAGAACCTCAACCGCGCCGGGGCGGGCGTGTTCGTCATGGTCAATGCCGGCGACGGCGCAGGGCGCAAGGCAAGCAATGTGTTGCGCGTGCGCGCGGTGTTTGCTGATCTGGACGGCGCACCGCTGGCGCCGGTCCTGGCCGTGCCGCTGCAACCGCATCTGGTGATCGAATCGTCGCCCGACCGCTTTCACGCCTATTGGCTGGTCAGCGACTGCCCCCTGGAGCGTTTTACTCCCGTGCAAGCGGCGATTGCCGCCAAATTTTGCAGCGACCCCAAGGTCAAGGACTTGCCGCGCGTAATGCGCGTGCCGGGCTTCTGGCACCAGAAGGGCGAACCGTTCCTGACCCGCGTCCAGTCCGCGCATGCCGTTGCGCCGTATGGCCTGGCGCAGGTCATTGAAGCGCTGGGGCTGGCCGCGCCGCTGAATGCCGCCGTCTCGCCAACGCCGACTTTTGCAGCCGCGCGCCCTGCATCCGATGCCGCGGCCTCGATGATTGGCGAGGGCTCGCGCAACGGCACCTTAACCAGCCTTGCCGGTAGCATGCGGCTTCGGGGCATGGGCTTCGATGCCATCCTGGCCGCATTGCTGCATGAAAACGCGGCGCGCTGCTCGCCGCCGCTGGACGACAACGAAGTGCGAATCATCACCGAATCTGTCATCCGCTACGCCCCGGATGCGGCCGCCAGCCAGCCGAGTTACACCCGCGCCGAACTGGCCGCGATGATTGATGGCACCGATGACTTTGACGAGCTGACCGGCCGTATTGCTGGTCTGGTCGCCACCAGCGACCTGCGCGAAGTCGAGTGCGAACTGCTGCACAAGCAGATCGCCAAGAAGACGAAGGTATCGGCAACCGCCCTGCGCAAGGATGCCAGAGCTTTCCAGCACGTCAGCGCCACGCGCGACTTCGACCACCTGCGCGCTGCGCGCGAAGTCATCAAGACCTTTGGCGACGGCAACATGCTGCACGCCGATGGCTATCTGTGGGCGTGGCGTGGCGATGGGGTCTGGCGGCGCACCGACGACCGCGAAACCAAGCAGAGCATTCACACCGTTGCCGCCAACAACGAGCTGACCGCCAACGTCGTCGGCTCGATTCTCGATATGGTGAAAACCGAGGCGCACCGCGCCGGGCATCGCTTTGATCAGAACCCGGACAGCATCAACTGCGCCAATGGCGAACTGGTCTATCAAAACGGCGGCTGGGTGATACTGCCGCACAACCGCGAGAACTACCGCACCGCGATGATTCCCGTCGCCTACGATCCGGCGGCACAGGCACCGCGCTTTTGCACGTTTCTGGAGGAGGTTTTCGAGGGCGACCCGGACAAGGCCGACAAAATCAAGGTCGTGCAGGAGGCGCTGGGCTACACGCTGATCCCGTCCTGCCACCTCGAAAAGTTCTTCATGCTGATCGGTGCGGGCGCCAACGGAAAGTCGGTGCTGCTGGGTGTCGTGGCTGCCCTGGTCGGGCGCGAGCACGTTTGCGCCGTGCAGCCCAGCCAGTTTGAAAACCGCTTTCAGCGCGGGCACCTGCAAGGTCGTCTCGCCAACATCATCACCGAGATTGCCGAGGGCGCCGAAATCGCCGACGCGCAGCTCAAGTCGCTGGTGTCCGGCGAAATGACCACCGCCGAGCACAAGCACAAAGACCCGTTCGACTTCATCCCGTATGCGAAACACTGGTTCGGCACCAACCACCTGCCGCACACGCGCGACTTCTCCGACGCGCTGTTCCGGCGCGCGATCATCCTGACCTTCAACAACAAGTTCGAGGGCGGCAAGCGCGACGTGCATCTGGCCGACGCGCTCAAGGCCGAGCTGCCCGGAATCCTGAATCTGGCCTTGGCGGGCCTGCGACGGCTCATCGAGGACAAGGCATGCACCGAATGCAGCAGCAGTGCCGACATTGCGCGCCAGTGGCGCATGGAGGCCGACCAGGTGGCGCAGTTTGTTGCTGACGACTGCGATACCGGGCCGAACCACCGTGCCACCAGCGCCGACTTGTTCATGCGCTACCAAAGCTGGGCGCTGAATGCCGGTGTGCGGCGCACGCTCAATCGCAACAACTTCACCGCGCGGCTTAAACGGCTGGGGTTTGCGCCGGGGCGGGGCACGGGCGGCACGCGGATGATCGAGGGCGTGCAGCCGCGCGCGGCGGGCGGCTTCGGGGGCAATGGCTATGCGGCCGTTCGGGGGTAATCGGAAAGTGACACAGGGGACGCTGGCGGCGGCATCTCTTTCAACCACCCCTGCATCAGCATTGCTCACGTTGGCACGAGATACCTTTGGCCTATCCGTTCTGCTCTCGTCGGGAAGGGATATGTGGCGGAGCGCGTCACTTGTGTCACGCTCCCTGACGTTACCCGTGATGCAAGCCTGCCAGCTTAACGATTGCGTCTATATAATGGGCAGGCTCAGTGCCGCAAAGCGCCCGATTGAATCCAATATGACCACCACCGCCCCAAAATTCAGCTTCCATCTGGAAGGCGCGCCGGCCTCAGGCCACGCCATTCCAGCTTCGGTGCTGGTGCAGGTGGTCGAGAACGCCCAGAACGCCGTCGAGCTGATTGGCTATTTCGTCGAAGGCAAGGAAATCAAGCGCCGGCTGCGCATTCCTGCGCGCATGAGTCGCAAATACCAGCTCGTCTGCCATGTGCCCGTCGCCGGGAGTTACGCACTGCCGCTGTCCTTGGGCGACCCCTTGTCCGATCTGTTCGCGCTCGACGATATTCAAAAGGTCTGGGGGCTGTTCTCCGGACTGTTGCGCGGGGTCAGTGCCTGCGACGAGCGACTGGTTCGCGACGCGCTGCCGGACGGCACCGTGCGGCGGCGCGTGCTGGAGTGTTTCAAGGCGATGGCGCCGGGGGCGGGCGCGAACTGGCGTCTCGACATTCGCGGTGGCGACGACCAATCCTTTGCCTTGTTCGACGACAAAACTCAGCCCTTTGTTCAAGGCACCCTGGTGCCGGCCGAGCAGCGCGAAGCCGAGCGAACCATCACTGGCGAACTGAAAACCATCAACTTCACCCAACGGCAATTCAGCATCGTCTATCCGCCGACAGAACGCGAACTGGTCTGCTCCTACGACGAAGCGATCGAAGACCTGCTGTACGAAAATCGCCGTTCGCTGATTCAGGTCACCGGGCGTGTCGTGCTCAACGACGAGGACCAGCCGAAAGAGATTCACGAAGTTTCGGATATTTGCGACCTCGATCTCAGTCCATTTTCGGTCGAGCACATTCGCGCCGATGGTCGTGCATTGACTGCGCGGGTGCCGGTCGTCATCGAGCCGACGCTTGACGACAGCAAGCAGTACCTTTGCCTTGCCAACGAAGCGCTGGGTATCGACGTGTTTGCGCACACGCGGGAAAAACTCGCCGTCGAACTGGCCGAGCAGGTGCTGATGCTGTGGGACGAATACGCGCTGGCGCCCGACGATTCCCTCGAAGAATCTGCGCAAGTGCTCAAGCAGGCGCTGCTCGATACGTTCGCGGAGGTGACCGATGCCGCGTAAGCAGGCGGACGTTGAGCGCGCCCTGACGCGCAAAGGCTTCAAGCAATCAGAATCGCATCATCGGTTTTTTATCTATCACTCCAAGGCCGGCCGCAAGACCCTCGTCAAAACGAAGACCAGCCACGGGCAGCGCGAGATTTCCGACGACTTGCTTTCCAAAATGGCCCAGCAGGTCAAATTGGCGCGTGGCGAATTTCTCGACCTGATCGATTGCCCGTTGAGCCGTGACGAATACGAAGAAAAGCTGGTCGCGCTCAATCTGGTCACCGCCGCCTGACCTTATCGACCGGCCGTTTTTTGGCCGTGCTTGTTGAGCCTGCCGCAAGCCAGGATTTCTGCTTGCTCAGCCCAAACGCCCCCGATAAGCTCAAGCGCTTAGCATTTCTTGAGCGCGCACCGGCGCGTACTGGAATAATGGCGGCCTGCGCGCACAAACGGGCGCCGTGCATCGGTATTGGGGGAGCGGTATGGCGAAATTGACAGAACAGGAACAACAAGAAATCATTCGCTTTCTGGAGGCGGGCAAGCCGCTGCCGGACAAGTACCGATTCTTGCTGTTCGACGACAAGCGGGAAGTGGAACTAGTCTGGAACGGCAAGACGGGCGACGTATGCAATGTCGTGTTGCCGTTTCAGGTGATCGAGCAGGTCGATGAACCGCGCTCGGAAAAGGAACTGAAACTGCAACCGGGGCTGTTTGATGCTGCCTCCGGCCGGCAGCTGAAGGGCTGGACCAACAAGCTGATCTGGGGCGACAACAAGCCCATTCTGTCGAGCCTGAAAAGCGGGCCGCTACGCGAGGAAATCGAGAAGCAGGGCGGACTCAAGCTGATCTACATCGATCCGCCGTTCGACGTGGGGGCGGATTTTTCGATGGACATCGAAATTGGCGACAACACCTTCACCAAGCGACCGAACGTGCTGGAGGAACTGGCCTATCGGGATACGTGGGGGAAGGGAGCGGATTCGTTCATTGCGATGATTTATGAGCGCCTCATCCTAATGAAGGATTTGCTCGCGAACGATGGGAGCATTTACGTCCACTGTGATTGGCGCTTGGTCGGCGCGCTGCGCATCGTGATCGAAGAGGTTTTCCAGCACGTCGAAAATGTAATTTCTTGGAAGCGATCTGCGATTGCGGCTGGAGTGAAAACCCAATGGCGTAATAGTCAGGACTTCATTCTGTACTTCTCGAAATCCGGCCAGCACATATTTAACCCTCAGTTTGGAGAATATTCGGAGTCATCAAAAAGGCATTACTCCCGTCAAGACAGCAGGGGCATGTACCGTGTAGTTCCTCTTATGGCGAGTGGAAAATCTGCTGGGGAAACCGGGAAGCCTTGGCGGGGCGTTGATCCGAATAGGCGCGGTAAAAACGGGATGCACTGGCTTAAGAAAATCGAAGTTCTAGAACAACTCAATGCCGAGGGGCTGGTGGTCTGGAACTCGCAGGGAATCCCCGAGTTGAAGTACTACGCTGATGAAGCCAAAGGGGTCTACATCTCTGACTTTTGGGATGACATCGATGTTATTAACTCTATGGCGGACGAATACGAGGGCTACAACACGCAGAAGCCAGAGGCTCTTTTGGAGAGAGTTATCAAGGCGTCTAGCAACGAGGGCGACCTGATCGCCGACTTTTTCTGTGGCTCCGGCACGACTGCTGCCGTCGCCGAAAAACTCGGCCGCAAGTGGATTGCCAGCGACCTTGGCAAGTTCGGGATTCACACGACGCGGAAACGCATGATCGGCGTGCAGCGGGCGTTGAAGCAGGAAAACAAGCCCTATCGCGCCTTCGAAATCCTCAACCTCGGAAAGTACGAGCGCCAGCATTACATCGGTGTGAATCCCAACCTGCGCGAGGAAGAGCAGCGTCGGCAACTGGAGCAGAGGGAAGCCGCTTTCCTCGATCTGGTCCTGCGCGCCTATCGCGCCGAGAAGACCGACGGCTTCGGCACTTTCCACGGCAAGAAGGCCGGCCGGCTGGTGGCGATTGGGCCGGTCAATATGCCGGTGACTCGCCTGTTCGTCGAAGAAGTAATTCTCGAATGCCGCAAGAAGCACATCACCCGCGTTGATATTCTCGGCTTCGAGTTCGAGATGGGGCTGTTTCCGAATGTGCTGGACGATGCCAAGGCCAAAGGCATCGACATTGCGCCCAAGTACATCCCGGCCGACGTGTTCGACAAGCGCGCGGTGGAAAAGAATCAGGTGGTGTTTCACGATGTCTCTTTCATCGAGGTCAAGCCGCATGTCAAAGGCCACAGCGTTGCCGTCGAGCTGACCGATTTCTCGGTGTTCTATTCGCAGGATTCCATCGCCGCTGCCGAAGCTTCGCTCAAGGACAAGCAGAGCAAGATCGTCGTCGAGAAGGGCCAGATCGTGAAGGTCAGCAAGGACAAGAGCGGCGTGGTGAGCCGCGAAACGCTGACTCGGCACTGGACCGACTGGATCGATTACTGGTCGGTCGATTTCGACTTCGAGAGCAAGCGCGAAATCATCCGGGTGCGCAAGATGGCCGAGGGGCAAGGCGCTTTGGCCGGGCTTGAGCCTCCACAGATGACGCTGGAAGAGTACGAAGAGGTCTGGACTGGCGACTACGTGTTTGAAAACGAGTGGCAGTCGTTCCGCACCCGCAAGGAACGCAAGCTGGAAATGACCAGCGTGTTTCAGGAAGTCCCGCCGGGGCGGCGCAAGGTCGCCGTGAAGGTGGTGGACATTTTCGGCAACGACACGATGACCATCATCGAGGTGAGCGTGGGAGGGAAGAAGTAATGGCGCTGCACAAGGATTTCCCTTCCGATCCGCACGCGGTCCTTGATCCGTCGATCCGCTGGTTTCCGGCCGACGAGGCGCTCCGTGAAAACATGGGCAAGCTGTTGCCGCCGCTGGTGCCCGAACTACGCAAGCAGGTCAAAGCCTGGCGCGACAGCGGCTACGCGGGCGCTACGGACACCAGCCGCAGTTTGTTGAACTGGTGGTTCAGGACGCCGCACCTGCTGCCGCAGGCCGACGGAACGATGACGCAGTTCGAGTACTACTTCGCGCAGCGGGAATCGCTGGAAACGATCATCTACCTATACGACGCCGTTCAGGCCAAGGACAAATACGACCTGATGCGCTTCGCGGGCGATGCGCCGGTGACGGCCGCTATGTTTGACGAAAGCTGGCGGCGCTATGTCGTGAAGATGGCGACCGGCGCGGGAAAGACCAAGGTGATGAGCCTGGTGCTCGCCTGGAGCTTCTTTCACAAGGTTTATGAACCGGACTCGCAACTGTCGCGCAACTTTCTGGTGATCGCGCCGAACATCATCGTGCTCGACCGCATCTACAAGGATTTTGACGGGCTGCGAATTTTTTACGAAGACCCGGTGCTTCCCGACAACGGCGTCGATGGCCGCAACTGGCGCGATGACTTTCAACTGACCCTGCACGTGCAGGACGATGTGCGCGTCACGCGCCCGGTCGGCAATATCTTTCTGACCAATATCCATCGCGTGTATTCAGGCGAAGATATCCCCGCGTCGCCGGACGACGAGGACACGATGGATTACTTCCTCGGCAAGCGGCCGACCGGGGCGACGACCGATTCAAAGGTCGATCTCGGCATGATCGTGCGCGACATTCAGGAACTGGCCGTCCTCAACGACGAAGCGCATCACATTCACGACAGCAAGCTGGCGTGGTTCAAGTCGATTGAGGACATTCACAACCGCCTCAAGCAGAAGGATGCGGCGCTTTCGCTCCAGGTGGATGTAACGGCAACGCCGAAGCACAACAACGGCGCGATCTTCGTGCAGACGGTGGCGGACTACCCGCTGGTTGAGGCAATTTCGCAGAACGTGGTCAAGCATCCCGTGCTGCCCGACGCGGCCAGCCGCGCCAAGCTCGCCGAACGGCAGAGCGCCAAATACACCGAGAAATACGCCGACTACCTGCATCTGGGGGTGCTGGAATGGCGGACGGCCAACGCTGAACACGAAAAGTTGAACAACAAGGCGATTCTGTTCGTGATGACTGACGACACCAAGAATTGCGACGATGTCGCCGATTTCCTTGAGAGCAGTTATCCCGACCTGAAGGACGCCGTGCTGGTGATTCACACCAAGGACAACGGCGAGATTTCTGAAGCTACGTCAGGAAAGAACAAGGAGGAGCTGGAAAGGCTGCGGCAGCAGGCCAACAACATCGATAGCCTTGAAAGCCCGTACAAGGCCATCGTGTCGGTGCTGATGCTGAAAGAAGGTTGGGACGTGCGCAATGTCACGACCATCGTGGGCCTTCGCGCCTATTCGTCGAAGAGCAATATCCTTCCCGAGCAGACCTTGGGGCGCGGCTTGCGCAAGATGTATCGGGGTGGCGTCGAAGAATATGTCAGCGTCGTCGGCACCGATGCCTTCATGGAATTCGTCGAATCGATTCAGGCCGAAGGCGTGGTTCTTGAACGCAAGCCGATGGGCGAGGGAACCAAGCCCAAGACCCCGCTGGTCGTGGAAATCGACAAGGAAAACGACAAGAAGGACATCGACGCGCTGGATATCGAAATCCCCGTGATGACGCCGCGCGTTTATCGGGAATACAAGAACCTCGGCGACCTGGACGCCGGGAAATTCTCTGCCGCAAAAGTGGCCTACCAGACGTTCAGCGAGGAAGAGCAGCGCGAGATTGTTTTCAAGGACATCACCTCCGGCGAGGTGACGCACACGACCATTCTCGACACCGCAGGCGTGGCGGATTACCGCAGCGTCATTGGCTACTTCACGCACGCCATCATGCGGGACTTACGGCTCATCAGTGGCTACGACGTGCTCTACGGCAAGGTGAAGTCGTTCGTGCAGAACGACCTGTTCGAGAAGGTCGTCGATCTAGAAGCACCAAATACCCTGCGCAACCTATCCGAGCTCGAAGCCACCAAGACCTTGACAGAGACGTTCAAGAAAGCGATCAACGCGCTGACGGTTCAGGACAAGGGCGATGCCGAGATTCGGGACAGCATCAAGCTCCGGCAGACCCGGCCGTTTGTCGCCAAGGATCAGGGCTATCTCATCCCGAAAAAGAGCGTTTTCAACAAGATCATCGGTGACAGCCATTTCGAGTTGCTGTTCGCGCGGTTTCTTGAGGATTGCGACGACGTGATTTCCTACGCCAAGAATTACATGGCGGTGCATTTCAAGCTGGACTACGTGAATGCGGATGGCGACATTTCCAACTACTACCCGGATTTCATGGTGAAGCTTTCGCCGAAAGCGCTCTGCATCGTCGAAACGAAAGGGCTGGAAGATCTGGATGTGCCGCTCAAGATGGCCCGGCTAAAGCAATGGTGCGAGGACATCAACCGGGTGCATTCCGCCGTGGAGTACAGCTTCGTGTTTGTCGATCAGGCCAGCTTCGAGAAGTATCGGCCGACGAACTTCAAGGCGCTGGTGGGGGGGTTCAAGGAATATCAGTGAAAACGTTCTGACGGAGTGGTCAAAGCGCTCGCCGCTTCCCCACGGCGCCCAGGCAAGGCAATCCATTGTCCCGAATGTCATCCCGCATTTCATCGGACAGATACAGGGCCGAGACTCGCTCCAACACGGAATCCTCCATCGATCTGCGAAATGCTTCGGCCGCAGCGTAGTTGGCGAAATTTTCGCCCACGACTTTCCCGGAATCCAGGCTCATGACCTGCCACGTTGTCTTGTCGGCCAGCATGCGCACGAGGAAATGCCTGCTCAAGGTCGAGAACTGCGCTGCGTTCATTTGCGCACCCCATGATTTGGCGAGTTTCTCCACCGCCGCAGGGACAAGGCGATCATAGAACGTCTTCAGCCCCTCGGCGTTCGCCCACGGGAAACGCTCGGCGTGCAGCTTCCCCGGCAACCAGGCAATGCCCGCAAAGCCCTGATTCGCGGCAAGCAGCAGCATCATGCGCAGCGCAGCCTCCAGCCAATGGTTCAGGTACGGGTTATCGGGCGGCGGGTCCATGTCATCGTCCCACTCGATCACGTCGCGGTCTTCGGCGTCCACCGGGTGCCGCTCCCTCGCCTCCTGAATGGCTTTGCGCAGCGCCTGATTCCAGTCGCTTTGGATTTCTTCCAGCACGAGCAAGCGCGCGCCTTCGGGCGTAGTCCGCTCGGTCGTCCGCACATGGGCAACGATATTGGGAAGCTCGAAATGCTCGCCCCAATACTTAGCGGACAGATTCGGCGCGGTAATCAGCCATTCGGTGTAGTGCGCGCCGCCGGGGAGCACAAAGCGCGTAAAACGATTGCGGCTTCTGGTCTGCCCAACGAAACCTTCTCTTGCAAGGCGCCGGGCCATGCGCTCGACCAGTGCCCGGCCATAGGCCATCGCTTCTTTGGCGCTGACAAATTCGCGGCCGACCGGTTGCGGTGCCAGCTTCTTCCTGCCGCGAGGAATGGAGAACGACCAGTAGCGATGCCGGCCAAACAATTCCGCATCGACGCCGACGTGCAGCCAGATGCAGAGTCCGAAGGTTCGCTCCTTGAAGTGCAACAGTCGCACTTCGCGCCGCCCATTGCGAACGACGACGGGCGGCAATGTCGCCGGCCGCTGTTGCTTCTCGTAGCGCACCAGGGGGACATACTCGTCGGTGATATGGCGCTGAAGGACAAGTTCGCACGCGGGTTGATTCGTCAGAAACGCGAGCAGGCTTTCGATGACCAGTACGCTTTCGGGAAGGTCGGTCAACAAGGGCACAATTTCGGACCACTCGACATCGACCGCGCTGACGCCTTTCTTCTGCAAATTGCGAATGGTGCCAAGCCACTGCTTCGGACTGCCCTTGGTCAGCCCACAAGTGGAAAGCTGTCGCTGAAGCGGCGACCACAGCTTGATGGGCGATATCTCGTATTGTTCGAGCGGTTGTGTTCGCATCGCGTCGAACCGTGGCTAGCCTTCGTCACCGGCCGAGCCGTCGTAATGGATCATGCCCGTCAGCTTGCTGACCAGAATGACCCGCCTGCTCCGGATCACCAGTGGTTCGTTGTGGTCATCCCAAGGCGCGAAGATGTACCAGCATGGCTCCGACGTGAGTTCGTAAATGCGGCCCATCGGCGGCTTCGTGTCGTGACAGACAAGGGCTTCGGCATCGACAGGGCGCGCCAGGGCTTGCATGGCGATTTGCAGCGCCTGTTCCCGCGATATGGGCCGGAAGAGGTGCCCCCGCAATTGTTGAAGCCAGTCCTTCACGATCTTCATTTCTCGGATTCCCCCCCACCGGAAGGGACATGATGCCATTCGCGAGGCTCATGATGTGAGGCGGTGCGCGAATCACACGCCCGACGCTCGGCGCAGGCCGTCACCGCCCCAAGCCCTCTGACCGCTCCGTCACGGCGCTTGCCAAAACCAACCCCGCAAGCGCCGCGCCGTCGCTACCGGTCGCGTGCTCCACCACGCCGTCGCGCGTAAAGCCGCGCCACGGCTTTGCCGCGTTCGGTAAGCGCCGCCCGGTCGCGACGGCCACTTGCAAAAATTCGCGGCAATCGCCACTTCCCGCCGCTTCCGCCGTCAGCCGGTAAAGCTGGCTCACGGCTCCAGCGGCTACGCCGGCAACCCCCGCGCGTGCTGTTCGGCTGTCACGCCGCTTGCCCTCGCTGCGGCCTACATAACGCCGCATTACGCGCCACTGCCCGCTGCGGTCGCACGCTCCCTACGCCGGCAGCGGTTCGGTCGCTGCGCTCCCCGCGTAATTGGCGTTATGCAAACCTGGCTCCTGCAACCGGCGCGCCAGCCTGCGCCGGTGCCCTGAATCGACGCTGGTGGTGCGCCACGGCCGCAAGAGTTAGTCGCACGAACTCCGGCCGCGCCATGTGCCATCGCGCGTCCTGCGCGCTGCGCTTGCCATCGTCTTCCGTCGGCGCGCTGCGCGCCCCGACGCCGGGCACGCTCCCCCGCCCGCCCGGCGGGTCTGCCTGCGGCGGCTCGCACTGCGTTGCTCGTTCCCGCCTCGGCAGCCGCGCTGCCCATCCGCCCCAAGGGGCTCCCCCAATATCGAAAGGCTGCGCATCGGCGTATTCGGCGGTCGTCCTCTCGGACGCTATCGGAAAGCCTTGGAAGCCGCTCTGCGAAAGGCTTTGCGCCACATTCTCAGGTTATCCAAAATGCCTTCCGCACGGTGATTCAACCTCTCGGATCGCCGGACATTTCAAGGAGAGCAGCACCATGAACAAAACCGAAACCATCAACGCCGTCGCCATGTCGGCGGACATTTCCAAGGCCGCTGCCGAGCGCGTCATCGACGCCTTCGAGGCGCGACTGAAGGCGCACACCGACGCCGGCCAGCGCGTCGTCCTCCGGGGCTTTGGCAGCTTCTCGCGCGGCTTGCCGAGCCAGAAGGCCGGGCGCAATCCGCGCACCGGCCAGCCGCTTACCTACACCGCCTATCACAAGCCGAAGCACGCGCCGCCCGTGGTCGAAGCCGATCTGTGCCGCGAGATCGCCGCCGATGCCGAAGTCAGCGAAGGCGCCACCGGTCGCGCGCTGGATGCGCTGCAAGCCGTGATCGCCACCAGCCTGCGCAAGGGCGGCGCGGTCAGCCTCAACGGCTTCGGCAGCTTCCACGCCGGCCGCCGGGCCGCGCGCAACGGGCGCAACCCGCGCACGGGCGAGGCGATTCTGATTCCGGCCGCGACGGTGCCACGCTTCAAGGCATCAAAAGCCGGCAACGCCGGGGCGAAGTTCAGCGCGGGTAGTTCGCTGAAAGCGGCGCTGCGGTAGGCGCTTCAATCCAACCAGCAACGGCCCTCGCGGGCCGTTTGCTTTGGTGGTCGGCAAAGCTTGCGGCCGGTGCGCAAAGGTGCATTTTCGGCAACCGTGGAAACCTCGCCGAATGCCGCACGGGGCAAGGCTTTCGGCGGAAATTGGCAACGCGAACGCAACTAAATTGCCAAATGATTTCGGCAAATCTCGGAGGAAAACGACATGGGCGGATGGGGCAGCGGACGCGGGCAACGCGGCAAGGACACGACAAGCGATCTTCGCTCGCTGGACGTGCGACGCCTGCAACGCGATGGCCTGCTGACGGCGGGCCGCGCCTTCGGCTGGCACTGGACGCGCAACGGTGGAGAGGTGGCGTCCATCCAGGTGCGAACCGAAGTCGACCGCGTGGTGCTCGTCTATCGGCACAGGAGCGGCGGCGACGATTGGCAGCCGAAGGAATATCCGGTGTGGCTGGATTGGTCGGCTTGTGCGCTCGGGGGCAGGCGGTCGTGGTTCCGCTGTCCGGCACGCGGCTGCGGGCGGCGCGTGGCGCTGCTCTACATCGGCAGCGCGGGGATATTCGCGTGCCGGCATTGTTACCGGCTGGCCTACGCCAGCCAGCGCGAAACGCCCGACGACCGCGCCATGCGGCGAGCCGACAACATCCGCCGCCGGCTGGGCTGGGATGCCGGCATCGCCAACCTGAAAGGCGGCAAGCCGAAGGGAATGCACTGGCGAACCTTCGAGCGATTGAACGCCGAACACGATGCGTTTGCGGAAGCATCGTTCATCGGCATGGCAGCAAAGCTGGGGATCGTGAATCAGCGCCTGCTGGCCGTGCAGGACAGCTTGCACGCGCGGCGGTAGGTCGGTTCTACCCTTGCCCTTTGGGGAGCCCCCAGCGGGGGCGGATGGGTGCGGGGTTGCCGTCAAGGGGAACGAGCAACGCAGTGCGAGCCCTTGCCGGCAAACACGCGGGCGGGCCGGGGCGAGGCGTTACCCGGAAGGCATTTACACATAACGGGGATTATCCGGTGCGCCAGCACGGACACTGCGCAGCAGTGCGGATAATTGCCCGCCGTTATGTTCAATGCCTGAACCAGACAGGCTTTGAGTGCTGGAGCCCGCAACGAGGTAGCCGCCTGCTTGCCGCAAGCGCTTGATGGCGCAGCCATGAGGCGCGCCGTGGCGGGCGGGTGGCGGTGAAGCGGAGA
>ERZ724512.261-NODE-261-length-22732-cov-4.986242_pt1 | contig 22732 bp, 23 predicted proteins | sample MGYA00376045_ERZ724512 | MGnify/ENA primary metagenome ERZ724512 (study PRJEB28724, sample SAMN07190883) | activated sludge metagenome | isolation source: activated sludge of sewage treatment plant in Hong Hong | place: Hong Kong | collected 2016-03-17 ... | reverse complement strand
GACGACGGAAGTCTGGATCGCGCTCGACCGCCAGCGTTTGCCGGTTAGAATCCGCTTAACCGACAAGAAGGGCGAAAGCTTCGAACAGGTCGCCACGGAAATTGGATCGCCATGAACGCTCGCTTCACCCCCGCTCTGTTTGCTCATGCCGAAGCCGTCCTCGGGCAGTTGCTACGTTTCGAATACCCCGCGGATGCGGTTGTTTCGCGCTATTTCCGCGATCATCACCAGTTGGGCCACGCCGATCGCGCTTTTGTCGCCGAAACCGTGTTCGCCGTGCTGCGGCGCGGGCGCAGCATCGAGGCGCGTTGTGCCGGCAGGCTGTCGGACCGGGCGCGGCTCCTGGTGGCGCTCGCCGTCGTCCGCGGCTGGAGCCAGCGCGAACTGGCACCGGTGCTCAAGGCGAGCGAGGTTGACTGGCTGGCGGCCGCCAAGGCGATGGCGGAGGAAGATTTCCGGCCCGCCGTGCGCTGCGATCTGCCGGACTGGCTGTACGGCGTGCTGGAAGTCCAGTTCGGTGCCGACGAAGTGCTGCGTCTGGCTGCCGCGCTCAACCAGCCGGCGCCGCTCGACCTGCGCGTCAATACGCTGAAGACCAATCGCGAGGCGGTTCTCGCCCAGTTCGCGGCGGAGGGGATCGCTGCCGTCGCGGGCAGCCTGTCGCCGCTGGCGATCCGCCTGCGCGACAAGCCGGCGCTGGCCAGGCACCCGCTGTTTCTCGCCGGCGCTTTCGAGGTGCAGGACGAAGGCAGCCAATTGCTCGGCTATCTGATGGAGCCCAGGCGCGGCGAAATGGTCGTCGATTTCTGTGCCGGCGCCGGCGGCAAGACGCTGCTGCTCGGTGCGCTGATGAGGAATACCGGACGTCTCTACGCCTACGATGTTTCCGACAAGCGCCTGGCCCGGCTGAAGCCGCGTCTGGCGCGCTCCGGCCTGTCCAACGTGCATCCGGTGCGCATCGAGCATGAGCGCGACACCCGGATCAAGCGTCTGGCCGGAAAGGTTGACCGTGTCCTCGTCGATGCCCCGTGTTCCGGCCTCGGCACGCTGCGCCGCAATCCTGACCTCAAGTGGCGGCAGGGCGAGGATTCGGTCGCTGAACTGGCAGTCAAGCAGGCGGCCATTCTCGAAGCCGCCGCCAGACTGGTGCGTCCCGGCGGGCGTGTGGTTTATGCCACCTGCAGCCTGTTGACCGCGGAAAATGAGGCCGTCGTAGACGCCTTCCTCGCCGGGCATCCGGACTTCAGGCCTGCGCCCGCTGCGGAAGTTCTGGCCAGACATGGTATCGCGGTCGACGGCGATTTCCTGCGCCTGTTGCCGCACCGGCAAAACACCGACGGCTTTTTCGCCGCCGTTCTGGACAAGAAGACATGACCCAAAGCAACCCGGCCCTGCAACTGTTCCGCGATCTATTCGATGATCTGCGCGACCCGAATTTCGTCTGGCAGGTGGTCGCGCTGGCTGCCTGTGTAGGCGCTGCCTGGCTGTTCGCGCGCTGGTGGATCGGCCGCCACCATCAGGAGGGCGCCGGGCGTCTCAAGGATGCCGGCGCCCGCCTGGCATTTCCGCTGACCGCCGTTGTGCTGGTCGGCATCGCCAAGCTGGTGCTGCAGAAGTTCATCCACGTCAACCTGCTGCGCCTGGCGCTGCCGCTGCTCGGCTCTATGGCGCTGGTGCGCGCCGTCGTCTTCGTCCTCCGCCAGGCCTTCCCCAAGGCGACCTGGCTGACGACCTGGGAGCGCATCATCGCCACCTTCATCTGGAGCTGGCTGGCGCTCTACATCACCGATCTGGCGCCGCACGTGATCGACGCGCTGGAAGGTGTCGTCTTCCCGCTCGGCGCCCAGCGCCTGAACCTGTGGATGATCCTCCAGGGCATCGTCACCGTCTTCCTGACGGTGGTCGTCGCGCTGTGGGTGGCCGGCCTGATCGAAGCGCGCCTGATGCGCATGCAAGACGTCGATTCGAGCCTGCGCATCGTCGGCGTGCGCGTCGCCAAGGCGCTGCTGACGGTGGCGGCGCTGGTCACCGGCCTGTCGATGGCCGGCATCGACATGACGGCGTTCTCGGTGTTCACCGGCGCCCTCGGCGTCGGCCTCGGTCTCGGCATGCAGCGGATTGCCAGCAATTACGTTTCCGGCTTCATCATCCTGCTCGACCGTTCCATCCATCTCGGCGACATCGTCCAGGTGGGGACGGACGGCGGCCAGGTGAGCAAGATCACGACGCGCTATACCGTGCTCAAGAATCCGGGCGGCGTCGAGTTCATCGTCCCCAACGAGATGCTGATATCCAATGTGGTCCAGAACCAGTCCTACACCGATACCCGCGTGCGACTGGCGACGACCGTCGGTGTCGCCTACGGCACAGATCTCGATCTGGCCATGCGCCTGATGGCCGAAGCCGCCAGCGGACAGCCGCGCGTCCTCGCCGATCCGGCACCCAAAGTTTTGCTGACGCTGTTCGGTGACAGCAGCATCCAGCTTGAACTCGGCTTCTGGATCGCCGATCCCGAGGAAGGCAAGGGCGGGGTCACGTCGGACGTCAACCGTGCGGTCTGGCGGGCTTTCCGCGACAACGGAATCGAGATTCCCTTTCCGCAGCGCGAGCTGCGGATGCTCAACGAAAAAAAGGCGGAACAGCCCGGTTAGGGGTTCCGCCGCGGTGACGAGGGATGTTCAGATCAGAAGACTGCCGCGCTCAACGCGCGCTCGATCCTTTCCTGGCGGCGCAGGGCACCGTATCTCCGAACGTCCGCGATCAACTGAATGATCTCGTCAAGACTGGGAAACTGTCTGTTAGTAGTTCTGATGTGGGGCATGATGATTTCTCCATTACTTGGGGTGACTGCATTGTATTTTCCCCAGTGAAAGCCGTCTGTTTGCCTTTCTGGGGGGCTTTGTAACGATTATTGACACCAGCGGTGCGTATTTGGTTTCATTGGTGCCACCCTTCATGGTGGCAGAACAGCGTGGTCGCCCCGATCCAGGCATACGGCAGGATGGCGACGACGCGCGCTTCCAGCCACTTGTCGACGCCGCCCTCGCTGGCGACGCGCTTTTTCCGTGGCGCCTTTGTAGACGATCACGGTCGACTGGGTGCGGACCCCCAATTTCTTGCGCAACTCGCGGTCGTTGTCGTAATTGACGATCAGCAGCGTGCCCGGCACGGCGCTGTCGCCCTTCCAGCCGTTCAAGACCTTTTCCTGCGCACGGCAGGTCGGGCACCAGTCGGCGTCGAAATGCAGCGCGACCGCCTTGTCGGCCTTTTGCTCGCTGGCCAGCAGTTCCGGCGAATAGGGCTGGATATCGAGGGCGTGCGCCAGGTTGAGCGCGGTGGCAAGGCCAAGGGCGGCGAGGGAATGGATGAACTTCATGGGGCGGCTCCTGATGGATGGCGGATGAATTGTCCGTATCCATTGGTCGCCGCCGGCGACGATTCCTTAGAGTGCCCGGGTGTTCCTTGTCAGGGGCATGCGGGAAATTGCGGTGGCTTGGCCGGCGTCCGTCGAATAAGGGCACTCCACCCTGAGCGGCCCGTCGCGCCGCCAGAGGTCAACGTCAGGTATCCGAGTGCAACTTTCGTTCGAGGCGGCCACCACTCAGGGTCAGCAACTCGACCAGAGCAGCCATTGCTATGCGTTGCGTCTTGCGGTCGCTCTGTGTCCATCGAAGTCGGGGGCGATTCAGCTCTTCCATGCCTTCTCCAATCGGCGCCATCAGCCTTTCCCCGAACCCGGATCAGCGATGCCATTTCGGCCTACCTTAGCAGTTACGTAAAATGAAGCGCAACGCTAGTACAATTTGCGCCGCACCGTAACACCGTTGCGGTAATCAACTACGCGAATCTCCATGGCCCGGATTTCCATTTACGACTCCACGCTACGCGACGGCGCCCAGGCGCAGGGTATTTCCTACTCCGTCGAGGACAAGCTCAAGATCGTTGAGCGGCTGGATGCCCTCGGCGTGAGCTATATCGAGGCCGGCAATCCGGGCTCCAATCCCAAGGATCTGGAGTTCTTCGCCCGCGCCGCGAACCTGAAGCTTGCTCACGCCCGCATCATCGCCTTCGGGGCCACACGCAAGGTGGGTATTCGCGTCCCGGAAGATGTCGGCCTGCAATCGCTGCTGAAGGCCAACACGCCGGCTATCGCCATCTTCGGCAAGAGCTGGGATTACCAGGTGCTGGAAATCCTGCGTACCACGCTCGACGAGAATTTGCACATGATTTCCGACACCGTGCGTTATCTCAAGCAGCATGGCAAGGAGGTGGTGTTCGATGCCGAGCACTTCTTCGACGGCTACAAAGCCAATGCCGCGTATGCACTGGAATCACTCGCGGTGGCGGCAGAGGCGGGGGCGGACAGCCTCGCACTCTGCGACACCAATGGCGGCAACTTTCCCGAAGAGATTTTCGAGATTACCCGCATCGTCTGCGCAAAGTTTCCCCATGTAGCTGTTGGTATCCACTGCCACAACGATAGCGAGATGGCGGTGGCCAACTCCATCCGCGCGGTGCAGGCCGGGGCGACGCAGGTGCAGGGTACGATCAACGGTCTGGGCGAGCGTTGTGGCAATGCCAACCTCTGCTCGATCATTCCCAACCTGCAGTTGAAACTGGGGCTGGACTGCATTCCCGAAGCCGCGATGCGCAACCTGACGTCGGTTGCACGCTCGGTAAGCGAAATCGCCAACATGCCGCACAACGAGAAAGCACCCTATGTCGGTGGTCACGCCTTCGCCCACAAAGGCGGCATGCACATCGACGCGGTCGTCAAGAACCCGATTTCCTACGAGCACATCAACCCCGAACTGGTCGGCAACAGCCGGAGCGTCCTGATGTCTGAAGTCGCCGGTCGCAGCACACTGCTGGCGCGCATCAACGCCATCGACCCGAACCTGACCAAGGATTCACCCGAGACGCGCCGAATTATCGACAAGCTCAAGGAGCTTGAACATGAGGGCTACCAGTTCGAGGCGGCGGAAAGCTCCTTTGATCTGGTGGTGCGCAAGATGCTTGGTCGCTACACACCTTTCTTCGAACTGGTCGAATTCAAGGTCATTGCCAATGAGCCGGCAGTCAATGATGTCAATTCCTCGGTGATCATCAAGGTGCGCGTGGGCGATCAGGAAGTGCTTACCGTGGCCGAGGGCGATGGTCCGGTCAACGCACTCGACAAGGCCGTGCGCAAGGCGCTGGAGCGGCTTTACCCGGCTATCGGCGAAATCCGCCTTACCGACTACAAGGTGCGCGTGCTGGATTCCGACAAGGCCTCGGCAGCCAAGGTGCGCGTGCTGATCGAGTCGACCGACGGGCACGATAGCTGGACGACCGTTGGCGTGTCGACCGACATCATCAATGCTTCCTGGCAGGCGCTGGTCGATGCCATGGACGTCAAGCTGCTGCGCGATCAGGATCTGGCAACATGATCTTCTGGGACGGTGCAGCCGCCATGGGCGTTACGACGGTCCTCGAAGAGTCGTAGTGTCCGCACATAAGCGAACTCTTTATCCTCATTTCCCGCTGGAAACCGGCAATACCCGCGTATCCGACATTCTCGCCATGGCCGGCGGCATAACCCCGTCCGGTTCGGATATCGTCATCCTGGCGGGCACCCTCGAGGGCCAGCCATTTCGCAAGGAAATCGACTTTCCGGCCATCTACGTTGACTACAAGCAAAGCGATGACCTGGTCGTTGCCGGCGGCGATGTCATCTATGTTCATCGCGCGCCCGTCTTTTACATCTACGGCGAAGCCCAGCGTCCCGGTGCTTACCGCATCGAGCGCGGCATGACCATCCAGCAAGCGCTGAGCCTGGGGGGCGGTCCGACCGTGCAGGGCTCGGAATCACGGATTCGCCTGCATCGCAAGAACATGGCGACGCAGATGGACATCATCACGAGCGACCGCGTCGCCCAGCGCGTCGTCAAATTGCTCAAGATGGACGAAAGCCCGGTTGTTCGCGAGCAGTGGGAAGAGGCAACCGGAGGCAGGGGGCAAATCCACGCCTGGCTGGGCTCCGTGTTGCAGAAGAAACTGGACGTCAAGCCCTCGCGCGAGAGCAATGTCATCAATATCGGCTACTCGGGGGCTGACCCGGCCTTTGCCGCCGCCGTCGCCAATGCGTTTGCGCAGGCCTATGTCGATACCAACATCGAGTTGCGCGTCGAACCGGCGAAGCAATACGCCAACTGGTTCGACATCCAGATCAAGGTCCAGCGCGAACGGCTGGAGGCCGCCCAGAAGGAACTTTCCGACTACCAGCAAAGGACCGGGATCATCGCCACCGACGAGCGGCTCGACTACGAGACCCAGAAGTTCAACGAACTCTCCGGGCAACTGACGCAAGCCGAAGCCGAGGGGACCGACGCCAGCAGCAAACAGAAATCAGGCTCGGCCGACACGCTGCAGGAAGTGATCCAGAACCCGCTGATCAACCAGCTTAAGGCCGATGTCGCCCGTATGGAATCCAGGCTCAAGGAACTGGCCGGCAACCTTGGGCAGAACCATCCGCAATATCAGCGCGCCGAAGCGGAGTTGAACGAACTGAAGGCGCGCCTCAGGGCCGAAACCGCCAAGGTTGCCAGCGGCGTCGGTACCGCCGGCCGCGTCAGCGATGCCAAGGAAGCGGGAATCAAGCTCGCCATCGAAGCGCAAAAGAAGAAAGTGCTGGAGCTCAAGAAACAGCGCGACGAGATCAGCGTCATGATGCGCGAGGTCGATACGGCCCAGCGCGCCTTCGACGCCGTCGGGCAGCGCATGACGCAAAGCAAGCTCGAGTCGCAATCGATCCAGACCAACATCTCGGTGCTGACCCCGGCTGCCGAACCGCTGGCGCACTCGAAGCCCAAGGTTCTCCTGAACGTGCTGGTCTCCATCTTCCTCGGCACGCTGCTCGGCGTCGGCGCCGCGCTGATGCTCGAGCTGGCCCAGCGCCGCGTGCGTTCCGCCGACGACCTCGCCGAGGCGCTCGGCCTGCCGGTGCTGGTCAGGCTGGACAGTTCCCGGATGCCGGAGCGCCGGAATAAATGGCATTTCTGGCGAAAATCGCTGGTCGACCGCAACATTGCCGGTGACCACCAGGCCATCGTGACAAGGGAGGCATGATTTCCATGAATGCCATCACCGATACCCAGCACGCCGCCTCGGCACGTTCCATCGGCGCCATCCTCATCGACAGCGGCCGCCTGACCCCCAAAGCCGTCGGCCGGATTCTGGACATCCACAAGGAACAAGGGCTGCGCTTTGGTGATGCCGCCATCCAGCCTGGCCTGCTCACCGAGGAAGATATCCAGCGGGCGCTTTCCCAGCAGTACAGCTACACGTATCTGATCCAGGCCGCAATGGTTGCAAAAATCTATAAGCAGAACCTGTCGCGCGTTTATCGGAATGCCGAAGGCGATCGCATCATGCTTTCGGTGGTCTACGGCAGCGACCAAAGCGATGCCATGCAGGTGCACAAGCCGGAAGTTTGCTATCTGGCCCAAGGCTTCACGTTGCAGGAAGTAAGCCGGTCGGTGCTTGGCATACAAAACCGACAGATTCCCGCAGTGCGGCTCAAAACGGTGCTCGGCAGGCGGGTAGAGCCGATAACTTACTGGACAACGGTGGGCGACCAGATAGTCGCTGGGGGCATCCACAAAAAACTGCTCGAACTGGGTTGTGGCCTGAACGGCAAGATACCGGACGGCATGCTTGTTCGCATTTCCTCCATCGACCCCGATGCGCCGCATGCCTATGCCATGCACGATCGGTTCGCCGGCGAAATGTATCTCGCGATTCCCACGGAATATCGAAACAGAATATTCGAAAACCCATAATTGCAGGCAAGAAAACCATGACAAAAAAAGTTGCTCTCATCACTGGCGTCACCGGCCAGGACGGCGCCTACCTCTCCGAGTTTCTGCTCAAAAAGGGCTACATCGTCCACGGCATCAAGCGCCGTGCCTCGTCCTTCAATACCGACCGCATCGATCACCTGTATCAGGATCCGCACGTCGAAAACAAGAATTTTGTCCTGCATTACGGCGACCTCACCGACTCTTCGAACCTGATCCGCATCATCCAGCAGACCCGGCCGGATGAAATCTACAATCTGGGCGCCATGAGCCATGTCGCGGTCAGCTTCGAGTCTCCCGAATACACCGCCAACGCCGATGGCATGGGCACCCTGCGTATCCTCGAAGCCATCCGTATCCTCGGTCTGGAGAAAAAAACCAGGTTCTATCAGGCATCAACCAGCGAACTCTACGGCCTGGTACAGGAAATCCCGCAGAAGGAATCAACGCCTTTTTACCCGCGCAGCCCCTACGCAGTGGCCAAGATGTACGCCTACTGGATCACCGTAAACTACCGTGAAGCTTATGGCATCTACGCGTGCAATGGCATCCTCTTCAACCACGAATCCCCGCTGCGTGGCGAAACCTTCGTCACCCGCAAGATTACCCGCGCCGTCGCCCGCATGGCGCTCGGCCTGCAAGACTGCCTCTACCTCGGGAACCTCTCTTCACTGCGTGACTGGGGACATGCCCGCGACTATGTCGAAATGCAGTGGCTGATGTTGCAGCAGGACAAGCCGGAAGACTTTGTCATTGCCACCGGCGTGCAATACAGCGTCCGCCAGTTCGTCGAATTCGCTGCGGCTGAACTCGGCATCGAACTGCTTTGGGAAGGCGAGGGCGAGCAGGAAATCGGCATCGTTACCACTGTCACCAAAAAGGATGTCAAACTCAAGGTGGGTGAGATCATCGTCAAGGTCGACCCGCGCTACTTCCGCCCCACCGAGGTCGAAACCCTGCTCGGCGACCCGAGCAAAGCCAAGGAGAAACTTGGCTGGGTGCCCAGAACCACCCTGGCTGAGCTTGTCCAGGAAATGGTTCGTGCCGATTACTCCGCTGCCAAGCGCGACGCGCTCGTCAAGATGGCCGGTTTCCAGACCTACGATCACCACGAGTAGGCGGTAATCAAGCATGGACAAGCACGCCAAAATCTACGTGGCCGGTCACTGTGGCATGGTCGGCTCGGCCATCGTGCGCAAACTGCAGGCCAGGGGTTACACCAACCTCGTCAACCGCACCCATGCCGAACTCGATCTCACCGAGCAAGCTGCGGTCGACGCCTTTTTCCGGGCAGAAAAGCCGGACTACGTTTTTCTGGCTGCCGCCAAGGTCGGCGGCATTCAGGCAAATAACGTCTATCGCGCCGACTTCATTTATCAAAACATGATGATTGAAGCCAACATCATTCATGCAGCACATAAAACCGATGTTAACCGGCTGCTGTTTCTTGGTTCCAGTTGTATCTATCCAAGGGATTGCCCACAGCCGATCAAGGAAGAATTCCTCCTCACTGCTCCGCTTGAACCGACCAACGAACCATACGCGATTGCCAAAATTGCCGGCATCAAGCTCTGCGAATCCTATAACCGCCAATACGGCCGGCAGTACGTGAGCGTGATGCCGACCAATCTCTATGGCCCGAACGACAACTATGACCTGAACAACTCCCACGTCCTGCCCGCATTGCTGAGAAAGGCCCATGAAGCAAAGCAGCGGGGCGACACGAAACTTGAAGTCTGGGGTTCCGGCAAGCCGAGGCGTGAATTTCTCTATGTGGACGACATGGCCGATGCCTGCCTGTTCCTCATGGAAAACGAGAACATTACCGAAGGCCTTTACAACGTTGGTACGGGAAAGGACGTGACGATTCGGGAACTGGCTGAAACCATAATGAAGGTAGTCGGTTTTGACGGCGAGATCGCTTTTGATGCAACTAAACCGGACGGCACGCCGCGCAAGCTTCTCGATGTTTCCAGCCTTGCCGCGCTTGGCTGGTCTGCGAGCACCGGGCTGGAAGAGGGTATTGCAGCAGCATTCGCGTCATACCGGGTAACAACTGATGGCCGTAGCTGATCTGGATGAATCAAAAACCGCAAGCAGCCGAAAAAAGCCTTGGCGCCAAGAGTCTCTCTGCCGTCTTCTGGGGAGGCGGTGGTGGCGTCGTGCGCCTGCTGCTTCATTTGGTTCACAGGTCGTACTTGCTCGGATACTCGGTCCTAAGCAGTACGGGTTGTTCGCCATCGGCGCCATCGTTATCAGTTTCAGCAATTATATTGAGAATGCGCGGCTGGGTTGCCATCGGCAGCGAGAGGTAGACCAGATCGATCCGGTTCTCCTTGGCATACCTTGCGAGATCGGCGAGTTTGCCGATGACCGGCCAGGGGCTGCCCTGGGGCAGGCGATTCCGCGCGCGGTCATCGAAGAAGCCGACCAGTTCGAGGTTGCTGTAGGGACTGGATTCGGTTCGCTCCGCCAGGGCGATCCCCTGCTCGTTCATGCCGACGATGATTGCGCGTTTCCGACGTCCTTGTATGGCGTACAGCCATGGGGTGACAAGACGGAACAGCAGATGCGCGGCAATCTGCGTCAGCAGACCCAGCCACAGCCAGTGGATGATGGCCTCCCTGGGGAAGAGCTTGAGCGAGCGCGTCGCATAGCCGAAGAAGACGATCAGCGCGGCGATCAGGAACCATGAAACCAGAATGTCGGCGATACTGTGCCAGGCCGATTCCTGCAGGCTGGGACGTCCGGGGAAGGTGAGCGCGAAAGCGAGCAGCGAGGCAATCAGCGAGGGAGTCGTCACTTCGCCTTCAAAGTGGAAGCTTACCAACCAGATGGTGAGTGCGAGAACCAGCGGTTCGAGCAGCGCTTCGACCAACTCGACCAAGTTGTCGCGGCCGACCGTCATGTTGGTCGAGCGGCTAACGGGTATGCCTTCTGTCCTACTTTGTGGCATTGCCGGGTATGCTCTCGGTTGCGGCGACGGCCTGGGCGCGACTGATGACATTGAGTTTCCTGAAGATGCGTTGCAGGTGGTTCTTGACCGCGAAGGCGCTGATGTCGAGGATCATGCCGATTTCCTGGTTGGTCTTGCCTCTACGCACCCATTGCATGATTTCGCATTCGCGGCCGCTCATGCCGAATGGCATGTCCTTTCGCAGCTCGGGTTCGAGGACCGGCGCTTCGTCGCCATCGTCCCGGTATTCCTCGGGGATATGCGCGATCTGCCGGAAAACGTTATCGATATGGGGGAGCAGGAAACGAAAGGACAGTTTGGAGCGCTCCGTGCCGATTTCGGCGGGGCTGAGCAGTGCATAGATGCAATCGTGGCGCCCGCGTTGATCCTTGATTCCGTGCACGAGGCAACCAAGCATGCCGCCCAGGGCCGCCTCGATCGATGAACCGCGGATGCCTTCGCACGAAAAACCTTGAGGGGCGTCCAACAGGTAGGGTGCATGCTTGCCTGCGAGCCAGCGCCCGAACAGGGAGGTAACGAAAGGTTGAATGGCTTTTTCGCCGATTCTTTCGGTTTGCACGCCAGGCAACGGGGAAACGACGTCGATGCTCACCAGTCCCAATGAGAAATCACCCCAGGCGACGATCAGTATGTCATGGGGCAGAAAGCTTTGCACATCTTCCCGGAGCCATGAATACAGCTGAAAGTGCTTGCGCACCGCGAAGGACTGTTGGACGACGTCCAGAAGCGCCTTGATTTCATCAGCAGTGAGATGCGCGGAAAGTGTCATGTCGCTGGTTTGCCGGTACAAGCGGTTCTTGGTGTTTGGTGGGATTGATATTAGGTGGTCGCCATGTGATCCAATGTAAAGTATGTCATAGGCATGAAAATAATTGGGGTCGGGCGAGGGGTTGGCGTCGTTTTTTTTGCGAAAACTGTCTGCCGTCGGGCGGGTGATGTTCCCTCGGTTTGTTGAGATCTATGTTCAGCAACCAACGAGGTCACGCCAAGGTGAAGGATACGAAGAAGGGAATTGCCGAGTAATCGGAAATGTGGCCGTTGCTTCGGCGACCGGCTGGTCGGGTTGCCGAGATTGAAGTCCGGCAACGTCGAATCCTGGCGATGCCCCCACGGCCCAATGCCGGATGGCGCATTCACGGCCATTTCAGTCGAGCATGCCACGCTCGCGGATGAAGGCGATCACCGTTTCAAGGCCTTCGCCGGTTTTCAGGTTGGTGAAGACGAAGGGGCGATCGCCGCGCTGCAGCTTTGCATCATGGGCCATGACGTCGAGCGAGGCGCCGACCATGGGAGCGAGGTCGACCTTGTTGATGATCAGGAGGTCGGACTTGGTGATGCCGGGGCCGCCCTTGCGCGGAATCTTCTCGCCCGCCGCGACGTCGATCACGTAGATGGTCAGGTCGGACAGTTCGGGCGAGAAAGTCGCCGCCAGGTTGTCTCCGCCGGATTCGACGAGGATCAGTTCGACGCCGGGAAAGGCGCGCTGCAGGCGGTCGACCGCTTCGAGGTTGATCGAGGCGTCCTCGCGGATCGCCGTGTGCGGGCAACCGCCGGTTTCGACGCCGATGATGCGTTCCGGCGCCAGGGCCGAGTGGTTTACCAGGAAATTTGCGTCCTCGGCGGTGTAGATGTCGTTGGTGACCACGGCCATGTCGATCTGCTCGCGCAGGGCCTGGCACAGGGCCAGCGTCAGGGCGGTCTTGCCGGAACCGACGGGGCCGCCGATGCCGACGCGCAGGGCTTGCTTGCTCATGATGTTTCCAGTTGGATTTGCAGGTGTTCGTAAACACCGGAGAGATTGTTCAGGATGTCGCGGTTGGCGTGGCGCAGCACGCACAGGCCACGGCTTTCGAGGAAGGCGGTGCGTCGGGCGTCGTAGTCCGTGTGCACGGTGTGGCTGTCGCCGTCGATTTCGATGACGAGCTTTAGTTCGGCGCAGTAGAAGTCGGCGATGAAGGGGCCGATGGGTTTCTGGCGCAGGAACTTGTGGCCGTGGAACTGGCGGTTGCGGAGAATTTTTTTGCCAGAGGAGGTTTTTGGTCGGGGTTGGTTCCTTGCGGTTGGCGCGGGCGCAGGCGATGAGGTGTTTGTCGTAGGCGTGAAACTTCAACCCCTCCCCGACCCTCCCCTTGTCAGGGAAGGGAGTAGCGGTCGGTTTGCCGCTGGCCTGTTCCCCCCCAGACAAGGGGGGGCTAGGGGGGGTTAGGGCTTCGCCGCTCATATCAGGACCGGAACAAGCGCGAATACTGCGTTTCATGCCTGGCGCAGGCGATCGCGAAAGCCGGCGTAAAGTTGGCCCAGCCGGTTTCGGGCAGTTTCCGGGCGTCGACCGCAACTGCCGGAATCTGCTGCCCGAGTCCGGCGAGCAGGCGCTGGCCAGCAGCCTGGCCGAGCGGCACGGCCTTCAGCGCGGCCATCACCTGGTTCTCGGCCCAGGACCACAGGTAGGCGGTCAGCGCTGCCTGCGGATCGATCTGCCAGGCAGCGGCGATGCCGGCCCAGACGGTGGGGAAGGCGACTTCAGGCAGGGCATCGACGGCCGCTGCGATACTGCTCAGCGATTCGTCGCGCAGGTCGCGCAGCAGGCGGCGCATGGAAAAGCCCATCTGCGCCGTTTCCGCACGCAATTCGGCGGACTCGCGGCTGGCCAGAAATTCGGCATTCAGCCGGGTGATTTCAGGTGTATCGGTTGCGGTCCACGCCGCCATCAGGGCAAAAACCAGCGGTGCTTCGTAGCGGCCGATGCCGTGCTGGAGCAGGTCGGCGATCCAGCGGCCGGCCGTCGTCTCGTCGCGAATCACCCCCGATTCGACGGCCCATTCGAGGCCCTGCGAATAGGTGTAGGCGCCGACAGGCAGCGCCGGGCTGGCCAGTTGCAGGAGGCGGGCGAGTTGCAGTTGCGGACTCAACGCGGCTTGAACTCGTGGATCTTCGGCAGCGAGCGATGCGGGCCGTGGCCGGGGTTGTGCAGCTCAGGGGGGTGGTCCTCGTCGCCGTGATGGTGATGGCCACCATGCGCCGCGTAGGCGCCGGATTCCGGCTGGAACGGTGCTTCCGTCTCGCCGACCGCGCAGCCGAGTCCGCGCAGCATCTCGGCCAGCACGTGGTCGGTCTGGAAGCGCAGTTTGCCGCCTTGGTCGGTCGGCAGGATCTGCACCGGCACATGGCGGTTGCCGAGGTGGTAGGCGGCGCGGGCGAAGAGCAGCGGACTGTCGGCGACGGCTTCGATCAGTTTTTCCGGCGCGGCGCGGATTTCGACGACGGCCGAGCCGTCTTCGGCGATCAGCTTGTCGCCACCGTGCAGGTGATCGCCGCGTTCGAGGAAGATGCCGGCTTCAGCGCCGGAAGCGAGCGTTACTTTCAGGCGGCTGCGCTTACGCTCGTCGTAGGCCAGCGCCACCGAGTCGGTGGCGGGGGCGCTGGTGCGTTGGTTGAGGATGAGGCGGGCGCCGCTAACACCCCCTGGCCCCCCCTTTTCAGAGGGGGAACCCGCCTGCGGCGGCTGAACCGAAGTTCCCTCCCCTGACAAGGGGAGGGTTAGGGAGGGGTTTGGGTTGCCGTGTTCCATAAACCCTCAGAACAAAAAGTAACGTTGCGTCAGCGGCAGTTGGGTCGCCGGTTCGCAGACAAGATGCACACCGTCGGCCTTGACCACGTAGGTTTCCGGATCGACGGTGATGTCGGGCGTGGCGCCGTTGTGCACCATGTCCGATTTCTTGAGGGTGCGCGTGCCGGAAACGGCGATCAACGGTTTTTGCAGTTTCAGGGCGTTGACCGCAGGATTCTGCAAAGCAGCCTGCGAAACGAAGGTCACCGAGGTTTTCAGCGCCTTGCCGAAGCTGCCGAACATCGGCCGGTAATGCACCGGCTGCGGTGTCGGGATCGAGGCGTTGGGGTCGCCCATGGCGGCGGCGGCGATCATGCCGCCCTTCAAAATCAGCGACGGTTTGACGCCGAAGAAGGCAGGTTTCCACAGCACCAGGTCGGCCAGCTTGCCGACTTCGATGGAGCCGACGGTGTGTGCGATGCCGTGGGTGAGCGCCGGGTTGATGGTGTATTTAGCGATGTAGCGCTTGACGCGGAAATTGTCGTTGCGCGATGAATCTTCGGGTAGCGTGCCGCGCTGGACCTTCATCTTGTGCGACGCCTGCCAGGTGCGGATGATGACTTCGCCGACGCGGCCCATTGCCTGCGAATCGGACGACATCATCGAGAAGACGCCGAGGTCGTGCAGGATGTCCTCGGCGGCGATGGTTTCGCGGCGGATGCGGCTTTCGGCAAACGCGATGTCTTCAGCGATGCTCGGATCGAGGTGGTGGCACACCATCAGCATGTCGAGATGCTCGTCGATGGTATTGACCGTGTACGGCATGGTCGGGTTGGTCGAGCTGGGCAGGACATTGGGCAGACCGGCCGCCTTGATGATGTCCGGCGCATGGCCGCCGCCGGCGCCTTCGGTGTGGAAGGTGTGGATGGTGCGGCCCTTGAAGGCGCCGATGGTGGCCTCGACGAAGCCCGATTCGTTGAGCGTGTCGGTGTGGATGGCGACCTGCACGTCCATCTCGTCGGCGACGCTCAGGCAACAGTCGATGGCGGCGGGCGTCGTGCCCCAGTCCTCGTGCAGCTTGAGGCCGATGACGCCGGCCGCGACCTGCTCGCGCAGGGCTTCCGGCAGGCTGGCGTTGCCCTTGCCGAGGAAACCGAGGTTCATCGGGAAGGCATCGGCCGCTTCCAGCATGCGGTGGATGTGCCACGGCCCCGGCGTGCAGGTGGTGGCAAACGTGCCGGTCGCCGGGCCGGTGCCGCCGCCAACCATGGTCGTGACGCCCGAATACAAGGCCTCGTCGATCTGCTGCGGGCAGATGAAATGGATATGGCTGTCGATGCCGCCGGCCGTGACGATCATGCCCTCGCCGGCGATGACCTCGGTGCCGGGCCCGATGACGATGGTCACTCCAGGCTGGATGTCCGGGTTGCCGGCCTTGCCGATGGCGGCGATGCGGCCGTCCTTGAGGCCGATGTCAGCCTTGATGATGCCGGTCACGGCATCGACGATCAGCGCGTTGGTGATTACGGTATCGACCGTTTCCGCCGACACGCGCTGGCTCTGGCCCATGCCGTCGCGGATGACCTTGCCGCCGCCGAATTTCACTTCCTCGCCGAAGATCGTGTAGTCGTGCTCGACCTCGATGATCAGTTCGGTATCGGCGAGACGGAGGCGGTCGCCGGTGGTCGGGCCGAACATTTCGGCGTAGGCCTGGCGGGTGATTTTATTGGCCATCAGAGCGCTCCTTGTACCAAACCACGGAAACCGTAGACCTTGCGCTCGCCGGCCAGCGCGACCAGTTGCACGGTGCGCGTCTGGCCTGGCTCGAAGCGCACGGCGGTACCGGCGGCGATGTCGAGGCGATAGCCGCGCGCAGCCTCGCGGTCGAAGCTCAGCCCGGCGTTGGTTTCATGAAAGTGGTAGTGCGAACCGATTTGGATCGGCCGGTCGCCGGTGTTGGCGACGACCAGCGTGATGGTCGGGCGGCCGGCGTTGAGTTCGAGTTCGCCGGCTTCGGCGAGGAGTTCTCCGGGGATCATGGGTGCTCCTGATGGTTGTTGTTGGGTTGTTTGCGGCTAAAACCAACCCCTCTCGGCCTCCCCTTGTCAGGGGAGGAGAAAATCGTCCACGTCGGTAGCATCGTCACCCTCCCCTGACAAGGGGAGGGCCGGGGAGGGGTTTCGGGGCTCATCGCCAAACAATCGGGTGATGTACTGTCACCAGCTTGGTGCCGTCGGGGAAGGTGGCTTCGACCTGGATTTCCGGAATCAGCTCGGCGATGCCGTCCATCACGTCGGCGCGGCTCAGCACCTGGGTGCCGGCGTGCATCAGCTCGGCCACCGTCCGGCCTTCGCGGGCGCCTTCCATGATCGCGCAGGTAATCAGCGCCACGGCTTCCGGGTAATTGAGCTTCAGGCCCCTGGCCTGGCGCCGCTCGGCGAGCAGGCCGGCGGTGAAGATGAGCAGTTTGTCCTTCTCTCTCGGTGTCAGTTCCATGAAAACTCCTCAGGTATTCCAGATTCGGGGTGTAATTGCCGGTCGACCGATGCAGGCCGGACGCAGGATGGCCCACAGTTCGGCAAACCACAAACGTGCGGCTTCGCTGCTGTTGCCGAGATAGCGGGCGACGAGGATGCCAGGCAAGACGCTCAGTCCGTGATTGGCGTTATCGGCGGGGGCAATCCGGCGGCAGGCATCGAGCAGCGCGGCGGCCTGTTGCGGCAGTTCGGGAAAGCTGCACAACAGCGTGCCGCATACAGTATTGCCGGCCCAGCCGGCCGGGCTGGCCAGCATCGGGCCGTCGCCGGCAAAACCGCCGCGTTCGATCCAGATCGGCTGCTTGTTGCGGTCGACCCGGTAAAACAGGTCAAAACGGCCATTGGCGAAGCGCTCGCCGGCGGCGGCGCGGCCCAGGCAGAGGATGTCCCAGGCGATGAAACGGCTGTCGGCGGCGAGCGTCACCCGTGTTTCCATACGCGCCCGCGCCCCGTCGAAAACGATGGTTTCCTGCGGCAGCCATTCGAGCGTGGCGCCTTCGGCTACGGTTAGGTCGATCGTTTGCGAAGCGTCCGCGCCGCTGCTGCGATACCACTTGCCGGCGCCCGGTGTGGTCAGCTGGGCATGCGCGCCGGCCGCGACGTCGACCCCGATCGTCAGATGGTCGCCTCCCGCGATCCCGGACGGCGGGTGCAGGATGATGGCCTGGCACACCGCCTCGCCTTCCGGATACAGCGCCTTCTGTACGCGCAACGGGCCAAGATGGCGGTTTTCGCGCAGCACGGTTCTTTCGCCGGCACGGGCGAAGCCGAGGCGCAGTTCGGCATGCCAGGTCGAAACGGTTTCCGGCAGCGAAACGGGAAGGCGCGAGGTCATTGGCGGATTATCGGGGAAAGGCCGGCCGGCGCGAAATACGCAGGAATACGCACGGTTTCCGCTGGCATTGGCTTGCTCGCCCGCGCATCCGGATTTTCCTGCCCCCGAAAGGGGAGCCTGTCTTGAGAAGCATCAACATGGCAACGCCTTTTCGGGGTCACAATGGCGGCAACCTGACTGGCTGCCGGACACGCAAATGAGACCAACGGTCATTCGTCAATCGCACGGCGCGGCGCTTTCACCGGCCGCCGGCGGGGCAACGCCCTTTGCCTGGGAGCAGGTCGGCCGCGAACTGGGCATTACGCCCGGCGGTACGGTCAATATCGCGCAATTGACTGTCGACCGCCATGCGGCGTCGGCGCGGGGCGACCAGCCGGCTTTTCGCTTTGTGAACGCGGAGGGCGGTCGTCACGGCCTGACTTACCGGGAGTTGGCGCGGCTGACTGACCGCTTCGGCAATGCGCTCAAATCGCTGGGCGTGGGCAAGGGCGATTGTGTTTTCGTGCTCTGCGGGCGCCGTTGCGAGCTTTACGTCGCCGTACTCGGCGCGCTGAAGGTTGGCGTGGTCGTTTCACCGCTGTTCCCGGCTTTCGGGCCGGAGCCGATTCGCAATCGCATGGCGCAGGCGAACGGCAAGGTGCTGGTCACGACGGCCAACGCGTATTGCCGCAAGGTGGCGCCGATACGCGCCGAACTCCCGGCGCTGCAACATGTCGTGCTGGTCGACGATCTGGGCGCCGGCGCCATGCCGGATACCCACGATTGGGAAGCATTGCTCCAGGCCGCTGCGGAGGCGCCGGCCCTGGTTCTGACCCGTGCCGACGACCCGGCGTTGCTGCACTTCACCAGCGGCACGACCGGCATGCCCAAGGGCGCGCTGCATGTGCACGGGGCGATCCTGACGCACTACGCGACGGCGCGCCTGGCGCTCGACCTGCGGCCGGACGACGTGTTCTGGTGCACCGCCGATCCGGGCTGGGTGACCGGGATGTCCTACGGCATCTTGGCGCCGCTCGCGATGGGCGTGACCAGTATCGTTGACGAGGCCGAATTCGACGCTGCGCGCTGGCTTTCCATCCTTGAAAGCGAAGGCGTCAATGTCTGGTACACCGCACCGACGGCGATCCGGATGTTGATGAAGGCGGGGCCGGTGCTGTTCACCGGGCGACGTTTCCCGGCCCTGCGTTTCGTCGCCAGCGTCGGCGAGCCGCTCAACGCGCAAGCGGTATGGTGGGGCGTCGATACCTTCGGGCTGCCGATCCACGACACCTGGTGGCAAACCGAGACCGGCGGCATCATGGTCGCCAACGCGGTCGCGGATGACATCAAGCCCGGCTCGATGGGCCGGCCGCTGCCCGGCATCGTCGCCCATGTGGTACGCCAGCGCGCCGGCGAGCCGCGCGAGGTGATCGAGACGCCGGATACGGTCGGCGAATTGGCGCTGGAAGCCGGCTGGCCCTCGATGTTTCGCGCCTATCTCGGCCAGCCCGAACGTTATCGCAAGTGCTTCGCCGGCAACCTGTACCTGAGCGGCGATCTGGTGCGGCGCGATGCCGATGGCTATTACTGGTTCGTCGGACGCAGCGACGACGTGATCAAATCGTCCGGTCACCTGATCGGGCCCTTCGAGGTCGAGAGCGTGCTGATGGAACACCCGGCGGTGGCCGAGGCGGGGGTGATCGGCAAGCCGGATGCGCTGGCCGGCGAGGCGATCAAGGCTTTCGTGACGCTCAGGCGCGATGTTGCGCCGAGCGAGGCATTGCGCATGGAGTTGCTGGCCCATGCGCGCCGGCGCCTCGGTGCGGCGGTGGCGCCGAAGGAGATTGCGTTCGCCGAATGCCTGCCACATACTCGCAGCGGAAAGATCATGCGTCGGCTGCTCAAGGCCCGGGAACTCGGATTGCCCGAAGGCGACAGTTCGACGCTGGAATGAAGGAGGGAACGATGCCGCTGGATCAGGATCAGGTTCGAGCCCGGATGCTCGAGATTCTCAAAACCCTGGCGCCGGAAATGGACGCGGCCGAGTTGGTGGCCGATGCGCCGTTGCGCAAGCAGATCGATCTCGACTCGATGGATTGGCTGAACGTGCTGGTCGCGATCCACGAGCGCCTGGGGGTGAATATTCCCGAAACCGATTACGGCAAGCTCGGGACGCTGGACAGCATTGTCGTCTATCTGGCTGAGAAACTGTCAGCCGGCGCTCAAGTTTGAGTGCCATGGCCGATTACCCCGCCGAACTGGTCCGCACGCGCCATCTGTTCGATGGCAGCGAGGTTCTGATCCGCCCGATCCGTCCCGAGGATGCGCCGATGGAGCAGGATTTCGTGCAGCACCTGTCGGCGGATTCGCGTTACCGGCGATTCATGTCCACCTTGATGGAGCTGCCGCCGGGCAAGCTCAGGTACCTGACCGAGATCGACTACGTGCGGCACCTGGCGCTGGTCGCGATCATCCAGCGCGACGGGCACGAAGTCGAGATTGGCGTCGCCCGCTATGTCGCCGGTCCGAGCGGCACGGATTGCGAATTCGCCATCGCCATCGACGACGAGTGGCAGGGCAGCGGCGTCGCCGGCATCCTGATGCTGACCCTGATCGACGCCGCCCGCGCACGCGGCATGCGGCGCATGGAGGCGTTCATCCTTTCGACCAACGACAAGATGATCAAATTTGCCCGGCAACTCGGGTTTGCCGTGCACCGCGACCCGGACGATCCGGGGATGGTGGTGGCGGAGCGGGGGTTGTAATCATTACCCGGCCGACAAGCTGACTTTAGTACAATCGAATTTTTCGCTGAATTGGACATCGGGCATGGCACGTAGAAGTAGAGGCAGTAAAGGAAACGAATCGTTTATTGAGTCTCTATTGGCATCGCCGTGGCAAGTCAGTGCTGGTGTTGGCGTTGCGGTGTTCATAGGCCTAAAGTGGATTCTCCCAGCGTTGGCCGGTAGCAATATGTTCCTCAAGCCGATCTCGGCAGCGGCATCGAGCGTCGCCTGGCTTTTTGTAGGGGGGTTCTTCTTTATCGCTGCCGTTGTTTTCGCAAAGAAAAAGGCAGAGGAGGCAAAACTACGAGCTGTCGAACCTGCTTTTGGCGTCGCTTCGATCAATCAAGGTAGGCGGGAGGAACCGTCGTGGGCTAAGTGGGCAGGTAGCGCGCCGCAAGACTCCAATGTCCGACGGGGTGTTCTGGGTGAGCCCTTGGAGGGCAGCCACACCGGCGAACCCGAGGTACAGGCATCCTCAGTCAAACCGACAGAGTGGAGTCTCGACTTGATCCGTGACCTGGAGTGGAAGCGCTTTGAGGATGTCTGTCAGCAGTTCTATGAAAAGAAGGGCATTCGAAGCGAGACAACGGCGCTCGGCCCGGATGGCGGAATAGACATCCGCCTTTTTCAGGACGATTCCGGACGCCCGACATCCATCGTACAGTGCAAGGCTTGGGGTGAGCGCTTCGTTGGTGTTAAGCCTGTACGCGAGTTGCTTGGCGTGATGACCCACGAGAGGATCGGCAAGGCCTTTTTCATGACTAGCGGCTCGTACTCTGACGAAGCCAAGTCTGTTGCACAGGCAAATCGCATCACCTTGATCGACGGAACCATGCTGCTGATGATGATTCAGCGCCTCGCGGCTGAGGAGCGCGAGAGTCTATTGGCTTTGGCTACGGAAGGCGATTTCAAGACACCGACGTGCCCAACCTGCGGCGTGAAGATGAAGGCTGTGAGAGGCAAGGCTGGCCGTCCGGATTTTTGGGGTTGCCGGAACTACCCACGCTGTCGCCAGAGGCTGGGGATGCGCCGTATGCAGTCAGCGCACTAACCTAGCCGAATCCTCAAACCGCCAGCGCCTCCCTAACCCCATCCTGCGGCATCGTCTCACCACGGCCGCGCATGATGAATTCGCCGCGCTCCATCAGCAGGTACTGGTCGGCCAGCGACTCGGCGAAGTCATAGTATTGCTCGACGAGCAGGATGGCCATTTCGCCGGTTGCGGCGAGCATGCGGATGGCGCGTTCGATGTCCTTGATGATCGACGGCTGGATGCCTTCGGTCGGTTCGTCGAGGATCAGCAGCTTCGGCCCCATGGCGAGGGCGCGGCCGATGGCGAGTTGTTGTTGCTGGCCGCCGGAGAGGTCGCCGCCGCGGCGGTGCATCATCTGCTTCAAGACCGGGAACATGTCGAAAATGCGGCTCGGAATCGGCGTGCTGCCCGGTTTTGTGGCGAGGCCCATAAGCAGGTTTTCCTCGACGGTGAGGCGCGGGAAGATCTCGCGGCCCTGCGGAACGTAGCCGATGCCGGCTTTCACACGCTCGTGCGGGGGCAGGTGGGTGATGTCCTTGCCGTCGAAGGAGATGCTGCCGGATTTGGTCTTGACCAGGCCCATCAGCGACTTAAGCAGGGTGGTCTTGCCGACGCCGTTGCGGCCGAGGAGGGTGGTGACTTCGCCGGTTTTGACTTCGAAGGAGAGGCCACGGAGGATGTGGCTGCCGCCATAGGCTTGGTTGAGGGTGTCGATTTTGAGCATTTTCGATAATCCTTTTTCTGCGTTTAGCGCCGGGTTCCGCGCCTGACGCGCGTCTTACTTTCTTCTTGCGTCACCAAGAAGAAAGTAAGCAAAGAAGAAGGCGACCCTGGGTCGGTGCCGGCTGCGCCGGTTCCCTGCGCTACTCGCCTTGGGCGGGGGCTGCGCAACTCGGGGCTGAAGCCCCTCAGACAGTGCTCGCCCTTTTTCCGCCCAAGCCTGCGTTGCTCGGCACCTCCCAAGGAGCCCGGAAAGGCAAACCCCCTCCCGGCCTCCCCCTTGTCAGGGGGAGGAGAGATGCGTCCGGGTTGGGGCGTCTGGTGGTTTGGTTTTTGGCCTTTTTTGGTCGTCGACCGCAACAGGCTGTTTATGCATTCGCGGGTTGATCCGAGACGCTTTTCGGGCCCCCTTGAGAGGCGCTGAGCAACGCAGGCGGGCCGGGGGTAGTCGGTTCGCATTGTTTGAGCCGCAGGCGAGTT
>ERZ724512.260-NODE-260-length-22747-cov-5.735237_pt1 | contig 22747 bp, 18 predicted proteins | sample MGYA00376045_ERZ724512 | MGnify/ENA primary metagenome ERZ724512 (study PRJEB28724, sample SAMN07190883) | activated sludge metagenome | isolation source: activated sludge of sewage treatment plant in Hong Hong | place: Hong Kong | collected 2016-03-17 ... | reverse complement strand
CAGGGCGCTGCCGGAGCGCAGGGTGCTGCCGGCAGCCAGGGCAGCGCCGGCGCCCAGGGCACGGCCGGCTCGAACGGCTCCGCCGGAACCCAGGGCTTCCAAGGGGCGCCCGGAGCCACCGGAGCCACCGGAGCCACCGGAGCCACCGGAGCCACCGGTGCGACCGGTGCGGCGGGAGCCACCGGCGCGACCGGCCCTCAGGGCCTTGGGGCCGGGAATGCCTATGTGAAGTCGTTCCTCAATACGGCCAAGACCACTTCACTTCAGCTTGACTGCAACTCCGGCGGAGTGGCGGTCGGCGGTGGAGCGACCTCGGACCAGAACATCAGGTCCAGCTATCCGACCGGGGGATCTCTTTCAACTCCACCCACCGGATGGCAGGTTGTCCTATCCGCACAGTCGAACACAGGCAACTTCAATATCTACGTCGTCTGCATCCCCCAGTGAGCTGACGCCGATCTCGATGAACCTCTCGCGCACCGTTCTCGGGACCACACTGGCGGCTGCCCTGCTGCTCACCCCCGGCTGCTCCAGCGACGACGCGAAACCCGACGCGAAGCCGTCCGCGTCCGCCACGAAGTCCGGCGCCGCCGACGACCAGATCACGGCGCTCATCGAGGCCGGGATCAGCCAGGCGCAGAAGGGCGACCTGGCGGCCGCCAAGGTGACGTTCACCAATGCGCTCACCCTGGACTCCGGCAACAAGTTCGCCCTGTTCAACCTGGGGCTGATCGCGCAGACCGAGGGCAAGACCGAGGCCGCGATCAAGCTCTACGACAAGGCCCTCGAGACCGACCCCAAGTACACCCCGGCGATGTTCAACAAGGCGATCCTGCTGGAGCCCACCGACCTCGAGGCTGCGGTCGCGATCTACGAGAAGATCCTGACCATCGACCCGAAGGCGTCGACGACCTACCTGCGGCTCAGCTTCGCCTACCGCACGCTCGGCGACGACGAGAAGGCCGACCAGATGCGGGCCAAGGCGATCGACCTCGACCCGAGCCTCGCCCAGATCACCGAGCTCCCCTCGCCCTGACGGCCGTGGACGCACAGCCCCTGGTCACGGTCTTCACCCCGTCGCACCGCCCCCGCTTCCTGGACGAGTGCCTCACCAGCCTGCAGCAGCAGACCTACGCTCGCTGGGAGTGGGTCGTGCTCCTCAACGGCGGCGCGCGGTGGCTGCCGCCAGCCGGGGACGACCGGGTACGGATCCTCACGTCGGAGGCGGCCACCGGCGTCGGGGCGGCCAAGCGCGAGGCCTGCGCCGCCGCGGCCGGCGAGATCCTGGTCGAGCTCGACCACGACGACCTGCTGACCCCCGACGCCCTGGCCGAGGTCGTCGCCGCCTTCGCCGCACACCCGGACGCCGGCCTGGTCTACTCCCACACCGCGCAGATCCTCGAGGACGGCAGCAGGGACGAGTCGCGGTTCGACCAGAGCCAGGGGTGGGAGTACCGCGACGTCACCATCGACGGCCAGGAGCTCATCCATGCGGTCGCGCTGCAGCCCACGCCCCACAACGTCTCCTACATCTGGTTCGCTCCCAACCACCTGCGCGCGTTCAGCCGCCAGGCGTACGAGGCCGTCGGCGGGTACGACGCCAGCCGCGCCGTACTCGACGACCAGGACCTGATGTGCCGGCTCTACGGCCACGGCGCCTTCCACCTGATCGACCGCTGCCTCTACCTGCAGCGCATGCACGCGGCCAACACCCAGCGGGACGCGGAGACCAACGCGTTCATCCAGCGGGAGACGGTGGCCCTCTACGACCACTACTTCGAGCAGAGCGCGCTGGCCTGGTGCCGACGTGAGGGCCTGGTCGCGCTGGACATGGGAGCCGCCCACAACCGCCCGGCGGGCTACCTCGGCGTCGACCAGCACGCCGGCGAGAGCGTCGACATCGTGGCCACGCTTCCAGAGCCGCTTCCCCTCGCCGACGGATCGGTCGGAGTGATCCGCGCCTTCGACTTCCTCGAGCACGTCGCGGACAAGGTGGCGGTGATCAACGAGCTCTACCGCCTGCTCGCCCCCGGCGGGGTGCTGCTGTCGATGACGCCCAGCACCGACGGCCGCGGCGCGTTCCAGGACCCGACCCACGTGGCGTTCTACAACGAGAACTCCTTCTGGTACTACACCGAGCGCAACTACCGGAACTTCGTGCCCGAGCTCGAGGTCGCCTTCCAGACCTCCCGGCTGGTCACGCACTACCCGACCGACTGGCACGAGCAGCACGACATCGCCTACGTCACCGCCAACCTGATCGCGCTCAAGGACGGCGCCCCCCGCAACGGCGGCCCGCTGCTCTGGTGACCACTGGCGACCGGTCGCCGTTCTCCACCTCAACCGCGAGATCTGAACCGCCGCACCGACGTCGTGGGGATCTTCCCCGAGCCTCGATCCCCCGCGCCTCGTCGGTGCCGTCCCGGTCGAACAGCACGACGAATGGGCCGAGGTCGCCGACTGACCCCGGGGTGCATGCCATCTGACTTCGCCATTGACGTGGCCCAGAGGGGCTAGCTCGTCGGGTGCTTCCGGGTGACGTTGAGCTGTAGTCTCCCGCGGCATGCGGGATGGGGCCTACGTTCTGGCCGTCGACCGATTGCGCTCCAGGGTGCTGCCATGGGCACTGCTGTTGTCTCGGGAGGTAGGGCCGTGGTCTACAGGAGTTGTCTCGTTCGGGTTCGCCCCGCGGCGATCTACGCCGTCTGTCTGTCGCTCGTTACCGCGGGTGTTCTCGGGGTCACCGCTGCGCCTGGCGATGCGGCTTCGGCTGCAAGCGTCCCGCCCGTGGCGCACCGAGACGGTGGCGACGTCCCGATGGTGCCGTCGCAGCCGCTCGGTCAGGTCGGGGATGAGCTCGATCCCGCGCGAGCGATCGACCCGCTGACCGATCCGATCTCTGATCTTCCCCGGGCTGGGACGTCGAGGGTGGATCTGGGTAGCGATTGGACGCCGGTCCCCGGTCTGCCGATCGAGGTGCGCCCGGCCGAGGGGTCCGGGACACCCGATCCCTCTGGCACCCCGACCCAGGCCGCGACACCGACCAGTCCTTCAAGCGCGACCTCCGATACGCCGACAGCCGGTGCGCCGACGGCCGGTGCCGGCTCGATGGGTGACGAGCCGCCGTCGACACCATCGGACGGACCGTCGACGGCGCCTGGCCCGGTCCCATCGGGCTCGCCGACGCAATCGCCACCTGACGGTGCCTCCGCATCGAGTGTCCAGGTGATGGTCCAGGATCCGGCGGATGGGAATCACGGCAAGTTCCTGCTCACCTTCGCCAGCGACGTGTCAGCGGATGGCGGCGGCGGGCCGACGCCGTCAGACCTCTCGGTCGGGGAGCTGGCCGAGGACCCCCAGCTGGAGGTCCGTCTGTCGTACGGGGACTTCGCGAACACCTTCGGCGGCGCATGGTTCGACCGGTTGACTGTCATCGCCTATCCGTCCTGTTTCGCGACGAGTCCGGCACTCCCCGAGTGCGCGACCGGGGTGCCCCTCGCCCTCGCCAACGACTCCCAGGCACGTGAGCTGACGTTCACCACGGTCGACGACGCCACGGTCTTCGCGAGCCAGGACCTCGGAGACGAGCCCCGTGTCTCCGTCGAGTCCGACGAGACCGACGGCTTCGCCAGCGGCCGGGCCGGCGTCGGCGGTTCGCTCGTTGACCCCGCGGCCGGCGGTGTGGTGTATGCGGTGGGTGGGGAGGGCGGGAACTTCGGCGCCAGTCCGCTTTCGATCACCTCGAGCTGGCAGGTCGGCACCGGGTCGGGAGAGTTCACCTACGCGTACCCCCTCGAGCTGCCGCGGTCCCTGGGCGGCTCGACGCCTGACCTGGCGCTGGACTACTCGTCGGGCTCGGTGGATGGGATGAGCCTGTCCGAGAACGGCCAGGCCGGGATGGCCGGGATCGGCTGGGATCTGTCGACCAGCTACATCACGCGCCAGTACGCGTTGTGTGCTGACGAGGGTCACCCCGACAAGGGCGACTTGTGCTGGAACAGCCTCGATGGGCAGATCGTGGATGATCTGTCGATCGTGCTGAACGGTCGTGCGTCCCGGCTGGTGCGCATCAACTCGACCAACGAGTTCCGCCTGACCGACGACCCGGGCTGGAAGGTCGAGAAGCTGCAGGAGGGGCACCCGTCGAACTCCGACAACAACGACGAGGCCTTCCGGGTGACGACCCCCGACGGCACCAAGTACTGGTTCGGGTACGGCGGCGGTTCGGGGTCGGTGTGGACGGTGCCCGTGTTCGCCACCGAGGCTGGGCAGCAGTGCCACCACGCCACGATCTCGCAATCGCGGTGCCAGCAGGGATGGCAGTGGAATCTGGACAAGGTCGTCGACACCCACGGCAACGTCACGAGCTACACCTACGCCGACGAGACCAACCACTATGCGCTGTGGGGGAACACGACGACACCGGTCGAGTACGACCGCGCTGGTCGGTTGACGAAGATCGAGTACGGCTATCGCAACGTCGACACGGTGGCGCACCAGGTGGTGCAGGTCGCGTCGGGCAAGCGGTGCACCAAGTCTCTGTCGACTCCGGGGGACGCGTGCACCGGGGCGGACAGTCCGCAGAACAACCCGAGCCTGTGGCCCGATGTCCCGACCGACTTGATCTGCGACTCGAGCTCGAGCTGCATGATCGGTTCGCCGTCCTTCTTCTCGATCCACCGGTACGCCCAGGTCACCACCGAGACCGTGCAGGAGGGATCCGGTGATCTGACGACCCGCAAGGTCGACGTCTACACCCTGACCCACACGATGTCCGACCCCGACGGCAACGGGCCTGACCAGCCGGATCTGTGGCTCACGCAGGTCGACCGCACTGGCCATGGCGCGAATGGTGAGCCCCTGGCGATGACGCCCTTCAGCATCTTCAGCAGCGGGACGCCGCTGCAGAACCGGGTCGTTGCGACCGGGAACGATCGGACGTTGAAGAAGTTCCGCGTCGGCGCGATCCGCAACGAGCAGGGCGGGCGGATCGACATCGTCTACGGGCATGCCCAAGGTGGTGGCCGGGCCTGCGACCCGACGTATGTCACCGGCCGTGAGCGGTGGACCTCGACGCGGGAGTGCTTCCCACAGAGGTACGCGCCGCCGGGTGGCAGCGCACGCTGGGAGCGGTTCCACAAGTACGTCGTGACGCGCATCGCGCTGTCCGACATCGCCCTGGGCTTCAAGTACCTCGACCCCACTTCCAAGGCGACCGACCTCGGCCAGTTGCGGATCTACGACTACGACTACTGGGGTGTGCCGGCGTGGCGGTACGTGCGCGACAACAACGTCGCGAACGAGGACGAGACGTGGGACGACTGGCGCGGCTACGAGACCACCGTCGTGCACACCCGCAAGACCCCCAAGGACGACTACAGCGGCGGGTCGACCACGGACGTCGCCGTAACGAGGACCACCGTCTTCCGAGGCATGAACAACTCGCGCATCAACCCGGACGGGGACGTTCGGAGCAACGTCAGGCTCGACACCGACGAGTGGGGCTCGTCCGCCAACGAGCCGCTGGACCAGCCCTGGCTGCAAGGCATGGTCGCCGAATCGAGGCTCGACGGTCCCAGCGGCAACATGATCAACCGGACCTACCGCGAGTACCGCAACTACAACACCGCGTCCGACGCCATGGGGCCAGATGGGCACATCGTCTGGGAACACCTCACCCGGACTCGCACCAAGGACGCCTCCGGCGGCCCCGACCTCGTCCACGAGGTCACCACCCAGACCGACCCGGGCGGTGAGTTCCACCTCGGCCTGCATGCCGGCACCGTCATCTCGAGCTCGTCGATCGGCTACCACGATGTCGGCGAACCCGGTCACCAGTCCGAGGCCAAAGCCCCGACCTCGTGCACCACCATCAGTTGGAACGGCAACAGCGACCTGTGGCTGCGCGTGCCCAAGACCACCACCACCTACAGCATCGACTGCCCCCGGCTGCCCGCGAGCTCGGGGGAGCGTGATGTTGTGACGCTGGCCAAGAGCGACGCGTGCTACGACTCCGAGGATGTCAACGTGGCCGGCTGCCCGGGCCTACCGACGGTCGGCAACCTCACCGGCGTCCGCACCTACGCCAAGGCGGGCTCGAACCCGATCAAGACCAGCACCGCCTACGACCACTTCGGACGAGTAACCGGCCAGACCAATGGGCGCGGCTACACCACCCACTACGCCTACAACGGCGCTGGCACGTCCTCCACCAACGATCTTCTGACCAGTCTGGTCGTCACCCAGCCAGCGGTCTCGGTCGGCCGTGTCAACCACCGCTTCACCACCACGACTCACCTGGACCCGCGCCGTGGGCAGCCGACCAAGGTCACCGACCCGAACGGGCAGGCCACCACGCTCGCCTACGACCCGCTGGGCCGGCTGACCGATGTCACCTATCCAGGCAACACCACCGGGCACCCGTCGGTCAGGTACAGCTACACGCTTGCCTACAAGGCACCGTCACGGATCTGGACCCGGACGCTTCGCAAGGTCGGCACCGAGGGCGGCGCGACCTACGACTCCTCCTACACCTTCACCGATGGATGGGGTCGCACGGTCGAGACCCAGATCCCCACCACCAAGGACAATCCCACCAACCCCTACCAGCGGATCGTGGCGGTCACCGGCTACGACGACCAGGGCCTGGTCCGATACTCCGTACCGGCCCTGGCCAACAGCAACAACACGGGGACCCCATACGACACCGTGGTCAACCCCGACATCTCCGGCGCCGGGGTACCCCGTTGGACCCAGACCACCTACGACGCCGCAGGCCGGCCGACCCAGAGCATGGACAAGACCGGCACGGCGCAGGTCGCCACCACCAACTACTCCTACACCGGCGCTACCACCACCATCGACCCTCCCGGGCCTTCCGGCGACCGCCGCAGCACCCTCGACCCCTGGGGTCGCGCCCTGACCACTGCGGTCTACAACGGGTCCTTCACCGGCGGCGGCACTCCCACCATCGTCGACAAGGTCGACTACTCGACCGACCCGCTCGGTCGACTCACCACCGCCGTCAAGGCGATCGGTGGAGCCACCAAGACCTGGACCTGGCACTACGACTGGGCTGGTCGGCAGGTCTCGTCGGGCGACCCCGACACCGGTGCCACCACCACGACCTACGACGACAACAACAACCCGACCCTGACCCACACCCCCCTCGGTGACGTGACGACCAGCTACGACGCCCTGGACCGGCCTACTGCGCGCACCTTCGGGACCGACACCACGCCCATCACCACGTGGACCTACGACTCGGCCACCCACGGATACGGCCGGCCGGCCACGACGACGACCAGAACCCCGTCCCCGGGCGTGGCAACCGGCTACGACACCTACCAGAAGCGCGTGACCGGCTACGATCCGGCCGGGCGCCCCCTGAGCGTCGACGAGGGCCTGTCCAGCGGGTTCTTCGGCGGCACCGCGACCGACACCACCTGGCGCACCTCCACCTACACCTACCTCGCCGGCGGCCTGCTCAGCACCGCCTCCTACGACGCCGTCACCCAGGACACGACGACGATCCTGCCGGCCACCACCCTGACCTACACGTATGGGAACAACGCCTCCCTCGACAAGATCAAGACCGGCAAGGTCATCGCCGCCGACACCACCTACAACAACATCGGCGAGCGCATCAACCTCGACTCGACCAACGGCGCCACCACACCGCTGGCGATGACCCGGACCTACACCTACGACATCGGCACCGGCCGCCGCCTGACCGAACAAGCCGACTCCACCGGCACCACCGCGCCGGGCACAGCCACGGCACTCCTGCGGCAGGAGTACACCTACGACAAGGCCGGCAACCCCACCCGGATCAACCACCGCCAACAGCTCGGCACCTCCGCGTCGACCTACACCGCGTCCTGCTACACCTACGACCCCGCTGCCCGACTCAAGACGGCGGTCGTGGCAACGGTCGCCGCCATCACCGACCTGTGTCCCGCGGACCTGACCGGGGTCCGATCCTCCCTCACCTACGACTACGGCACCGCAAGCACGGCAGGGGATCGGCTCCTCAGCGTCACCAGCGCCCTGGACGGCCTCACCCGCACCTACAACTACGCCGGAACGGGCCCCCACCAGTTCACCAGCATCACCGGCAACGGGACCGGCTCCGACCCCGCCCTGCCCGCCAAGGGCACACTCACCTGGCGCACCGACGGCTCCGGTCGAGCAGCGCGTTGGGCACCGACCACCAGCCGGCGCAACGCCACCAGCGTCGACTACAGCTACGACACCGCAGGCCGCCTGCTCGCCACCGCTCCGAGCAGCGGCGCCACCGGATCAACCGTCCGCAACCTCTACGACGCCGACGGCAACCGAGTCGCCCGCGCGACCACCGACCCGACCGGAGCAACCGCGACAACGCTGTACTTCGACGATGTCGAGATCGAGACCACCAAGCCCGCCACCGGCAACTACTCGGCAACCGCGGCCCGGCGCGTCATCACCACCCCCGACGGCACACCCGTGGCCTTCCAACGATCCAACGGCAGCGGCAGCAGCGGCTGGACCTGGCTGTTCGCCGACCGACAGAACTCGATCCGCCAAGCGGTCACCACCAGCGCAGCCCTCAGCCACAACTACACCCCGTACGGCGCCCCCGTCACCAACACCACCACCACCGACCAACCCGGAACATCCGGCAACCGCGGCTACCTCAACAGACCCCACGACCCCACCGGCGACATCCGTCTCGACCAACGCACCTACCACCCCACCACCGCCACCTTCACCGCACCTGACCCGCTCCTCGACACGGGCAGCCCGCAGAGCTACAACCCCTACGCCTACGGCGCCTACAACCCCGTCACCAACGCAGACCCCAGCGGACTCGCCCCGTCGTGCGTCCTCCAGGGCACCTGCCAGCACACCGCGAACCCGCACGGCGGACCGCCCACACCGGCCACACCAGTCCACGGCTACAACCCCGACGGGACCTCGACAACCACTGGCACCGTCACCCCGTACCAAGCACAACGCCAGGCGATCACCGACCAGATCGTCCGCCACTACGAAGACCCTGTCCACAACCCCCTCCCCCAGGGCTACGGTCACACCAACGCCCCCCACATCAACTGGTGGGCAGTCGCTGGGTGGAGCGCCGCGATCATCGGCCTCACGGTCCTCAACATCGCCCAAGCGGGAGCCGACCCAATAACAGATACCGCAGAAGTCGGCGCAGGAACCGCGCTCGTCGCCGAACTCGAAGGCGAGGCCATCGCCACCGAACTTGGCGCCGCAGAAACCGCTCCTGAGGCCGAGTCCCTGTTCCGGGGAGTTCCACACGGTCACCCGGGGTACGAGGACGCGGGCAACGGGATCGCTCGACCGTGGGGCGGGCACGCGGACCCGGCACTCCACAATGGCGGCAACACCCAGAGCGTCTTCACGTCGTGGACCACCGATAAGTCCATCGCCCGGGAGGTCGCGTCGGAAGGCAACGGACCAGGAATCGTGCTGCGGATACCCAATGCAGACGGTCCGGGATACACCAGGGTCGCAAGCCCGGATGTCTACGACGAGGCCGAGGTCCTCATCCGCGGGATCGTCAACGATGCTGAGGTCCTTCCTTGGAGGTCCTGGCCGTGACGACCGTGAACGAACTCGTTGCTTCGATCCGTCAATCGCAGACTCGAGACGCTGGATCCGAAGCTGCCCTGGCTCACCTGACGAGATCCGAGTCGTCCTTCGACGTTCCGGAGACAACCGCGAATGTCTCGGAACTAGTTCCGATCTACCGCCGGAGGCTCCGGCGGCTGCCCCCTGACGTCGTCGGTCTCACGGAACTGGTAGACCGCCTGACTGAGTTCGACACGGACGAAGTCTTGCTGGCTGTCCACGCCGATCGAGGTCGCGTTACTACCGTCGTCCGCTCGAAGGAGGGCGCGCTGGTGGCTTGTGTTGTTGGGCCGGACCGTCGCGAAGATCCCGAGCACGATCAATGAGTAGGCTCGTCACCTGCATTCTGGCCGCGCTCGTTGCGTGGCTCGGCCTCGCCGGACCGAGCGCATCGGCGGTCGAGGCACCTTTCTCCTCCGTTCAGACAGTCGGTTACGACAACCCGACCCACCCGACAGAGTGGACCTACACCGTCACCAAGCGTGGTCCGCCTGCGTCGTCTAGAACGACGACGCGCGACGCCACGGGCCGTTGGTCGCGCGGCTTGTTGGCGCGCATCGGCATCGCTACGCCGGGGCCTACGACCAACTACACCACCCGTGCCGAGTTCGTGCAGGCCGCACGAGCTGCCGGTACGACCCTGACGAGAGTTCAGGGCGACGCAGGGAATCTTGCGGCGGCGCCGCGATCGGAGGTTGCCGCAGAAAGCGTTCCCGCCCGATTTGCGGTGGGCTCGTCTGGTGAAACGACGATGTTCCTTCACAACGCCAGCGGGTCGCTTGAGGTAACCGAACACGCTGCTCTGCGTATGACCGAGCGCGGCGTCTCCATCGACGCAGCTGAGTCCACCCTCAGTCAGCAGCCCTTCCGCTACTACCACCAGGACGTTTGGAAGACCGGCTATTACGACCCGACGTCCAAGCTCTTCCTCGGCACAGTGAACGGCAGGGTGACGACGGTCATCACGCGAGCCGCGCAGTCATACATCAACAACCTGAAGGCGGCATTGCCATGAGACTGACCTACGACACCGATGCCGACGCTGCGTACATCTACCTCGTTGATGAGATCGATTCTGGCGGCGTTGCGCGCACGGTGCCTGTCGAGTCGTTGCCATCCGAGATGATGATCAACCTCGACTTCGACGCGTCGAACCGGCTTCTCGGCGTCGAGATTCTGGATGCGAGCAGAGTCCTCCCGCCTGAACTGCTGCGCGGGGAGGGGCCGTGAGCCGGAGGTTCCGTGCCGTACTCTGCGCGCTGCTCGGACTCCTTATCGCAGTCCTGACGCTCACGGCAGCCGCGCAGCCCGCGCTGGCCAAAGTGCCCGGGATGGCGGTCAACACCTACACCTACGACGGTCATCGCCGCATCGCGTTGACCGAATCCGTCACTGAGCGCGGTCCGCCTCCTGGGCGCGCCAATGCAGTCGCCAGCGCCGCCGACGGCCAACGGCCGGTCGGTGTTCCGGCGCGCCCGGACGACAAAGCCGCAACGAGGGACTACGAATACGACGACAGGGATCTGCTCGGGCAGATTGCACATGACACCCGTAGGGCCGAGAGGCAGGCGAAGAGCGATCCGACGGAGTCTGGCATCTTCGTGCCGTTCGGTGTTGCCGCAAACGCAGGCGCGAAGCTTCCTGAGGCACTCACATTGGGGAAGAACGCCGAGGAAGGGGTTCACGTCTACTACGGCACGAGTGGTGGCAAGAACGTCTACGCGGGTATCACCAACAACGTCGAGCGCCGAGGAATCGAGCACGGTGATCGGTTTGTCCTCAATCCGATCACCACCGAAGGACTCACGCGCGGCGAGGCGCGGGCTGTTGAGCAGGCGCTCATCGTTAGGAACCCAGGGTTCGAGAACATCCGCAACGGCATCTCGCCGAACCATGCGTGGTATCAGGATGCCGTCGATTGGGGCGAGGCATGGCTCCAGGGGAACGGGTACTAGGCCATGGCGACCTCAACGACGAATCTGCGGATCCAGCGCCCTTCTCGGAAGCCGCCCAAGTCCGGTGATGTCTTTCGTCTTCAACTTCCCGACTCGAGTTACCGCTTTGGTCGTGTCATTCGGACCGATGCCCGGTGGACGCGTGCCGTTGGAGCCGGTCCGGCGATCCTGATCTACGTCTACCGAGCAGCGTCGGAGTCGCCGGACATTCCGGCGCGCGAGCAGCTCCGGCCTGACCAGTTGCTCATCTCGCCAGTGATGACCAACAAGCTGCCCTGGACTCGCGGCTACTTCGACACCATGGAGAACATCCCTTTGGATGACGACGACGTGCTGCCGCAACACTGCTTCTCGGACGCTGCCGTCACGGGCAGGTACTTCGACGAGATGGGCAACACGCTGCCGGGGCCAGTGGAGCCCGTCGGCGACTACGGGCTCCACAGTTACCGCACGATCGATGATGAGATCAGCGACGCCATCGGCATACCCCGAGTTCCCACGGATCCATGATGCGTCGTGCTCCGGTCGCTCTCGTTGCGCTCGTCGGCGTTCTGTTCGGATGGGTCGCCGCACTCGCCCCTGAGTCGGTAACGATCGCGCTGGCCCAGCAAGCGCACGCCTACAACTGCGACGGCCGCCACCACGCCGCCGCTTCGACGAGCACCACGATCGAGCGGGGGCCGCCTGCACCATCGAAGCCAGCAACCGGCTACAGCGCCGTGGACCGTTGGTCGAACGGTCCGTTAGCGCCCTCTGGGCCGGTTCAGACTCCGACCACCAACACCTACGACGACGCTGCGCCTCTTGTGCATTTGGCATCGGACGCGGCTACGACCGCGGATCAAGCTCTCGCCGACTCCGGCCAACCTCCGTCGTTCGCGCGGAGTGGTGTTGCCGCAGATGCAGCAGCCCTTGAATCGAGGGCGAATGCGCTGCACGGCGCGCTGGATCCGATCGCTCAGAACTCGCGTACGACAGCAGCTCTCGGCACCAGGGAGGGTCAGACGATTCTGTCGAGTGGCGGCCGAGACCTGAGCCCAGCGCAGCGTGCGTTGGCCCAGGAGGGCGAGGTTATTGCTCGTTCCCCGGGCGCCCACGCCGAGGTGACGGCCGTGAACGGTGCGCGCAGCGCTGGCCTGACTCCGCAAGGCATCGGCGTTTCGCGGCCGATCTGCCCTGCCTGTCAGGCATTCCTCGAGGAGTCGGGAGCGACCATCACGAGTCCCACTACAGCGTGGTGGTTCTGGTGAGCCTCCGTTATGACGAGGCCGCAATCGTCTCGCGGTTGTCCGACCTTGACCGATCCGCCAAGACCGCGTTCGCGGCGTCCTGCGCGCAGCGTCTGCTCCCGCTGTTCGAGCGTTTTGCGCGCTCAGTGGGAACTCCGGAGTTAGCGCCTCGACTGAGGGTGATTGTGGATGCTGCTTGGGACGTCGCCTCGGGTGCGGGAGCGGACGTTGCTGCTCGCCAGGCTGAAGCCGAGGGCATGGTGCCGACTGACGAGGACGACTGGACGCTGGAGACTGGGTACGCCCAGAATGCTGCTGCCGCCGCCGCATACGCGATCAGGACGTGGTTGACCGACGATCCGCAGGAAGCGGCGTGGGCGGCGCGTCAGGTCTACGAGCTCGCTGACTACGCCGTTTTGCAGGGCCGACCTGCGCTCGATCTGAATGCTCCGGAGAGTGAGGCTCAGGTCTTGGAGTCAGAGACCGTTCAGAACGCGCTCATCGCACTCGATCATGCACTGGTTGTGGTCGAGTCGGCACCGTCAACATGGCAGGAGCTCCGAGAAGACGCGATTGCGGATAGCGAGGCCTGGGCCGGCACGTTGCCCTGACTGTCGGTCAGCTGCTGCGGGCGAGTCTGCGGGCTTGGTGCCGGAGGAGCGCGGACTCAATGAGGTTGATGACGGCGGCCGAGAAGGCGGCCAGGAAGAAGCGGGTGTGAGCCGGTCGCGGCCGAGTGTGAGGCTCACCGCGTCGCTCACAGCCGTCGTCGGCGGCGGCTGGAACACTGACCCCGTGACCAGCCGCAGCCAGACGACGAACGCGCGTCGCTGGCTGCTTCCTTTCCTAGCCGCCATGATCGCCGCCCTGGCGGCGATCCTCCTCGGCACCATCTCATCGGCGACCGCAGCCGCCGGGGCTGAAACTCGCGTCCGGGCTTCCGACCAGCCGGCGACGGTTCTCGTTGGGTCGCCGGAACACATCACCGCAGGTCAGAGTCGGGATGCAGCCGAGGATCAGCCCCAGATCGTGGTGGCTACCGGTGTTGCCGCAGAAACCGGTGAGGACACGGTCAGCCTGTTCAAGGCGTCCCAGCGCGGTCTGGGAGAGAGTCACTACGCCCACGGCTACAAGCCGGAGGACTTCCCGGGGAACGGCGCCTACTTCGCACGCGAGAAGGAGATCGCGGACAGTTACGCAACGCACTACGGCGAAGGAGTGATCGAGACTCGCGTGCCACGCGGCGTCTACGACGAGCACTTCGCCCAGTACGAGATGAGGTACCTCGGCACACCACCCGGCACCGAACTCGCCATTCCACCGCACATGCTCGACTTCTTGAGCCAGTTCGAAAGGATCTGGCACTGATGGGCGCTCCGACACCCCGTCGGGTTCAAGGCACCGTTACGCGTCATGAGCCTTACGGCTTCTACCTCGATTTCGGCGAGGAGAATGAGGGCGTCGTGGTCATCACCATGATCGCCCGAGACCCGTCCGAGTCGAATCCGCCGTTCCCGCCGGTTGGTGCTGCAATCGAAGCGGTACTGCTGGGCTACACGGAGATCGGCGGAGAGCCGCGCCTTAGCGTTCGCCCCCAGGATTTCGAAGGCGTCGAGTGATGCGACGAGCGGTCGCGTTGCTCGCGACTTGGCTGCTCGCTGTTGCGATCGGCCTCGTTGGAGCTGACGTGACCGCTGCGGCGCAGCCGGTTCTTCCCCCGACGGCACACAGCTACGACACCGTTCTCGCGCCCGCAGTGCTTACCGACATCGACGTGGAGCGCGGACCGCCGAGCGCGAGCTGCGGCGATACCACCTACAACGCCGCCGACCGCTGGCCGTCCGGAGCTTCAGTGCGCTCGGGCGACACCGCAACCCCCGCGATCTACACCTACGACGACCCGGCGCGGTTTGTGCGAAGCGCACGCGGTAGCCGCGACATCGAGGGCACGTCCAGCGGACCTGTTGCGGGCGCTTGTCTCGATCAGCGTCTTCGTGTTGCCGCAAAGTCTGAATCACGCCTGATCAGCAACGTCGAACATCTGCCCTGCAACTGCTTCGTCGCCGGCACCAAGGTCAACACCGCCAGCGGTGAGAAGCCGATCGAGAACATCAAGGTCGCCGACAAGGTCCGGGCCCGCGATCTTGAGACCGGCAAGAACCAGCCTCGCACCGTCACAGGCCTGTTCGACAAGCACGCCGACCAGGTCATGACCATCACCGTCACCGACGGCGCCAAGGTCACCGTCACGCAGGAGCACCCGTTCTACGTCGCGGGAGTCGGGTGGGTCATGTCCGGTGACCTCAAGGTCGGCGACCGGCTCGCCCAACGCGACGGCGGCTCCACCGCGATCACCGCCATCGACGTCCGCGACGCGGACGTCACCGTCTACAACTCCACCGTCGACGGCGACCACAACTACTACGTCACCGAAGCCCAACTCCTCGTCCACAACTGGACGGGCGCACCCTGAAAGGGGCGGCTCTTGTGACACATCTGTGGGTCGCCGTCGAGCACGCTCGTGGCGGATCCCGCGTGGTTGCTGTGGGGTTGGTGTCTGCGGGATTGGTCGAGGCGGGCGAGCGGTGGCCGACCGGCTCCCGCCGTCAATGACCCGGGCCAGGAGCGATACTCCCTGACGTTTGCGCCCTGAACCCTGCGGCGGGGCCGAAACGTCCGGGAGTACCCGGCGCTGCGCGTCCTGCCCGAGAACGTGCCCCACGGGCACAGCGGGTCAAGCCACTGGAAGTGGTGAACCGCCCTGGAAACGCCGGAGTGTGCTGAACCAACTGAACCTTAGGAGGGCCCGCCCGCCCTCGTCCGGAAGAACTCGAGGTTGGCCCGGAGCCGCTTGTCCCCGGGCCTGGCTGCCAACGCCTGGCGCGCGGCACGCTCCCCGGAGGTGAAGTAACCCGCCCAGTAGGCGCTGACGGCGTACTCGTCCCAGGCCTTCCACCGGTAGACGTCGAGGTCGACGAGGATCTCGGTCGGCGGGGGCTCCGGCATCTCGACGGCGCGCGCGACATAGAGCAAAGCGACCTCGTAGTGCTCCCGGAGCCGCTCCACCCGGGCCAGCGCGACGAGCGGCTCGGCGCGCGAGGCTCGCAGCTCGAAGGCCTCGAGGTACGCCGCCTGCACCCGCTCGTGCGGGCGTCCCAGCAGCTCCAGCGCCAGCCCGATCTGGTAGGCCGAGTACCACCGCTCCTGGTCCCACCCGGCCGAGTTCGCCAGCCGGCGGCGGTACCACGCCAGGGCGCTCTCGAGGTCGCCCGCGTCGCGATAGGACTGGGCGACGTAGAACTCCGACCGCGGATCGTCGGGGTGCTCACGCAGGGATCGCTCGAGGAGCTCGGCGTCGCGCAGGCAGGTCTCGGGATCCTTGCCCCTCGAGCCGACCCGGCCGATCACGATGTCGGGCTTGTCCAGGTGCGCCACCGTCGCGTCCGGGAGGGACGGCGCCCCGTGGGCGACGCCCTGCCAGCGCCAGGGCAGATCGAGGGCGACGACCGCAAGCCGAGGGGAGCGCGTGGCGCCATCCATGACCGACAGCGTGTAGCCGTCGGCCTCGAGCACGAGATCCTGCGGGAGGTTCCGGACCCGGTCGTCGGCGTCGATCACCAGCGCATAGTCGCCGGGCTCCGCGTGCTCTGAGGCACGGCACAGGTCGAGAGCCTCGTTGCGGTTGTGCGCGGCGTCGACCCAGGGCCGCTCGACGAGCTCACCGGGGGTGTCGCGGAGCAGCTCGCGGATCACGCTCTGGGTCCCGTCGGTCGACCCGGTGTCGACGATCGTCCAGCGGTCGACGAACGGCCGCACGCTCGTCAGGCAGGTCGTCAGCCGGTGCGCGTCGTCCTTGACGATCATGCTCAGGCAGATGCGGGTCGCCATCGGGCTAGGCCCCGAGCCGGGCGACTGCGGCAGCCACCCGCTCGTCGGTGGCGGTGAAGGCGATGCGCACGTGCTGCCTGCCCGCGACACCGTAGAACGAGCCGGGGGCGACCAGGATGCCGCGCTCGGCGCACCAGGAGACCGTGTCCCAGCAGTCCTCGCCCGCCCCGTCGACCCAGCGCTGAGCCCACAGGTAGAGCGACGCCTCGGAGTGGTCGATCACGAACCCCGCAGCCAGCAGCGCCTCGCGCAGCATGGCCCGGCGGGCGGCGTACCGGGCGTGCTGCTCGACCGCGTGCGCGTCGTCGTCGAGCGCCGCCTGCATCGCGACCTGCTGCGGCCCGGGCATCTGCAGGCCCAGGTTCTTGCGGACCGCCAGCAGCTCGGCGACCAGGGCCGGGTCGCCGGCCACGAAGGCGCAGCGGTAGCCGGCGAGGTTGGAGCGCTTCGACAGCGAGTGCACGGCGAGGATGCCGTCGTGCGAGCCGCCGCAGACCTCGGGGTGCAGCACCGAGACCGGCTCGGCCTCCCAGGCGCACTCGACGTAGCACTCGTCGGAGACCAGGAGCGTGCCGCGCTCGCGGCACCAGTCGACGACCTTGCGCAGGTGCTCGACCGGCAGCACCCGGCCGGTCGGGTTCGACGGCGAGTTCAGCCACAGCAGGGCCGGCACCTCGGGTCCGAACGACGTCAGCGAGTCGCGCGCGACCGGGCGCGCGCCCGCGAGCACGGCGCCGACCTCGTACGTCGGGTAGGCCAGCTCGGGGTAGGCGACCAGGTCCCCGGGGCCGATGCCGAGATGGCCTGGCAGCGAGGCGATCAGCTCCTTGGAGCCGATCACCGGGAGCACCGACCCCAGTGTCAGGCCGGTGACGCCGTGGCGGCGCTCGAGCCAGTCGATGCACGCCTGCCGGGTCTCCGCGCGCCCGATGGTCAGCGGGTAGCCCGGCGAGTCGGCCGCCCCGCGCAGCGCCTCCTGGACCACCTCGGGGGTCGGGTCGACCGGGGTGCCGACCGAGAGGTCGACGATGCCGTCGGGGTGGGCCCGCGCCCGCTCGGCGTGCTCGAGCAGGTGATCCCAGGGGAAGTCCGGGAGGCGCCCGGAGACGCAGTGGCGTCGAGACAGGCGCAGAGCGCCCTCCTCAACCACCGTGGATCAGTGGTCCTGGTTCTGCGGCGGCAGCTCCGCGATCATCGGGTGGTCGTGGTCGATCTCGCCCATCTTCGCGGCACCGCCGGGCGAGCCGAGGTCGTCGAAGAAGTGGACGTTGGCGTCGTAGTAGCCCTTCCACTGCTCCGGCGTGTCGTCCTCGTAGAAGATCGCCTCGACCGGGCAGACCGGCTCGCAGGCGCCGCAGTCGACGCACTCGTCGGGGTGGATGTAGAGCATCCGCTTGCCCTCGTAGATGCAGTCGACGGGGCACTCGTCGACACAGGCACGGTCCTTCACGTCGACGCACGGCTGGGAGATGACGTAGGTCACCGAATCCTCCTGGGACGTAGCGAGAGCAGGTGCTCGGGCACAGCCTAGACGACCAACTCCCAGGGCTCGCACGCTGCGCGACCCCTCGGACCTACCCGCCGAGGGCGTGTCCCGCAATCCCCAGCGGCGCCAGGCCCCGCCCAGGCACGCACGCTGGCGGCGTTGCCGACGCCTTGAAAGACGCCCAGTCTGCCTGCGCGCCGGCGCCTTGCCAGCGCACGACCTGGACGACGCTGGCATCCACTCCGGATTACGGGACACGCCCTAGTATCCGGGCGTGCCGGATGCCGACCTGCCTCGCGAAGTGGGAGCCCATGGGCTCGGACCCCACGTCGTCGGGCAGCGCGTGGTCGTCCGGCGGGTCCTGCGCGGCGAGACCGGCCCGACCGGCGGGCCGGCGTTCACCGATCTGCTCGGCCTGTGCGTGCGCTGGTCCGACGGCCGCTGCCTCGTGCAGCCCGAGGACGGTCCCGCGGTCGAGATCGCGATCGCCGACATCGTCTCCGGCAAGCCGGTGCCGCCGCGACCGTCGACGCGGCTGCGAGTCACCCCGCAGGAGGCGCAGCGGCGCGCCCTCGCGCTGTGGCCCGACCTGGAGACCGAGCCGCTGGGGGACTGGCTGCTGCGCCACTCCCCCAGGTCGAGCGCGCGGCGGGCGAACTCGGTGCTCGCGATGGGTCCCTCCGGCGTCGCCGGCGACTACGAGCGGGTCGTCGACTTCTACGCCGGGCGCACCGGCCGGCCGATCGCCGCGCTGCTGCCCGGCTCGGCGCAGGACGCGCTGTTCCGCGGGCACGGGTGGGTGGCCGAGAGCGGCGACGCGGACACGCTGTTCCAGGTGGCGGGGGTGGCTTCGGCCCTGCGCAGGCTGCGGGGGTCTCGACAAGCTCGACCACCGGACGGACCAGCTCGACCACCGGCGGGGGAGGCTCGACCACCGGAGGATGGGTCTGGATACGCCCGCTCGTTCCTCGCGGGCTACTCGACCACCGAGGGATCACCGTGGGAGTACGACGAGGTGGGTGATCTGGTCACGGTGCGGATCGGCGACCGGGCGAGCGGCGTGGCGGCGTACGGCGAGGACTGGGTCGGGTTCCGCAGCATCCACGTCGCCCCGGGGTACCGCCGGCAGGGCCTGGCCCTGGCGGTCATGGACGCGCTGCTGGAGTGGGGGGCCGAGCGCGGCGCCACGACGGCGTACCTGCAGGTGCTGGGCGACAATGTCCCGGCGACCACGCTCTACGCGCAGCTGGGCTTCGAGACCCACCACGCCTACCGCTACCTGGCGCCGCCCGCGGGCCAGGGCGGTGTGTCGAACCAGTCACAGGCAATGTCGGGAAACGCCGACGCGGGGCCGCGGACCGATCTAGGGTGCGCGTGACCCCCGCCACTCGGGGCTCGCACTGCTGGGAGGGAGCAGTCCTCATGAATCTTCGTCGTCTCACTCATCGCACCGCGGCCGCAGGCGCCACCGTCGCGCTCGCCGCAGGTGCCCTGGTCGGCATCGCCGCCACCACCGCTCAGGCGGCCGCGCCGACCGCCGTGCAATACGCGTGCACGCTGGCCGGCAAGCAGCTGCCGGTCTTCGTGACGCCGACCAGCAGCCTGCCCTCCCACCTGACGGCCGGCGACGACGTGGCCGCGAACACCGAGTCGTTCGCGTTCACCTTCACGGTGCCGCGCTCGGTCCTCGACGGACTCGCCCCCTACGGCGTGACCCAGGTGGGACTGAGCACCAACGACTTCGCGTTGGGCGTCGGCACCGCGGCGATCCCCGTGGCGGGGCTCGCCGCACCGAAGACCGACGTCCCCGCCACGGGTGACCTCGTGCTGCCCGTCTCGGGCAAGAACGGCGCGTTCACGGCCCCGGCTGCCGGCACCTACGACCTGAAGATGCCCGCCGCCTTCAACGCGATCGTCGCGACCGACGTGTCGATCATCGCGTCGGTCCCCGCCGCCTGCGCGATCACCGACCCGGCGACCGCGACCGTGGGCTCGGTGGACGTGGTGGCCGGCCCGCAGGGCGCCGCCTACAACTGCGCCTTCCCGACCGGAGCCTCGAAGGTCTACGTCAAGACGACCAGCGTGCCCGACTTCTCGCCGGCGGTGGCCGGCTCGACCGTCGCGGCGGCGGCCAAGCAGGTCGGCGTCAACTACACGATCCCGGCCGCGACGGCCGCCCTGCTGGCCCCGGCCACCAGTGCCGCCTTCGGCAGCGACGACTTCGCGCTGCGACTGGGCGACGCCTCGATCCCGTTCGGCTCGCTGGCCTCGGCGGCCGGGACGATCGCACCCGACACCGACCTGGTGCTCCCGGCGCAGGCCGGGAACGAGCAGTTCGTCCTCCCGGCGGCGGGCACGTACGACATCCAGCTCCCGGAGACGTTCACCGGCGCGATCACGCCGACCGGGGCCGCGGCGGTCTCCGGCGTCTGCACGATCGCCGATGACTCGACGTCGACCATCGGCTCGCTGACCGTGACCCCGGCGCCGAAGCAGAGCTCGACGACCAAGGCGACCGCGCCCAAGAGCATCGACAAGGGCGACAAGGTCAAGATCTCGGTCACGGTGACCACCACGACGCCCGCGACCGGCAAGGTCACCGCCAAGGAGGGCTCGAAGAGCCTCGGCAGCGCCACCCTGAAGAACAACAAGGCGACCATCACGGTCAAGGGCCTCAAGGTCGGCAAGCACACGATCAAGGTCGTGTACGCCGGAGACGGCACCACGAACGGCTCGACGAGCAAGGCCGTGAAGGTCACCGTCGAGAAGTAGCTTCTTCTCTCGCAACAGCGCCGCATGCCCGGCCGGGACCTCCCCCCGGCCGGGCATCGGCGTCCCTCGACGTGCACGAGCCCCGCGCGCGCCGTACCCTGGCCGCGGCGTCCGTGAGGCCTGACGAACCTCCCACGACCCGGTGGAGCACCGGCGCCCGCGCGTCCGGCGCACCGACGAGAGGCCGAAATCCCGAGCGATCGGGTCCTCGGCGAAGGTGTGGTGGCACCGCGATCTGGCCCCCGCCCACACCTCCAGGGCTTCGAAGCCTTCTGGAGGTAGTCATGTCATCCGCACCACCCCGCACACTCTGCTCCGACCTGCCCGCCGCGCCCCCGGGCTCGACGGTCCGGCTCCAGGGCTGGGTGCACCGGGTCCGTGAGCTGTCGTCCGTCACGTTCCTCGTGCTCCGCGACCGCAGCGGCCTGGCCCAGGTCGTGGTCCGCGGCGGCGACCTGCCGCCGGAGGAGACGACCGTGGAGGTCGTCGGTACGGCGACCGCGAACCCCCAGGCACCGGGCGGCGTGGAGGTGACCGACCCGGCGATCACCGCGCTGACCGAGCCCGCGGCGACCCCGCCCGTCGAGCTGTGGCGGCCCACCCTCACGGCGGGCCTGCCGACGATGCTCGACCACGCACCGGTGACCTGGCGGCACCCCGCCCAGCGCGCCCGGTGGGAGCTGGCCGCGGCCTCGGTCCGCGGCTTCCGGGCCACGCTGGACGCCGCCGGGTTCACCGAGATCCAGACGCCCAAGTTCGTCGAGTCGGCCACCGAGTCCGGCGCGAACGTCTTCGCGGTCGACTACTTCGGCCGCCCGGCGTACCTCGCCCAGAGCCCGCAGTTCTACAAGCAGCAGCTGGTCGGCGTCTTCGAGCGCGTCTACGAGGTCGGTCCGGTCTTCCGCGCCGAGCCGCACGACACCGTGCGCCACCTGGCCGAGTACGTCTCGCTCGACGTCGAGCTCGGGTTCGTCCGCGACCACCGCGACGTGCTGGCCGTGCTGCGCGACGTGGTCGCCGGCATGGTCGCCGGGATCCACGAGCACGCCGCCGACGCCGTCGAGCGCTCCGGCGCGCGGGTGCCGGTGGTGCCCGAGGAGATCCCGGTCGTGCACTTCCGCGACGCGCTGGCGATGGTCGGCGCGCCCGAGGACGAGCCGGACCTGGCGCCCGAGCACGAGCGTGCGCTCGGCGCGTGGGCGCTGGAGGAGCACGGCAGCGACTTCGTCGCCGTCGAGGGCTACCCGATGGTCAAGCGGCCGTTCTACACCCACCCACAGCCGGACGACACCCGCTGGTCGAACAGCTTCGACCTGCTCTTCCGCGGGCTGGAGCTGGTCACCGGCGGGCAGCGGCTGCACACGCCGTCGTCGTACGACGCCGCGATCCGCTCGCGGGGCGAGGACCCGGCGGCGTACGCGGCGTACCTGCAGGCGTTCCGCCACGGGATGCCGCCGCACGGCGGCTTCGCGATCGGGCTGGAGCGGTGGACGGCGCGGCTGACCGGGGCGGCCAACATCCGCGAGGTGACGCTCTTCCCGCGCGACCTCCATAGATTGACCCCGTGAGCCTGGACCTGGAGCAGGAGGGCGAGCGGCTGCTGGCGTTCGCGCGCGGCTCCGTCCACCCCGGCGGCGGCTTCGGGTGGCTGTCCGACGACGGCCGCCTGGACCCGGCCCGGCCGGTCGAGCTGTGGATCACCTGCCGGATGACCCACGTCTGCGCGCTCGGCCACCTGATGGGTCGGCCGTGGGCGGGCGGGCTCGTCGACCGCGGGG
>ERZ724512.256-NODE-256-length-22829-cov-8.466233_pt1 | contig 22829 bp, 20 predicted proteins | sample MGYA00376045_ERZ724512 | MGnify/ENA primary metagenome ERZ724512 (study PRJEB28724, sample SAMN07190883) | activated sludge metagenome | isolation source: activated sludge of sewage treatment plant in Hong Hong | place: Hong Kong | collected 2016-03-17 ... | reverse complement strand
CCTCCAGGTATCCGACGTCGGCCGGCGCTAGACCGGCGCGCTGCAGGGCATCGGTGATGACCCGCTGCTGGGCGATCCCGTTGGGCACCGTCAGCCCACCCGATGCGCCGTCCTGGTTGATCGCGCTGCTCCGGATCACCGCCCGGATCCGGTCGCCGTCGCGAACGGCGTCCTCGAGCCGCTTGACGACGATCACGCCGCAACCCTCACCACGCACGTAACCGTCGGCGGCGGCGTCGAACGTCTTGCACCGGCCGTCCGGCGCGAGCATGTGGGCGCTGGAGAAGGTGATCATCGTCGCCGGGGTCAGCAGGACGTTCGCCCCGCCGGCCAGCGCGAGGTCGCACTCGCCCAGCCGGAGTGCCTGGCAGGCCTGATGGATCGCCACCAGCGACGAGCTGCAGGCGGTGTCGACGGCGACCGCCGGCCCCTGCAGCCCCAACCGGTAGCTGATCCGCCCGGCCGCGGCCGCGTTCGACGTGCCGATGGCCATGTAGGCCTCGATCTCGGGATAGGTCAGCTCACCGGACGCCATGCCGAGGTAGTCGTGGGTCGCCAGGCCGACGAACACACCGGTGTTGGTGTTGGCCAGCGCCGTCGGCGCGATACCGGCATGCTCGACCGCGCGCCACGCCGTTTCCAGCAGAAGCCGGTGCTGGGGGTCCAACAGCCGGGCCTCCCGCGTCGACATGCCGAAGAACGGGGCGTCGAAACCCGTCACGTCGTCGACGAAACCGGCCCGCCGGGTCACGACCTTGCCGGCGGCTCCGGGCTCCGGGTCGAAGAACTCGTCGGCATCCCAGCGGTCCGCGGGGACCTCCGAGATCGCGTCGCGGCCGTCGCGCAGCACCTCCCAGAACTCGTCCGCGTCCGCCGCCCCGGGGAACCGCGCGGCGTAGCCGATGATCGCGAATCCCTGGCCCGGATCGGTCAGATGTTCGGCAGGTCCCATACCCATGTGCCCCCTCGGCGATCGGTCTGGTTGTGCGGATGCCGGTACCGTCGAAATCACTTACCGACGTTCCACTCTTGCACGCGCGCCCGTGGCGTGCAGCGGCGTCACTCATGGTTCGGCGCGAACCGGGGACGGCCGTGGCAAAGGTACGTTAAACAGGCTACGAGTGTCGGCGTAATGGAGTCCGCCGGCGGGGAGGACATCTTGCGGATCGGGAAGATCACCATCGGCACGCTCGATGAATGGCCGTTGACCCCGGGCACCGTCATCTCCTGGCATCCGACGGCCGCGTCGAGGAAAAAGGTGCGGCACGCGCCGGTCAGCCCGGTGCCGGTCAGTTACATGCAGGGCCAGCATCTGCGTAACTACTGCGAACGCACCGCGGCGGGCCGGAACTTCTCCCGGCAGATCATCGCCAGCTGCGAAGTGGCCGGCCACTGCGACATCGCCGCGATGGATCAGGCGCTCAACGCCTACTTGCGCCGCCACGACACCTTCCGCAGTTGGTTCGAGCAGACGGCCGACGGGGAGTTCGTCCGGCACTCGGTGACCGACCCGGCCGACATGGAGTTCGCCCCGGTCGACCACGGCCACCTGACGGTGGACCAGATCCACGCGCACGTCGTAAACATCCCGAGTCCCCTGGAGTGGGGCTGCTTCACGTTCGGGGTGGTGCAGAACGAGGACCGCTTCACCTTCTTCGCCGCCATGGACCACGTCCACGGCGACGCGACGCTGATCGGCACGACGATGCTGGAAGCCAACGGGATGTATTCGGCGCTGAGCGGTGGCGGCGAACCGCTGACGCTGCCCGATGCCGGCAGCTTCGACGACTTCTGCGTCCGTGAGCGCGAGTCCACCTCGGCGTTGACGCTGGACTCGCCCGGCGTGCGGGCGTGGATCGACTTCGCCGAGAACAACCGGAACGGCTTCCCGGAGTTCCCGCTGCCGCTGGGCAGTCCGCAGCAGTCGACCAGCAGTGTGATGGCCTCCGAGCTGCTGATGGACCCGGCCCAGACCGACCGGTTCGACTCGGCCTGCGCGGCGGCCGGTGCGCGCTTCGTCGGCGGCCTGTTCGCCTGCCTGGCGTTGGTGGAGCACGAATTCACCGGCGCGCTCACCTACTACGGACTCACCCCCCGGGATTCCCGGACCGGTTCGGACAACTTCATGACGCAGGGCTGGTTCACCGGGCTCATCCCGATCACCGTGCCCATCGGCGCGGCCTCGTTCGGCGACGCCGCGTGGGCCGCGCAGGCGTCGTTCGACTCGGGTCTGGACATGGCGAAAGTGCCCTACTACCGCGTGCTGGAACTGGCGCCGTGGCTGGACTGGCCGCAGCCGAATTTCCCGGTGTCGAACTTCTTCCACGGCGGCGCCGCGCCGCTGAACGCCATCCTCGCCGCCGCCGACCTGGGCCTGGCGAACAACATCGGCATCTACCCGGACGGCCGGTACTCGCATCAGCTGACCATCTACATCTTCCGGTACGGCGAGGGCACCGCGATGGCGATCATGCATCCCGACAATGCGGTCGCCCTCAAGTCCGTCGACCGCTACATGTCGGCCATGAAGTCCGTCTGCGCGCGGGTCGCTGACATCGGGAATTGGGGACGCGTTGCCTGACCCGACGCGCCGCCGGTCCGCATTCCGCCCTTCTACTCCCGGCGGCGCGGTGTGCGGCGGCTAGCCGACTTCGTCGTTCGCTGGCCCTGGGTCGTGATCGGGCTGTGGCTGGCGCTCGCGGTCGCCCTGCCGCTGTCCGTCCCGTCGCTCGACGAGATGGCCCAGAAGCACCCGATCGTCGTGCTGCCCGCCGATGCGCCGTCGAGCGTCGCCGCCCGGAAGATGAGCGAGGCGTTCCGGGAGTCGGCCAACGACGACCTCCTGCTGATCGCGTTGATCAACGAGAAGGGTCTGGCTCCGGCCGACGAGGCGACCTACCGCAAGCTGGTCGAAGCGCTGCATGACGATTCCGACGTCGTGTCCGTTCAGGACTTCCTGACCACACCGCAACTCCGTCAGTTCCTGACCAGTGCGGACAACCAGACCTGGGTGGTGCCCGTCGGGCTGGCCGGCGAACTGGGCACACCGCGGTCCTACGACTCCTATCAACGGGTGTCCCACCTCGTCGAGCAGACGCTCGCGGGCAGCCCGCTGACGGTGCACATCACCGGCCCCGCGGCCACCGTCGCCGACCTCACGGTCGCCGGCCAACGGGACCGCGCGCCGATCGAGATCGCGATCGCGGTGCTGGTGCTGGCCGTGCTGCTGCTGGTCTACCGCAACCCGATCACCATGCTGCTGCCGTTGCTGACGATCGGGCTGTCTCTGGTGATCGCGCAGGCGGTGGTGGCCGGCTACTCCCAGCTGACCGGCTCGGGCGTCTCGAACCAGTCCATCGTGTTCCTGAGCGCGATCATGGCCGGCGCCGGAACCGACTACGCCGTCTTCCTGATCAGCCGCTACCACGACTACCTGAGATCGGGCAGCGGTTACGACGACGCCGTCCGGGCCGCGATGGTTTCGATCGGCAAGGTGATCACCGCGTCCGCCACCACCGTGGGCATCACCTTCCTGCTGATGAGCTTCACGAAGATGGGTGTGTTCCGGACGACGGGAATGGCGGCCGCGATCGGTGTCGGTGTCGCCTACCTGGCCGGCATCACGCTGCTGCCGGCCATCCTGGCGCTGGCCGGGCCGCGCGGCTGGGTCAAACCGCGACGCGAACTGACGGCCCGGTTCTGGCGGCGCTCCGGCGTGCGCATCGTGCGCCGGCCGGTGGTGAACCTGGTCGCCAGCCTGCTCGTACTCGGTGCGCTGGCCGGTTGCGCGGCCCTGGTGCGGTTCAACTACGACGACCGCAAGGCCGTCGCGCCGTCGGCGCCGAGTTCGCTCGGCTACGCCGCGCTGGAACGACATTTCCCCATCAGCCGGTCCATCCCGGAGTACATCCTCATCCAGTCGCCGCGTGACTTGCGCACCCCGCAGGCGCTGGCGGACCTGGAACAGCTGGCGTCGCGGGTCGCCCAGCTGCCCGACATCGGACTGGTCAGCGGCATCACCCGGCCCCTCGGCGAGGTGCCGCCGGAGTTCCGGGCCACCTACCAGGCCGGCATCGTCGGCGACCGGCTGGCCGACGGCTCCGCCCAGATCGGCCAGCACTCCGGCGATCTGGCCCGGCTCTCCGACGGCGCCAACAGCCTGGCCGACAATCTCGCCGATGTGCGTGCGCAGATCAACCAGATTGCGCCCAGCCTGCAGAACCTGGTCGACGCGTTGTCGACGCTGCGGGTCCAGTACGGCGGTGACGCCCTGGTGCGTGACGTCGACGCCGCGGCCAAGCTCGTCGACAGCATCAACGTGCTCTCCAACGCCATGGGCGTGAACTTCACCGCGGTGAAGGACAAGTTCGCCTGGATCGGCCCGGTGCTGACGGCGTTGCAGGGCAACCCGGTGTGCGACGCCGATCCGTCCTGCAGCGCCACCCGGGTCCACCTCGCCGAGGTCGCCGACCCGCGCAACGGCGCGACCGTCCAGCAGATCAACGACCTGGCCGGGCAACTGCAGGGGATCGGGCGGGGGCAGACGCTCACCGCGACGGTGAACAAACTCAACGCCGCGCTGACCGACTTCACCAGGACGGCCCGGGCGATGGGGCTGAACAAACCCGGCGGCCCGCAGGCCGGTCTGTCCCAGGTGCGTCAGGGCGCCGACCGGCTGGCGACCGGCAGCCGGCAGGTGGCCGGCGGCGTGGACGAACTGGTGGATCAGGTCAAACTGATGAGCGCCGGCCTCGACGAGGCGTCGGCGTTCCTGCTGACGATGAAGCACAACGCGTCGGATCCGGCGATGGCGGGATTCAACATCCCGGCCGAGGTGCTCGACCTCGAGGCGTTCCAGAAGGCGTCGAAGTTGTTCGTCTCGCCGGACGGGCACTCGGCGCGTTACCTGGTCCAGACGAAACTCAATCCGTTCAGCCTCGAGGCGATGGATCAGGTCAACGCGATCCTGGACACGGCCCGCAGCGCCCAGCCGAACACCACGCTGTCCGACGCGTCGATCTCGATGGGCGGCTTCCCCGCCGCGCTGCGGGACACCCGCGACTACTACCAGCACGACATCCGGTTCATCATCGCCGTGACGATGGTGGTCGTTCTGCTGACCCTGGCCCTGTTGCTGCGGGCGTTCGTGGCACCCCTCTACCTCGTCGGTTCGGTGGTGATCTCCTACTTCGCCGCTCTCGGCCTCGGGGTTCTGGCCTTCCAGTTCATCCTCGGCCAGCAGTTGCACTGGAGCGTGCCGCCGCTGGCCTTCGTGGTGCTGGTCGCGGTGGGCGCCGACTACAACATGCTGATCGCCTCACGGATGCGCGACGACCCGTCCGCCAGCGCGCGCTACGGGATCATCCGTACCCTGGGGTCGACGGGCGGGGTGATCACCGCGGCCGGCCTGATCTTCGCGGCGTCGATGGCGGGACTGCTGTTCTCGAGCATCGGCACCGTGGTGCAGGGCGGGTTCGTGATCGGGGTCGGGATCCTGCTGGACACCTTCGTCGTCCGGACCATCACGGTGCCCGCCGTCGCCACGCTGGTGGGGCGGGCGAGTTGGTGGCCGTCGCCCGCGGGCCGGCGGGTGTGGCGGACGAAGGGGGTTAGCACGGTCCGATGATCTGTGTGAAACTACGGGACGAGTCGAGGTCAGGAGAGTAGGGATGAACAAACTACTCGTGGCGCTCACGGCGCTGCTGACCACCGGCTTTGCCGGATACGTCGGCGTCGGCGCGGCGTCGGCGGACGACACCCCGGCCCCCCCGCCACCGGCCCCCTCGGATCCCGGCACCGCCTACGCCCTGGGTGGTGCGCACGTCCTCGCCATTCCCTACGACGAGTACATCCGGCAGACCGGCGCCGACTGGTTCCCGGGCATGAAGCGGGAGAAGGTCGACTACCCGGCCGGGCAGGTCCAGGGCCATGTCCTGGAACAGCTGGTCCCCGGGATCGGCCGGCTGGGCGAGCAGATCTATCCGGGCATCGGTCTCGACGGGCCCAGCATCGGTGAGTCGGTGGACGTCGGAGCGCCCAACCTGCAGGCGGCCATCCGCGCCGGCGGTCCCGGCCGGGCGATGGGGCTGTCCGAGGGAGCCCTGGTGCTCGACGCCGTCAAGGCGCAGATGGCCAACGACCCGACCGCGCCGCCGCCGGACCAGCTGAGCTTCGCGACGTTCGGCGACCCGATCGCCAAGCACCCGTTCGGCGAGAGCTTTCTGACCCAGATGTTCCCGGCCGGCAGCGTCGTGCCCGCCATGGACTACACCGTCCCGGCCCCGGTGGAGAGCCAGTACCACACCGACCAGTTCGTCTCCGCCTACGACAGCATCGCCGACTTCCCGGACCGGCCGGACAACCTGTTCGCCCTCGCCAACTCGATCGTGGGGCTGGCGACCGGGCACACCGCGGTGGCGTTCACCAACCCGAGCATGGTTCCGCCGCAGAACATCCGGACCACGGTGAACTCCCGGGGCGCGACGACGACGACATATCTCATTCCGGAGCAACACCTTCCGCTGGTGCTGCCGTTCAAGTACCTCGGCTTCGACGAGGGCACGCTCAATCAGCTCGACGCGATCCTGCTGCCCCGGGTGAATGCGGGCTACTCGCGCAATGACGACCCGGCGACCACTCCGGTCCAGGTCGACCCGGTGCACGGCTTCGACCCCCTGGAGATCACCGCCCCGATCAACGAGGCGACGTTCGGCGGCGGCGGTGACGCGATCTCGGAGCTGGTCAACACCGCTCTGTCCCTGCTGTCCGACGGCGCGCACTGAGACGTGATGTGAACCCTTCCACTCCGGGCACGCCCCCGTCGACGATCCTGTCGATGCTGCACGGCCGCGCCAGCCTGCGGCCCGACGACGTGGCGTTCACGTTCACCGAGTACCCCGCCGGTTCGGGTGTCGACGGCATCTCCCGGAGCCTGACGTGGTCGCAACTGTCCCGGCGCACCCTGAACGTGGCCCGCGAGCTCGGGCTCCACGCGGCGGTGGGGGACCGGGCACTGATCCTGGCGCCGCAGGGCCTCGACTACATCGCGGCGTTCCTAGGATCGATGCAGGCGGGGCTGATCGCGGTGCCGTTGCCGTTGCCGCACCGGGGTTCCACCGACGAGCGCGTGGGCGCGGTCCTGGCCGACACCTCCCCGTCGGTCGTTCTCACCACCTCGGCGGTCGCCGGGGACGTCGGCGACTACGTCGATCAGTCCCGGATGCACACCGCTCCCAAGATCGTGGAGATCGACTCGCTGGATCTGGACGGCGAGGGCGCCGGACCGGGCATCGCGGCCGCCGACTGGCCGCGCATCGCCTATCTGCAGTACAGCTCGGGTTCGACCCGGACACCCACCGGCGTCATGCTGTCGCACCGCAACCTCAAGGTGAACTTCGAACAGCTGATGCGGAGCTTCTTCGCCGACTCCGGCACGACGATCCCCGCCGACGCCACGATCGTCTCCTGGTTGCCCTTCTACCACGACATGGGTCTGGTGCTCGGCGTCTGCGCGCCGATCCTGGGCGGCTACCGCGCCGAGTTGACCAGCCCGGTGGCGTTCCTGGAGAGGCCCGCGCGATGGGTGCGGTCGCTGGCCCGGAACCCGCACGCCTGGTCGTCGGCGCCCAATTTCGCCTTCGACCTGGCGGCCCGCAAGACCACCGACGGCGACCTGGCCGGGCTGGACCTCGGCGGGGTGCTCGGCATCATCAGCGGCGCCGAACGGGTCGAGCCGGCCACGTTACGGCGCTTCGTGGATCGGTTCGCCCACTTCAACTTCGCCGACCACATGATGCGTCCGTCCTACGGCCTGGCGGAGGCGACGGTCTTCGTGGCGACGGGCACCTGGAGTGAGTCGTCGCCGCCGGCCCGCTTCGACACCGACGAACTGGCCGCGGGCCGGGTGCGGCGCTGCCCTGCCGGGACCGGCACGGCGGCCGGGAAGTCGACCGTGCTCGTCGAGTACACGGTGCCGCAGTCACCGGCGCTGCGGATCGTCGACCGCGCGACGGGCCGGGTCTGCCCGGACGACGTGGTCGGGGAGATCTGGGTGCACGGCGACAACGTCGCCGATGGTTACTGGCGCAAACCGCCGGAGGAGCAGACGTGTTTCGGCGCGACGCTCGTCGAACCGCCGGCGGGCACACCGGCCGGACCCTGGCTGAAGACCGGTGATCTGGGTTTCGTCTCCGACGGAGGCCTGTTCATCGTCGGCCGCATCAAGGACCTGCTCATCATCCGCGGCCGCAACCACTACCCCGAAGACATCGAGGCCACCGTCCAGGAGATCACCGGCGGCCGGGTCGCGGCCATATCGGTGCCGGTGAACAGCACCGAGAAGCTGGTCACCGTCATCGAGGTCAAGAAGCGGGCGGGCGCCGGTGACGCCGCGCACTGGCTCGACGGCGTCAAGAGCGACGTCACCTCGGCGATTTCCAACGCGCACGGGTTGAGCGTCGAGGACCTCGTCCTGGTGTCGCCGGGATCCCTTCCGACCACGACGAGCGGCAAGATCCGTCGCGCCGAATGCGAGGCGCAGTACCGCCGCGACCAGTTCACCCGGCTGGACGCCTGAGCCGGTTACAATCCGGCGAACCCCGCGCCCAGCAGCACGCAGCCGACCGCCGCCAGCATGATCGCGACTCCGCGCCGCCCCCGCGACTTCACCCAGTCGTACAGCGCCGCCAGCGTTGCGCGGGTGCGGACCGGGGCGACCAGGTAGCAGAGCAGCGGCACTTCGACGAGCGCGAAGGCCACCACGTTGAACATCATCAATGCGCCGACCTGGATGGTGGCCGCGGCGCCGGAGGCGACGATGAGCGTCAGCGCGGCTACGTAGTCGACGGACGGCAGCGCGATGCCGAGTCCGGCGACGCCCGCCGTCCAGAGCGAACGGCCGTTGAGCAGTTGCCGGGCCCGTGTCTCGATCGCCCCGACCCGCCGGTCGTCCCGCGCCTTTCCCAGCAGCCCGGTGGCCACCAGCGCGGCATTGACGAGCACAACCGCCCCGACCACGATCTGCACCCTCGGCAGGGTGAAATGGGCCGACCCGAGGGCCGGCCGCAGCACGAACAGGACGATCAGTCCGACCGTGATTCCCATCGCGAAACCGCCCGCGAGAAAGATGAGCAGTTGCAGCGTCGGGCGGGGCCGGTTGAGCAGCAGCAGCGTCATGCCGATCCGGAAGGGTTCCAGGCTGACCGCGCCGGCCATCACGAGGAGCGTCAACCACATGGCGGGGTCGTCAAGCCGGCCGGCCGGTCACGGCCAGCGACGACGAGTTCGGCATGCGGGTCAGGTTACCGTCCGTCACCCTGCGCGTAGTCAGCGTCCGTCCTGCGTGGGATGATGGTCCGCGATGAGCGCAGCCGAGATCGACCTGAACCCCACGTCCCTGCGGGAGGCGTTCGGGCATTTCCCCTCCGGTGTCATCGCCATCGCGGCCGAGATCGGCGGCACCCGGGTCGGTCTGGCCGCGAGCACGTTCGTGCCGGTGTCCCTCGACCCGCCGCTGGTGTCGTTTTGCGTGCAGAACTCGTCGACCACCTGGCCGACCCTCGTCGACGCGCCGTTCCTGGGCATCAGTGTGCTCGGCGAGTCACACGACGAGGCGGCCCGCACGCTGGCGGCCAAGACGGGCGACCGGTTCGCCGGCCTGGAGACGACGTCCAGCGAGCACGGCGCCGTGTTCATCCACGGCACCAGCGTCTGGCTGGAGAGCGCGATCGAGCAGCAGATCCCCGCCGGGGATCACGTCATCGTCGTATTGCGGGTGAACGCGATCACCGTCCACGACGACGTGCCGCCGATCGTCTTCCACCGCAGCGCCTTCCGCAAGCTCGGCGCCTGAGCCGCGCCGCGCGTCAGGGCCGCTGAGCCAGCTGTTCCCGGTAGCCCTCGATCCGTTGCTCCAGTTCCGTGGCGTCGGCCGGCCGGCCCTCTTTGTGGGCGAGTTCGGCGCGGGCCGTCAGTTCACGGATGGCGGTGCGAATGTCGTTGACGCTGAGGGTTTCCCGCATCTTCGTGCCTTTCGTCGTTGATTGGCCGCTCTGGTCGAGGGTACCCACCGCCGAACGAATTCAGCGCCCAGATCGAAGACCTGGACGCTGAATCGTGACGCTGTCGGCTAGCGCCGGAACAACTTGTTGCCGAGCCAGACGATCGGGTCGTACTTGCGGTCGGCGACGCGCTCCTTCATGGGAATCAGCGCGTTGTCGGTGATCTTGATGTGCTCGGGGCACACCTCGGTGCAGCACTTGGTGATGTTGCAGTAGCCCAGCCCGAACTCGTCCTGCGCCATGTCCTTGCGGTCCAGCACGTCGAGCGGGTGCATGTCCAGCTCGGCGATGCGCATGTGGAATCGGGGTCCGGCGAAGTTCTGCTTGTTCTCCTCGTGGTCACGCACCACGTGACAGACGTTCTGGCACAGGAAGCACTCGATGCACTTGCGGAACTCCTGGCTGCGCTCGACGTCCTCCTGCTGCATCCGGTACTCGCCGGGCTGCAGGTCCTTGGGCGGGGTGAACGACGGGATCTCGCGCGCCTTCTCGTAGTTGAACGACACGTCGGTCACCAGGTCGCGCATGACGGGGAAGGTGCGCAGCGGCGTGACGGTGATGGTCTCGTCCTCGCCGAAGGTCGACATCCGCGTCATGCACATCAGCCGTGGCCGGCCGTTGATCTCCGCCGAGCACGAGCCGCACTTGCCGGCCTTGCAGTTCCACCGCACCGCCAGGTCCGGCGTCTGGGTGGCCTGCAGCCGGTGGATGACGTCGAGCACCACCTCACCGTCGTTGACCTCCACGGTGTAGTCCTGCAGATCACCCCCGTCGGGGTCGCCGCGCCACACCCGCATGTTCGCGTCATAGGTGGCCATCTCAGCTGCTCCGTTCCGGGTGGTTGGCAAGTTCGGCGTCGGTGTAGTACTTCGTGAGCTCGCCGAGCTCGAAGATCTCCAGCAGGTCCGGACGCATCGGCACCTGCTGCTCGGGGGTCACCGTGACGTCGGGCACCGCGGTGTCCGCGTTCTGGCCCGGCGCCGTCCGGCACACCAGCAGGGTGTTGCGCCAGTTGGCGTCCATCTCGGGGTAGTCGTCCCGGGTGTGTCCGCCGCGGCTTTCGGTGCGCGTCAGCGCCGCCTTGGCCACGCACTCGCTGACCAGCAGCATGTTGCGCATGTCGATGGCCAGGTGCCAGCCGGGGTTGAACGGCCGCTTCCCGTCGGCCTCGATGTTGCGGTACCGGGCCTTGTACTCCTCGATCTTGTCCAGCGCCTGCTGGATCTCCCCGGCGGTGCGGATGATGCCGACCAGGTCGTTCATCGTCTGCTGCAGTTCGGCGTGCAGGGTGTAGGCGTTCTCCGGCTTGGCCTTGCCCTGCGGGCCCTTGAACGGCGCGAGCGCCAGTTCGGCCGCGGCGTCGACCGACTCCTGGGACACGGTCGGCCGACTCGACAACGCGCGGACGTAGTCCGCGGCGCCCAGCCCGGCCCGGCGGCCGAACACCAGCAGGTCCGACAGCGAATTGCCGCCGAGCCGGTTGGAGCCGTGCATACCGCCGGAGCACTCGCCGGCGGCGAACAGGCCGGGGGTGGCCGCGCCGCCGGTGTCCGGGTCGACCTCGATGCCGCCCATCACGTAGTGGCAGGTCGGGCCGACCTCCATCTCGTCCTTGGTGATGTCCACCTCGGCGAGCTCCATGAACTGGTGGTACATCGACGGCAGGCGCTTCTTGATCTCCTCGGGCGTCATCCGCGAGGCGATGTCGAGGTAGACGCCGCCGTGCGGGGTGCCGCGGCCGGCCTTCACCTCGGAGTTGATGGCGCGGGCCACCTCGTCGCGGGGCAGCAGGTCGGGCGTACGGCGTGCCGAGTCGTTGTCCTTGAGCCACTGGTCGGCTTCGGCTTCGGTTTCGGCGTACTGCCCCTTGAACACCGCGGGGATGTAGTCGAACATGAACCGCTTGCCCTCGGAGTTCTTCAGCACCCCGCCGTCGCCGCGGACACCCTCGGTGACCAGGATGCCCTTGACCGAGAGCGGCCAGACCATTCCGGTCGGGTGGAATTGGATGAACTCCATGTTGATCAGGCCGGACCCCGCGCGCATGGCCAGGGCGTGCCCGTCGCCGGTGTACTCCCAGGAGTTCGACGACACCTTGAACGACTTGCCGATCCCGCCGGTGGCCAGCACCACGGCCGGCGCTTCGAACAAGACGAAGTTGCCGGTCTCCCGGTAGTAGCCGAAGGCGCCGGCGATCGCGCCGTTGTCGAGGATGAGCTCGGTGATCGACGTTTCGTGGAAGACCTTGATCCGGGCCTCGAAATCGCCGAGTTCCCGCTTGTCCTCCTGCTGCAGCGAGACGATCTTCTGCTGCAGCGTGCGGATGATCTCCAGTCCGGTCCGGTCGCCGACGTGAGCGAGCCGCGGATAGGTGTGGCCGCCGAAGTTCCGCTGGCTGATCCGGCCGTCCTTGGTGCGGTCGAACAGCGCGCCGTAGGTCTCCAGCTCCCAGACCCGGTCCGGGGCCTCCTGGGCGTGCAGCTCGGCCATCCGCCAGTTGTTGAGGAACTTGCCGCCGCGCATGGTGTCACCGAAGTGCACCTGCCAGGAGTCCTTGGTGTTGACATTGCGCATCGCGGCCGCGCAGCCGCCCTCGGCCATCACGGTGTGCGCCTTGCCGAACAGCGACTTGGTCACCACGGCGACCCGCAGGCCCCGCTCGCGCGCCTCGATGACCGCTCGCAACCCTGCACCACCGGCACCGATCACGACCACGTCGTACTGGTGCCGTTCGACCTCAGTCATTCGTCCTCACTTGCCTATTCGCGTGTATTTACTTGTCAGCCAATGAATCTCGGGTCGGCGAACCACCCGGCCGAGACGGCCATGACGTAGAAGTCGGTCAGCATCAGGGTGCCCAGCGTGATCCACGCGTACTGCTTGTGCCGGGTGTTCAGCTTGCTGATCTGGGTCCAGATCCAGTACCGCACCGGGTGTTTGGAGAAGTGCTTGAGACGTCCGCCGGTCACATGCCGGCAGGAGTGGCAGGACAGGGTGTAGACCCACAGCATGACGACGTTGACCCACAGGATGACGTTGCCCAGGCCGAACCCGAATCCGCTGGGCGAATGCATCGCGATGATCGCGTCGTAGGTGTTGATGATCGAGATGATGCCCGCGATGTAGAAGAAGTAGCGGTGGGTGTTCTGGATGATCAGCGGAAGCCGGGTCTCGCCGGTGTATTTCGCGTGCGGTTCGGCCACCGCGCAGGCGGTCGGCGACTGCCACACCGAGCGGTAGTAGGCGCCGCGGTAGTAGTAGCAGGTCAACCGGAACAGCAGCAGGAACGGCAGCGACAGCGCCGCGAACGGCAACCACCAGGCCCCGGGGATGATTTGCGGCCAGAAGTGGCTGGCTTCCGGGGTGCACCACTTGCTGACGCACGGCGAGTAGAACGGCGTCAGATAGTGGTAGTCGGCGACGAAGTACCACTTCTGCATGAAGGCGCGCACGGTCGCGTAGATGACGAAGGCGGCGAAGCCGAGGTCGACGATCAGCGGCGACTTCCACCAGGCGTCGGTGCGCAGCGTCTTCTGCGGGATCGCGGCGCGGGTGGGGGAGAAGACGCCGGTGCCCTGGCCGGGCCGGTTTGCAGTGGGCGCGCTCATGTATTCGGTTTCCTTAGCTCGGACAGTGCGGGACTGGAGGCGGGAGCGGCTGTCATCGGTCACGGTACGACACTTGATGCTAGCCATTTCACCAGCCTGGCGTGACACACATCACGTCATCGCCCGCACCCCCACCTGCCAGGGCTTATACCGTCGCGCCGGGCCCTGTGATCCGATACCTGCGCCCCGACCGTCGCCAGCCTTCCGAAAACGCGAAAACGTCCGGTGGGCGAGGTGCCCACCGGACGTTTCGGGATGCGGTCAGTTGGTTTCGATCTGGATGCGCCGCGCGCCGGGCAGCTCCGGCTTCCGGTGCGCCCCGCTGACCCGTACCGACAGCACTCCGGCGTGGTACGAGGCCGACACGTCGTCACCGGTGACGTGCTCGGGAAGCGCGAACGAACGGCGGAAGGCGCCGTAGCGCACCTCGTGCAGCACGCGGGTCGCCTTGACGCCCGACTCGGTGTCCTCGGCCGGCTTGGCGTCGAACTCGTCGCGACGCTCGCCGTGGATGACCAGGCGGCCGTCCTCGACGTCGACGTTGACGTCCTTGCTCACGTCGACGCCCGGCAGTTCGAGGCGGATCACGGCGTCGTCGCCGTCCTTGATCACCTCGGCGGCCGGGTTGAACGCCGCGGCCTGATCGAGTGGCTTGATCCAGTCACTGGCGGCGGCAGGCCCGAAGAAATCGCGGACGAACCGGTCGGCGCTCCACGTCGGCCGGCCCCACAGCGCAACACTCCGCTGGTTGGTCATGTTCACTCCTTTGATTAGGTGTCCGACCGGCATCCCGCCGGCCCGTCACCCATACAAACTTGAGTGGACCACGCTTAAGTTCCGCTTCGGCGTTCGCCGTCGGCGAACGGTGTCACCAGACGTCGCCGTCGCGCCAGTCGCAGGCCAGCGCACCGGTCAGGTCGACGCCGATGTTGTTGGGCAGCACCAGGACGGTGCCGTCGTCGTCCGGCGTGCGGACCGGCCCGGCGGGCGCGAGCACCGACGTCGGGCCGAGCCAGCGCTGCCAGCCGCGGGCGGTGTAGAAACCGTCCGCGTCGCCCGTCGCGGACAGCGCGCCCGTGGAGTAGGCGCCGCGGATCACCTGCTCGGCGGCGTCCATAACGGCGGTGCCCAGGCCCTGGCCGCGCCACTCGGGATGAACGGCCACCGCTTCGACATAGCCGCACCGCAACGCGACCCCGCGGTGCAGCAGCCGGCGCTGCACCACGGCGGCGTGGGCGATCATGGCGCCGCGGTGCTGGATCAGCGCGTGCATGCCGCCCAGCGCGTGCTCCCAGTCGTGCTCGGTGAAATGCCCGTCGAACGCCTCGGCGAGCATCAGCTTGGCGTGCTCGCGGGTTTCGTTGTCCAGGTCGGCCGTGTGAACCAGGCGGGCGGTGTGAACCTGGGTGTGCACACCTTGAGTTCTACACCCGCGGCCGGCTCCAGTGCAGCCGCACCGTCTGGCCCGGGCGAATCTGGGCCGCCTTGTCGATGTCGGCGTCGACGACCACACCGGCGACCGGATAGCCGCCGGTGACCGGATGGTCTGGGCCCAGGATCACCGGCAGCCCGTTGGGCGGAACCTGGATCGCGCCGCGGGTCGCGCCCTCCGACGGCAGCTGCCGGTGCGGATCCCGGTGGCGCATCGGGGTGCCCGTCAGCCGCATCCCGACCCGGTCGCTGCGGTCGGAGGCCACCCACACGTTGTGCACCAGCGCGTCGGGATCGACGAACCAGTCGTCGCGCGGCCCCGGCATGACGCGCAGGTCGAGCATCTGACCCGCGATGGTGGCCACCGGCGCCTGCTCGATCTCCGGATAGTCGTCGGTGTGCTCGCCCACCGGCACCACGTCGCCGGCCCGCAGTGGCCGCGGCCCGAGCGCCGACATCACGTCATAGCTCCGCGAACCCAGCACCGGCTCCACGTCGATGCCGCCGCGGACGGCCAGGTAGCTGCGCAGCCCGGTGTCCGGCGATCCGAGCGAGATCACCTCGCCGTCGCGCACATGCTGAATGCTGTTGGTGCCGAACGGTTTCCCGTTCACGGTCGGGGTGGTGTCGGCGCCGGTGACGGCGATGTCGACGTCTCCGCCGCACACCCGCGCGGTCAGCCCGCCGAACATCACCTCCACGGTCGCGCGGTCGTCGGGATTGGCCACCAGTCGGTTGGCCAGGGTGTGTGAGCGGCGGTCGGCGGCACCCGACCGCGTCACTCCCAGGTGCGCCATCCCGGTGCGGCCGAGGTCTTCGACCAGGGCCAGTGGGCCGGTGCGCAGGATCTCCAACGTGGTCACGGCATTCTCCTCAGACGGCGCGGAACTGAACCCACATGCCGGGGACCAGCAGGGCCGGGTCCGGCCTGTGCAGATCCCACAACTGTGCGTCGGTGTGCCCGATCAGCTGCCAACCGCCGGGCGACTGCCGCGGATAGACGCCGCTGAACTCACCGGCCAGCGCGACGGCGCCGGCCGGCACCGCGGTGCGCGGTTCGGCCCGGCGCGGCACCCGCAGGCGGGGGTCACCGTCGACCAGATAGCCGAAACCCGGTGCGAATCCGGTGAATCCGACCCGCCACAGGGTGCCGGTGTGGGCGGCGATGACGCCGACGGGATCCAGTCCGGTCAGCCGGCCCACCTCGATGAGGTCGGCGCCGTCGTAGACCACGTCGATCACGACGTCGGGCCGGCCGTCGGCGGGGCGGGCGTCGGCGGGATTGCTCGGCACGCGAAGTCGGCCGATGCGCTGCCGGGTGGGGCCCTGGTAGCCCGGGCCGGCGAGTTTGATCAGTACGGTGCGGGCACCCGGCACGATGTCGACGACGCCGGGCAGCGCGGCCCGGTGCAGGGTGCCGGCCCAGGCCAGAACGGCGCTGGTGTCGGCGCATTCGAGCAGGAGTGCGGAGTCGCCGTAATCATGCACCATGTCAAGGAGTTTCAAGTCCAGACGGACATCCGAAGCGGCGTTCATGTACCGACGTTACCGCCGAGTAGTGACGCGGGCCAGTGACTTTATCCGTCCGCCAGAGGAGCCTTAACGACGGCTCATCAACCGCGGTCACACCATCGGCTCGTAGGTCGGTTCGTGGCGCTTCACGTAGCCGATCACCCGGTAGGTGATGGGCAGCATGACCACCTCGACGGCGGTCTTGTAGAACCAGCCCAGCGCGGTGTAGACGGCGAAGTCGCGGAAGGTGTTGATGCCGATCGCGCCCGCGGCGATCGAACAGAACACCAGCGTGTCACCGAGTTGCCCGGCGAACGTCGAGCCCACCAGCCGGGCCCACAGGTGCTTCTCCTTGGTCCGTTCCTTGATCGCCACCACGGTCCAGGCGTTGATGGTCTGCCCGACGATGAAGCCCGCCAGCCCGGCGATGATCAACTGGGTGTAGGCGTGCACCACGTTCTGGAAGTGCGCCTGGTTCTCGTAGAAGTCGGCGGCCGGCAGGTAGACCGTCACCCAGAACACCAGCGCCGCCAGGATGTTCATCGCGAAGCCGAGGAGGATCGCCCGGCGCGCGGCGCCGAAACCGTAGACCTCCGAGAGCACGTCGCCGATGACGTAGGTCAGCGGGAACACGATGAAACCGCCGTCGGTGATGATCGGGCCGAACGCGACGCCCTTGGTGGCGGTGACGTTGGAGATGATCACCAGCGCGGTGAACACCGCCACGAACACCGGGTAATAGACCGAGCCCACCTGCGCGAAACCGCTCGGCCGGTGGTCGGTGAGATCCCTGCTGGTCACCTGGCCATCCAAGCGCATTGTCGGCCCGGGTGGGAACTCAGAGCCACGGCACAGGGGCCCGCCCTATCGCAGTGCGGCGGCCAGCAGCGGCGGCAGTTGGTCGGCCACCGCCGGATAGGACAAGACCGACGAGAAGGCGATGGCGCCCGCAAGGTCCTTGCCGGTGAACACGTTTCGGTCGAGTTTGGTCGCGCGCAGGCCGGCGATCGCCGGGTTGGCCAACAGGGCGGCCCGGTCCTCGTCGCTCTCGGTCGTCCAGATCAGGACGTCGGCGTCGTCGAGGGCCGCCGCCGCCTGGTCGAGGGGGATGACGGCCCGGTGGTCGTCGCGTCCGTAGGACTTGATGCCGTCCGGCGGCGTGAATCCCATCTGGTTCAAGAAGTCGGTGCGCCAGCCGGGCAGGGTGGCGACCACGCCGTTGTCCCACAGCCTGCCCTCCAGCAGGACGGCCTTCTTGTCCTTGAACTGCTGGTTGTCGGCGCCCACCTGGGTGAAACCGTCGTCGACGGCCTTAATGAGGTTCTTCATGGTGTCGTCCTGGAACACCGCGGCGCCGATCGCCGCGGCCTGGGTCTTCCAGGGCTCGAAGAATGCGTCGGTGCCGGACTGGGGAATCGTCGGAGCGATCGCCGACAGTTTCTGATAGCTGTCGGCGTCCAGGCCGGCGTTGGTCGCCACGATCAGATCCGGTTTGAGCGCGGCGATCTTGTCGACCTGGACACCGTCGTCGAGGTTCAGCAGGACCGGTTGGGCCGCACCGAGTTTCGGCTGCGCCCAGGGCCATACCGCGAACGGTTGGCTGCCGAACCACTCGGTGGTGGCGATCGGCACCACACCGAGTGCCAGCAGGCTGTCCTGCTCGGTGAAGCCGGCGCTGACGACACGCTTGGGTGGCGCCGGAACGGAGGTTTCACCGAACGCATGCTTGACGACGGCGGCGCCACCGCCGGGGGTGCCCGGCGCCGGTTTGTCCCGTGAACAGGCCGCCAGCGCCAGGCCGGCCATCCCGGTCAGCCCGAGGAACCCCCGTCTGCTCCACTGCGTCTGCACGGGGCGAGACTATCCCGGCTACAGCTTGGACAGGCGCTTGTTGATCAGACGGCTCACCGCGGGCGGGGCCAGTCGGCTGGCCGTATTGGCCACCTTCGTCATCGTGCCGACCGGAAAATGCACCTGGTGCAAGGCTTTTCGCAGTCCGGACAAGTCGACGGCGGCGATGATCGCGTCGGCCACGTCCGCCGCGCTGAGGTGTATTCCCAGCGAGTCGGTGGAGCCGGTGTGCACGCCTTCGATCATCGCGGTCTTCACGAACAACGGCCACATGTCGATGACGCGGATGTCGTGGCGCTGCCACTCGAGGTTGAGCGCCTCGGTGAGACCCCGCACGAAGAACTTTGTCGAGCTGTAGACCGCCAGCTCGGCCTGTCCGTAGATGGCCGAGGCCGACGCCAGGTTGACCACCACCGCCGACGGCGTCGAGCGCAGATACGGGAACGCCGCGTACAGACCGTTGACCGTCCCCTTGCAGTTGACGTCGATCTCCTTGTGGCTGACGGCGACGTCGATCTCCTCGAAGCGGCCCGACGCCAGGATGCCGGCGTTGTTGATCATCACGTCGAGCCGGTTGCCGTTCGTTTGCGCGAATTCGGATACCCGGCTTGACATTTCGTCGTAGTCGGTGACGTCGAGATGGCCGGTGAGCACCGTGCCGCCGGTGCTGCGGATGCTCTCGGCCGTGGTGGCCAGCCCGGCCTCGTCGATGTCGTAGGCGCCGACGGTGTAGCCGCGGCCGGCGAACGCCACGGCGGTGGCCCGGCCGATGCCGGCGCCGGCTCCGGTGATGAACACGGACTTACCCATCGGCGTCCTTCGGGAAAGGCAATCCGGCGTCGAGGAATTCGAGCGCCCGGTTGATGTCGTCGGGATCCATCGGGGCACCGTGCAGCGAGGCCATGATGACCCCGGTGATCGCCCCGGCGGTTGTTCGCAACCGCGGGTCGTCGGCGCGCAGCCGCAGCCGGATCGCCAGCGCGGCCTTGATCTGCTCGATGGTGTCGATGTACTGGTTGTAGAGCGCACCGCGGGCTTCGGGCAGGGTGTACATCAGCTTCTGGCGGGCCCGTTCCGGTTCCCATTCGGTGCTGCTGATCCCGGTGAACATGTGCCCCACGGCGAGTCGGTAGGCGGCGACCGGCGACAGTTCCGGCGGCGCGTTGATGAACGCGTCGATGATCGGATCCATCAACTGGTCGGGGATGAGCAGCGCCTCCTTGTTGGCGAAGTACCGGAAGAAGGTGCTCGGCGAGACGTCGGCGGCTTGTGCGATCTGTTCGACGGTGGTTGCGGCGTATCCGTTGGCCTCGAAGAGCTTGAGCGCCTGTACGCGGATGGTCTCCCGGGTCCGTATCTTCTTTCGTTCCCGCAACCCCGGCGGATGATCATCGGACGCCATCAGCCCATTGTGGCATCACAACAGGATCGCGACGGCCAGTCCGATCATCATCACCGCAATGACGCCGTCCAGGATGCGCCACGTCGTCGGCCTGGCGAACAACGCGCTCAGTCTGGTGGCTCCGAAGCCCAGGCCGGTGAACCACACGACACTCGCGGAGACCGCGCCGACGCCGAAGATCCACCGACCGTCCTTGTGTTCGTTGGCAAGCGCCCCCAGCAGGACGACGGTGTCGAGATACACGTGCGGGTTGAGGAAGGTCAACGCCAGGCACGTTCCCAGCACGCCGGCCAGCCGGGCCGGCGCCGCCTCCGAGGGGGTGAGCGTGCCGGGCCTGACCGCGCGGCGGGCGGCCAGCAGTCCGTATCCGGCCAGAAAGACGGCACCGCCGAATCGTGCGATGGTCACGACGTCGGGGTGTGCCGTTACCAGCGCGCCGAAGCCGGCGATTCCGGCGGTGATGAGCACCAGATCGGAAACCGAGCACAGCGCGACGACGGCCAGGACGTGCTCCCGGCGGATGCCCTGGCGCAGCACGAACGCGTTCTGCGCGCCGATCGCGGCGATCAGCGCCATGGTGGTGGCGAAGCCGGAGAAGTAGACGACGGCCAGGGAGCTGTTCACCGGACCGACGGTAGGCCGCACCGGCGAAGCAGAACAGCTAATGATTCTCAATGTGCATTAGAGGAACTGATGCGGTCGCGGAGCAGCCCGGCGGGAGTCCGTCTTAAGACGTCACGGCGCTGATATGGCGCCGGTGAGTTGCCAGTCGTCGGGCAGCCCGTGGATGGTGAGCGTCTCGTTTTCCGCTTCCACGTCGATCGTGGCGCCGCCGAGACGCAGGTTCGTCATGGTGACTTTCCCCCACTCGGACGGCAGCTGTGGCACAGCCGTGATGTGCCGGTTGGGCACGTCGGGGTCCAACCCGAGAAAGGCCCTGAGCAGTAACAGGGGGGCAGCGCTGGACCAGGCTTGCGGTGAGCAGGAAGTGGGATACGGGATCGGCGAGTGGAACTGTGTTCTCGGAAAACCGCAGTACAACTCGGGCAGGCGGCAACCGAACGCCTCGGCGGCATCGAGCAGGCCGGTCGTCAGCCGCTGGGCGAGGTCCACGGCGTCCGGCAGGTGCCGATAGCGCAGCAGTCCGGCCACCGCCAGCGCAGTGTCGTGCGGCCAGACCGATCCGTTGTGATAGCTCATCGGGTTGTAGGCGCCCATCGTGCTGGCCAGGGTGCGCAGCCCGAAGCCGCAATCCATGTGCGGGCCGGAGAGCCGCTCGATGAGCGTCGCGGCGTGTTCGTCGCTGGCCACACCGGTCCACAGGCAATGCGCGACGTTGCTCGTCAACGCGTCGACCGGCCGTTTGCGTCCGTCCAGCGCCACCGCGTACCAACCGCGGTCCGGCAGCCAGAACGACTCGAGGAACTCGGCCCGTAAGGCCTCGGCGCGGGCGCGTAACCGCGCGGCCCGGTTGGTGTCGCCGAACCCGTCGGCCAGGTCGGCGCGCGCCAGCAGCGCGGCGTAGTAATAGCCCTGTACCTCACACAGCGCGATCGGCGGATCGGCGATGCTGCCACCGGCGTCGTTGATGCCGTCGAAGCTGTCCTTCCAGCCCTGGTTGATCAGGCCGCGGTCGGTGGCGCGCCGGTACTCGACGAAACCGTCCGCGTCGCGGTCGCCGTAGCGCTCGGCCCAGGCCAGCGCCGCATCCGCGGCCGGTAGCAGCGCGCGAACCTCCGATTGATCGGCGCCCCACCGCCGGCACTCGGCCAGCAGCATGACGAACAACAGGGTGGCGTCCACAGAGCCGTAGTAGACGTCGCCGCCGAGCACCTCCGTGCTGGCCGGTCCGCGGCGGATCTCGTGCATGATGCGACCGGGTTCTTCCTCGGTGATCGGATCCACGCGGCGGCCCTGCACGGCTGCCAGCTGCCGGAGGGTGCCGATGGACAACCCGATGTCCAGCGGCAACGCCATCCACGCGGTCAGTAGGCTGTCGCGGCCGAACAGCGTCATGAACCACGGCGCCCCAGCGGCCACGAACAATCCGCTCTGACCCGTCTCGTCGTGCATCAGCAGGGCGCCCAGGTCGCTCTGCGTCTGGCGGAGGACGTCCGTCAAGACGCGGTCGTCGGCCTTCACGGCGGTCGCGGCATCGCGCCACGCCCCCATCTTGCGGGCCGGGGCACTGGACTTCGCGTGCTCGCCGCGACGAGACCGGGCCGTCACCGTGTTGTCGGGCCCGGTGGGGTCTGCGAGGACCTCGGTGTGCCATTGCTGCCCGGCGGGCACCACCACCCGCCAGCTCAGCCGTCCCGGGGCCAGCATCGGGTCGCCGGAGGCCCGCACCCGGAGGCCGCGGACTCGCTCGCCCCATTCCTGCACGGCCAGTTCGCCTTCCAGCACCGTCCCCTCGCCGCCACGCAGCGGCGCCCGGCCCTCCTTGACCGCGAACAGGTCGGCGAAGTCGGCGTCGACGTGCAATTCCAGCGACACCACGGTGGGTTCATGGTCAAGGTTTTCCACGGTGATCGTTTCGTGCAGCCCGCTCGTCACCAGCCGCTCGCGAATCACCAGAAGCGTGCTGTCGGCACGGTCGGCCCGCGGTGGGCGCTGCAGGATGAACTGTGCGGAGAACGCTTCGGACGGCTGCACCGACAACGGTTCCGGCGGTTGACCGTCGATTCTCAACTCCCACTTGGACAGCATCCGGGCGTCGCGGAAGAACAACCCGTGCGGCCGGCCCGCCACAATGTCGCCCCGGCGATCCGAGAGGCAGAACGTCGACCCTTCCACCAGCGTGACGGTGTCGGCACACGACCCGAGGCGAAGCGGGGCGCTGCTGTTGAACGCGACCTGCGGGGTGGTCATGTGACGGCCTTGTCACCCCTGGGCCGCTCAAGCGGATGTGGGCAGCCTGCAGCCGTGTGTCTCGTCGGTGTCGCCGCGCAGTAATCGGTCATAGAT
>ERZ724512.255-NODE-255-length-22839-cov-16.798323_pt1 | contig 22839 bp, 16 predicted proteins | sample MGYA00376045_ERZ724512 | MGnify/ENA primary metagenome ERZ724512 (study PRJEB28724, sample SAMN07190883) | activated sludge metagenome | isolation source: activated sludge of sewage treatment plant in Hong Hong | place: Hong Kong | collected 2016-03-17 ... | reverse complement strand
CCGACCGTCACAGCCAGGCCGTCGGCCTGGAGCGCAGCGACCAGTTCGCCGGTATGGTCGGCGCCCCTGACCTCGACCTCCACGACCACCGCACACTCGTCCACGTGCAAGCGCGGGTCGACCCGGTTGTGCGAAACGGTGACCACGTTGGCCTTCATCTCAGCGATCCGGGCGAGGAGTCGCTCAAGGGCACCGGGGGTGTCCGGGATCCGCGCCGAGATCACCACATATCGCCCGGCCGCGACGAGCCCACGCTGAATGATGCGCAGCAACAGCAGCGGGTCGACGTTGCCCCCCGACAGGGTGATCACGACCGGCGGTTCGAAGGCTCCCGGATCGGCCAGTACGGCGGCGATGCCTGCGGCGCCTGACGGCTCGACCACCAGTTTGCTGCGCTCCAGACAGGTGAGGACCGCACGCGCGATCTGCTCGTCGTCGACCGTCACGATCTCGATCCCCGCCTGCTGGATGATCGAGAACGGCAGGGAGCCGGGCTTGGCCACGGCGATCCCGTCGGCCATCGTGTTCATCTCCAGCAAGGGCACGGGGCGCCCGGCTTTCAGGGATGGCGGGTAGGAGGCGGCCTGCGCCGCTTGGACACCGACCACGCGCGCGTCCGGGACCGCACTGGAAAGGCCGAGATGAACTCCGGCGAGCAGGCCTCCGCCGCCCGTGCACACGACGACGGTGCGTGCCTCCGGGTGTTGTTCTGCGATCTCCAGACCGACGGTCGCCTGTCCGGCGATGACATCGGGGTGGTCGAACGGATGGATCAACTCCGCGCCGGTGGCTTGCGAGAACTCCGTCGCCGCCTGCAGCGCGTCGTCCACAGTCGTCCCGCTGAAGCGCACGTCGGCGCCGTACGCCAGGGTCGCCTCGATCTTCGGCAAGGTCGCGCCTTCCGGCATGAAGACCGTGGCATCCACCTCAAGTAGTGAGGCTGCGAGCGCGACACCTTGAGCGTGATTGCCGGCGCTTGCCGCAACCACCCCATTGGCCCGCTGCGCGGACGAAAGGCCCGCGATGCGGTTGTACGCGCCGCGCACCTTGAACGATCCGGTGCGCTGCAGGTTCTCGCACTTGAGATAGACCGGGCCTCCGACGAGTTCGCTGAGCCACCGCGCGGGTACCGCGGGCGTGTGGAACACAACCGGCTCCAGGCGGGCCTCAGCCTCGGCGAGCGCGCCGGCATCGATCACAGTTCACCCTCATCGGGCGGATGTGCCAGCTCGGCCAGCATCTTGTGCACCTCGCGGGTCATCGGGTCGACTCCCGCGATCTGCTGTGGTCGCACGGCGACGTGATGCCCGACGACGGCACGTGGACCTGCACCGATGGCCACAACGGTCGCAGTCTGGTAGTTCAGGCAGATGTCGCCCCCGAGTGGCGCCATCTCCGCCTCCGCGAAGAACCCCGTCACCGGCACGGCGAGGCGCCCGTGCGCCACCGCAGCATCGTGATCACGGTTGCCGAACATGAACCGGCCGCGGGTTGTGGACGAGAACATCAGCGCCCCCTCCAACCTGGAGCCCATCCGTGCCGCGACACCTTCGAGGGTGACGTTGAGATCCTCATCAGCGGCCACTTCATCGCGGACGTGGAACTGCACAGTCGCACCGACCGGGACCGGTGCCACCATCTGCAGCGCCCCTCGTTCGCCCTCCGCGGCTTGGAACTCGTGGATCACGAAATCCCCCATCCGTGGATCCTCCGAGTCCACCGCCACTCCGAGTTGCATGCCTCCGAGAGCAAGCGCACGATCGGGCTCGTCGAGAGCAGCCACGATCTCCTGTGCACGCAGCGCGGCCGGGCTGCCGGCCAACGACTTGAGCAGGAAGCCCTCCGCGTCCGTCACCGTCAGCACCGGACCCACAGGCCGGCAGGCCGGGCTGGTCAGTGTGGTCACCTCCACATGGCCGCCGAGCATCACCCCGATCGCGCCACGGTTGTGGATCCGGCCGTCGAGCAGGAACCTCGTCGCGCGCGCCGGGGCGGGCCCGGACGCGACCGCACCGACGACGGGAAGACTGTTGAGCAGGACGCGGGCATGGGCCGCGAAGTCCGTGGCGGGGAACGACCAGGGATCCGTGAACAGCAGCGCGATGACGTCATCGCGGCGCCTTCCAGGCAGCCCCACGATCTGGTGGCCCTCCGGATCGGCCATCACTTCGAGGTGGAAGGACCGCGCACGTAGACCCGGGATCCGGGCCGCCCACACGGCCACCGCGGTTCCCTCGTCCGTGCCGCGGCCCGAGGCGATGACCCCTGAGGCCGACGTCCCCAGCACGGTGGCCGAGGGGAGTTGGGCATGTGCGGTCAAGAGGGCTTGCTCCGCGTCCTCAGCATCGCTGGCAGCGACGAACACGAAGACGAGGTTGGGCGTGGACCCCAGGTGCATGAGTGCCTGCCGCACCGCCTTACGCGCCAGCGCCGTCATGTCCACTGGACCAGGCGCGGTCGCGACCGCGAGTCCTTCTCCAACCAACCCCACTCATGCATTCTGACCGATCACTGGCCGTGGCGGGGCATGTGGGAGGCATGGACACACGCAGCGTGACGGGTCAGTGATCACGCACCTTCAGCTTCGCGACCATGTAGACGGGATCGCCCTGCGCCTGCGCATCGACCCGGTAGCGCATCCCGTTCATGCTCACCTTCGCCTTGCCGACCGCCACCTTGCACGAGGTCTTCGCCAGTTCATGCCACGACCCGGCCGGGCGGCGCACCGACCACGCGCACTTCGAGAACGACTTCGGGGCCCGCAGGACGAGGCGTTCGCCACGGTGCAGACGAACGTGCACATGGCCCCACGACACCGCCGCCGAGGCGCTCGGGGCGGGGGCTTCACCCGGCTCGTCGGGGATGACCGCGCCACTGTGAGCGGCCACCGCGCATGATGCGCACACCAGCCCAGCGCCCGTCGCGGTGTCCACACCTGCAGCGTCGATGTCCTGCGCGGTGCCGGTCAGCAGGCCCAGCATGTCGACCTGGCGGGAGAGATCAACGGCCCGCACCAGTGCCGCCACACCCGCAGCGAACGGTGTCGCCATCGACGTTCCCGACTCATAGGCGTAGTCGTCGCCGGGCAAGGACGACAGGATCATCGTCCCCGGGGCGGCGATGTCGACGTAGGCGCCGCGTGTCGAGAAGGACGCAGCCTGGTCCTCCGGCGTCGTGGCGGCCACAGCGATGACCCCAGGCAGCGCCGCTGGGTATTCGGGGGCCGCCCCGGGTCCGCTGTTGCCTGCCGCAGCCAGGACCGTCACGCCCTTCTGGACCGCGTATTCGATCGCCGCCTCCTGCGCAGAACTCGGTATGGGGCCACCCAGACTCAGGTTGATCACCAGCGCGCCGTGATCGACCGCGTAGATGATCCCCTCCGCCACGTCACTGGCGTAGCCGGCGCCGTCCTTGTCGAGCACACGCACGGGCAGGATCTTGGCCTCGGGCGCGACGCCCACTCCACCCACACCGTTGTCGGCCGCGGCGATGATCCCTGCCACGTGCGTGCCATGTCCATTGGGGTCGATCCCACCGCCAACCACCGGGGTCCGGCCCGAGAGGTCCACACCGGTGAGGACCTGCCCAGCGAGATCCTCATGGCGGGCATCCACACCGGTGTCGACCACCGCGACGGTGACTCCCGCACCCTTGGTGACCGACCAGGAGGCTGAGGCCTTGACCGCGTCGATTCCCCACTGCTCGGACATGTAGGGCTCGGTCACGACAGTGCTGTGGACGCGCGAGTCGAGCTCTACGCTGCGCACATCCGGGTCGGCGAGCCGGCCGGACACCTCATCGAGGGCGTCGGCACGGCCGACGACCGCGGCGACCTCGATGACGGGACCTTCGGCGGTATCGACCACGGAGACCACGCGACCGGCCTCGCGCACTCCGAGATCCTCCACGACCGCGGCCGCGCCATCGTCGCTCCAGGCGGGGGACGCCGGAACGGTCAACAGCGCCATTGCGGCTGTTGCTGCTGCCCAACGTCCTGTCGAAACCATCTGATGCCTCCACAGAAGGCATCGGCGTTGGACCATTCGGGTCGCTATTGGCAGCGCGGATTAACCCATTCGGAGTAACGGATGGTCACGTCCGAGACGGTTTGCGGAATACTGGCGGGCCTCGTATCGTTAGCAAAGGTAATGAGTATTGCTAATGATGTCGCCGCACCGGAGGAGAACTGTGCCCAGCAACGCTTCGGATCTGCGGATCGCGGTCATGCGCCTGGCACGCAGGCTGCGGACCGAGCGGGCCAGCGACACGCTGACGCCCAGTCAACTGGCGGTTCTCGCCACCCTGGTGCGCGAGGGGCCGCTGTGCCCGGGCGACTTGGCCGCCGCCGAGCGGGTGCAGCCGCCGTCGATGACGCGCATCCTGAACAGCCTGCAGAACGCGGGCATGGTGAGCAGGACCAAGCACCCCTCCGACGGACGCCAGGTGCTGTACGCGGCGACCGGGGTGGCCGAGGAACTGGTGATCCGGGACCGGGAACGCCGGGACAACTGGCTGTCGCAGCGGCTTCAGGACCTGTCGCCGCAGGAACGGGCGACGCTGGAGGCCGCGATACCGGTGCTGAACCGGCTCGCTCTGGGCTAGCCAAGACCTTCTCCGCTCTGCGGGTTCCCAACTACCGCAGGTACGCCACCGGGGCGCTGGCCTCGAACGCGGGGACCTGGATGCACCGCATCGCGCAGTCGTGGCTGGTTCTGGAGATCACCGGCGACGCGCGGATGCTCGGTTTCGTCGTGGCCGCCCAGTTCGCCCCCATGCTCTTCCTGGCCCCGTGGGCCGGGGTGCTCGCCGATCGCTACGACCGGCGGCGCTTGCTCCAGCTGACCCAGATCGGCATGGGCCTACAGGCCTTGGCCCTGGGGCTGCTGACGCTGTCCGGACATGCCACCGGCGCACTCGTGCTGGTGTTCGCGGCGATCCTCGGTGTCGTGACGGCACTCGACGGTCCGGCCCGGCAGTCGATCGTCTCCGACCTGGTGCCCTCGGATCAGGTGGTCAACGCCGTCGCGCTGAACAGCGCCAACTTCAACGCCGCCCGGCTGGTGGGCCCTGCCATCGCGGGGTTGATGATCGCGGCCTGGGGACCGGGGTGGGTGTTCCTGGTCAACGCCGCGACCTTCGCAGTGATGTACCTGGCGCTGACACGCATCCACCTGACCCACCGGGAGGGCAGCCGCCGGGCCGGCGGTCTGCGCGACGGACTGCGGTATGTGCGGGCGCGCCCGGACCTGTGGTTCGTCATCGCCACCGCTGGCGCGGTCGCGATGCTGGTGTTCAACTTCCCGATCACGATCGCGCTCATGGTCTCCAACGAATTCGCCGCGGATGCCCGAAGTTACGGGATCCTGGCGTCGCTGATGGCAGTTGGCTCATTGGCCGCCGCCCTCATCCAGGCCCGCCGCGGGCGCACGGATCTGAAGTTGGTCGCGGTGGCGGCCGTCGCGGCCGGTGGCGCAGTGATCCTTGCTGGACTGATGCCCACTGTTCCGACGTTCGCCGCGGCACTTGTGGCCTGCGGGGCTGCGGCGCTGACGATGATGACCGGCGCCAACTCCTACCTGCAGACGCACACGGATGCCGAGCACCGGAGCCGGGTCATGGCCCTCTACATGGCGGTGTTCTTCGGTACCACCCCCGCGGGCGCGCCGCTGATCGGGATGCTCGCGGATGACTTCGGACCCCGAGCCGCGATGGTGCTCCCGGGGGCAGCGAGCCTGGTCGTGACGGCGGGCCTGGTCGCGGCATTCGTGTGGGCCCGGCGGCGCGCCTGAGACGGCGAGTGTGACGTTGTTGCTGCCCCGAATCGACGAGTGTTGCGCCGTTGCTGGATTTCGGGCTGAGAACCAGCAACAGCGCAACATTCGCGATGCAGCGGTCGCAACAAGGTCACAATCGCGCTGAGATCTGCGTCCGCCGCGCCGCCCCGAGCAACAGCCCGATGCCGCCAAGCACGGCGGCGAAGACCATGAGATACAGCGGGATCTCCGTGGGGATACCCAGGTGCACGGTGATCCCCAGGATCTTCGACAGCCCCAGTGGAAGCAGCGCCATCTGATTGTTGAACGCCGTCAGCGCACTCTCAAGCCCGGACCAGAACATCAGGCCTCCGAGTGCCAACATCGGGACTGCCACGGCCACCAGCACTCGCCCTGTCGCCCGCAGCCGGCCGCAGCCGTACGCCGTGCGCATCACCACATAGGTCACCCAGAACAGCCACAGGAAGAGCGCGAAGCTCACTGGCACGTAGATGTTGCGGAACTGCTCGTCGGTCCAGAACCGGTACCAGTAGGACAGCGGCCCCCGCAGGAGGACAACGAGGCTGAGTAGCAACGTCTTCCACAACAGCGCGGCGCCTGCCCCGGCGTACAGAGCGAACGGGTTGTGCCCCCTGATCAGCACCCGTGCAGTGAGCACGAACAGCGCGATGGACCCCACGGTCGCCAGCAGATAGGTCCACGACAGCCAGCCCGAGAACGACCCTCGGCTCAGGATGAGGAGCACCGCCGGCATGAGCCAGACCAGCAGACGGGCACCCCGCGGCCGATCCGGCTCACCGACCAGCCGCCACGGCCGGGTGGCCCCGATCCACAGCCCCCGCGCCGCGAGACCGAGCGCCCCGCCGCGGCCCTTGCCGAGGAGCCCGAACGCCAACAGACCGAGGATGCCGACGATGACCACGGCGGTCACCACCTGCGACGACCTGGTCCGCTCGGCGTGCGCGAAGCCGGCCTCTGCGGCGAAGAACGAGTAGGCGGGCGTGTCCAGATCCTGGCCGTAGGTCTCGACGTGCGCGGCCACCGCCGTCTCGTAGGCGGCCTTGTTCACCTCCCAGGCGTCCCACGCGGCCGGATCGCCGGTGTCGACCCAGTCGTAGTACGAGAGGAACGCAGCACGGTAGGCGGCCAGCGTCGCGAAGAGGTCGGCCTCGTACTCCAACGAGTGGATGAGGCGGTCGCGCAGCGCGGGATCCTTCCACGCCTGGGGATCCGTGCTCTTCGCCTTGGCCAACATCTCCTCGGCGGCCGCCTGCGCGTTCTGCGCGCCCGTGATGGCCTCGTCGATCCGGTCGCGGGACGCGTTGTGGATCACGCTGAGCGCCGCGGTGTCTCCGCTGACGATGTCCCACTCGAAGATCCACATCATGGGCGGCGGCTCAAGACCGAGGGCGAGCACCCGCTTATCGGCGTACGGCGGGATGTAGAGGCCCTCCTTGGCCACCTGCCGTGACTGCGCGAAGATCTCCTGGATCGTCTGGGCGGTGGCAGGGTCGTCAGTGAAGTTCTGCGCGATCCAGCGCTGATTGACGTCGGCAAGGTCGGCGTTGCTGTCCCACGCCAACTGCCCGGTGGCATAGACGTCGAGGTCGTAAAGCTGCCAGAAGCCGGTCTTCAGGTACAGCGACATCGGTCCTGCCCGCCAGGGCCCACCGTCCTGGGTCCACACCCAGACACCGACGATGTTCGGGTTCTTCTTCTCGAAGTCCTGCAGCGCTTGCTGATGGTCGGCGGACAGGTAGTTGGGGAAGGAGCTGAACGCCTCGAACTCGCGACGGGACTGGAACTCGACGATCCGCGGGTGCTCGCCCTGCTCGAGGGTGGGGTTCAGCGGCAGCCAGGAGTAGAAGTCCCCCTGGGTGAACTTGGTGACGACCACGAGGTTGTCGGCCGGGATCCCATCGAGCACGGTGTCGTAGGACGCCGGGTTGGTGTGCATGTCGCCCACTTCGCCCACGCCCACCGACCAGGTGCGGAAGTAGATGGTCTTGCCGTATTCGCCCGCGGTGTCTGTGAATTTGGTCAGCATGGTGCGCACGGAGTCGACGGTGGTCACCGCGAGCGTCGAGAAGTAGTCCCAGCCCGGGCTGTTGTAGACGGTGCCCGCCTCTCCGATCCGGATCATCAGGCCGTCGACGAACGGCATGTTCTCGAAGAACTCCTCGAGGCCCGCCTGATAGAGCTCCCAGAGCCGCGGATCATCGACGTCGAAGCCGCCGAGTTCGCGCTCAACGTAGTCGTTGAGCGGGCCGGTGTTGGCCAGCATGTCGGTCTTGAATACGACCTGCATGCCCATCTCGTCGGCGTACTTCCACATCGCCCCGAACTGCTCGACCATCGCCTCGTGGCGCGCGCGGTAGGGGCTGTCCTCGGGGTAGATCTGATACCCGTCACCCACCTTGTCGAAGTTCACGTATTCGAGGAAGCCGCTGACGATCACACCGTTGTAGCCGTAGGCGCGGATGTGGTCGATGTAGTCCTGCCATTCCCGGGTGACCTCGGCCAGCCCGGCGGGGTCGACCCACGGCTCCTCGGACAACACGACGTCGGCGAACTGGCGGGAGTTGTGCGAGTAGTCCTCCTGCTGAGCCCATGCCGCCGGGTCTGGCTGCACTCCGACTGCGCCGTAATCGGCGAAGCGGTACTCGAGCTTCGGCACCACCGGCGCCCCCGGACTCGCGGGCAACTCCTGACCCGCAGCCACTGAGTCGGCGGCGGCCAGCAGACCGTTGGCCATTCCCTGTCGCCCGGCGCCGTTGACTCCCTGGTCCCACATCTGGAATCCCTGCGGCGGCAGATCCTTCTCGCGCACGACGAAGTCTGCGGACCCGGTCACAATCTTCGGACGTTCTCCTACCGTGGCCAGCGCATCCTGGAAACGTTCCACCGCCATCGTCAGTAACGCGTCGTCCGCGTACCCCTTGGGCATGGCGATGGTGGCGATGTCGGGCGGCTCAGCGGGCTGTGTCGGCGCCGAAACCGGCACCACCACCTCCTGCGGAATCTGCTTGGTGTCGACGGACAACGCAAGCAGACCGTTGGTCGCCGACGCGACACCGAGGCCGACGAGCAACGCGATAAGGGCATAGATCACGGACGGGATCCACCATCGCCGACGTGCGGTCACGAGTAGCAGAGTAGATGGTTCGCCACTGACGTTGATGCCCGTTTGCGACGTTGTTGGCACCCGCGACGCCCGGTTGCGACGTTGTTGCCCTTTCAGGGCACCTGTGGCGACAAAAACGTCGCAAACCAGCGCAGACCGCGACAACAACGTCGCAACCGATCAGCGCACTCGGCGGAACCCGTCGTGCTCGCCCAACGCCGGCACCTCCCCGGCCACGAAGTCCGCCAGCAAGCGCGTGCACAGCGCCCGTGCGGCATCCGGCTCGTCGCCTCCCCCGCACAGTCGCCGCCCCAGCGACCTCGACCTGCCCTGCAGCATGTCGGCATGGCCGAGGTCGTGCACCACGATGTGCACCGCCTGTGGGGTCGCCCGGGCGAACTGCTCGTGGTTGGCTCCCACCGGGGCGCACGCGCCGCCGACCCCAGCGCCAATGATCCAGGCCGGACCGTGGTAGGCACTGGACAGGCGGGTGGACAAGTCCGTCTGCGGCCTGCGACCCTGCCCGTCCACCGGATCGAGGAGAAAGAGCCCTGCCACCCGCGCCTCGCCGGCTGCCAACCAGGCGGCCTGACCACCTCGGGAGTGACCCCCGAGAAAGACCGGGCCGGAGACCCCGCATGCCAGTTCTGCGGCGTCCGCCGCCTCCTGCCGGACGGAGTGCTTGCCGCGCAGCGCACCGAGTCCTCGCGGATACAACTGCGGCACGAGCAGTTCGACCCCGCGGTCGGCCAGTGGTTCCAACAGTGCGTCGTAAGACTTGGCACTGGCCATGAACCCTGGCAGAAACACCAGTGTGCATTCACGCCGCGGCACCGGCCGTGCCCTTCGGGAGTGTCTCCGGCATACGGATGGCGAGCAGCAACGCCAGGGCGGTGACGACCGCCCCCGCCGAGAACGCGATGTGGAAGCCGGCGGCGTCCAGCAGCAAACCAGCGACCAAGGGCCCGATGATCGAGCCGACGTCGGACATCATCTGGAATCCCGCGACCACCGAACCGCCGTGATGGCCGCGCGCGACATCACCGACGATCGCGGTGGGCGAGGGGCCGAGGAAAGCGCCTGAGATCCCGGCAACGGCCATTGCCAGTAGGAACAACCCGACGTTGGGCGCGATGGCAAGCATGACAAGCGAAAGCAGGCCGACCCCCAGTCCGATGGTCAATGCCGGCTTGCGACCCCGGTGGTCCGCGGTGCGACCGCCGATCGCCAGCAGGGCCGCCTGCAGGCCGGCAGCGACGACGAACCCGACGCCCGCGAGACCGGGCCCTTCTCGCAGTCCCTCCACCACGAACAGCGGGACGAGCGACGAACGCAGACCGAAGAACACGAACCCGTTGGCGAAGTTCGCGCCCAGCGCCGCCTGATAGGCGGGCAGCCGCAGGGTCGGGAGGAACTTGATCGGCTCGGCATCAGCCGGGGTGTCCGGCTGCTCGACCTGTTCGAGCCGGGGCAGCAAGGTGATCGCGACGATGAACGCGGCGAGCAGCGTGCCGGCATAGACGAAGAACGGCGCCCTGATGGATAGCCCGATCACCAGCCCACCGACCGCCGGGCCGGCGACACCGCCGATCAGGAATCCGGCCTGGAACGCGCCCGAGGCGCGACCGCGGTACTCGGTGGGCGTCACCCTCAGCAGCAGCGCGGTGGCGGAGATGGTGAACATGGCCGAGCCGGTCCCACCGACGCCGCGCAACAGGAGCAACTGGACGTAGTCAGTCGCGAAGCCTGCCGCCAGACTCGACAGTCCCACGATGGCCAGGCCGGTGGACATCACGTTGCGCTCACCGAAGCGGTTCACCATCCAGCCCGCGGCCGGGCTGGACACCAGTCGCATGAACGCGAAGACGCTGATCACGGCACTTGCCGCGAATGCGGAGACCCCGAAAGTGCGGGCGAACAGGGGGATGGCCGGGATCACGATCCCGAATCCGAGCGCTACACAGAAGGCGATCGCGGCGAGAACCGTCACCTCCCGCGGCAGCCCGCCGATCCTCGGCACCCACAACTTCACGCGTGCCACTATCGCAGCCGCTTTCGCGCTGCCCGGAACTGGGCGAGACTGGGTGCATGGACCTGCGCGACTTCTTCAGCAGCAAGCGGACAATGGTGAACCCGGAGAACGCGATGCCGGACCGGCCGGACTACCCGTTCAGCGTTCCCGATCAACACGTCGTCCTGGGCACCCCACTGCACGCACCCTGGCAGGACGGCGTTGAGGTGATCTATCTGGCGATGGGCTGCTTCTGGGGAGCCGAGGAGTACTTCTGGAAGACGCCGGGTGTGGTGTCGACCGCGGTCGGCTACCAAGGCGGTTTCTCAGCGCACCCCACGTACGAGGAGGTCTGCACGGGCCGCACCGGTCATACCGAGTCCGCACTGGTCGCCTACGACACGGCGGCGATCTCAACCCTGGACATCCTGCGGATCTTCTGGGAGCACCACGATCCGACCCAGGGCTACCGGCAGGGCAACGATGTGGGAACCCAATACCGCTCTGCGATCTTCTGGACGACCGACGAGCAGCGGGCGATGGCCGAGAAGACACGGGACGCCTACCAGGAGGTCCTCACTGCCAAGGGCGTGGGCGAGATCACCACGGAGATCGCGCCGGCGTCAGAGCACCCCTTCTACTACGCCGAGGACTACCACCAGCAGTACCTGCACAAGGTGCCCCACGGCTATCGGTGCCACGCGAACACGGGGGTCGCACTGCCGTTGTAAGCGTGCCCCTCCTGCCACCTGATCGCAGATGACGACCCAGTCAACTGCAGGCGCCCGGTTGCCGGTCTGAATGGGCACGCGCCACCCAACAGCGTTTCGCGCGCGTCCAGATCACTGGGCCAGCAGCGCCTGCATGGTGGTGATCTCTTCCTCCTGTCCGGTGATGATGGCGTCGGTGACGGTTGTAACTTGACTGCTGTTCGAGGCCTGGGCCTGTTGGGCCATCGAGATGGCGCCTTCATGGTGCGCGATCATCATGGTCAGCCACATCTGGTCGAAGTCGGTTCCGCGAGCCTGCTGCAGTTGCTGCATCTGCTCGGCGGTCATCATCCCCGACATAGCTATGCCGCCCATGTCGTGACCGCTGTGATCCATCCCTGCCATGCCGCTGCCGTCGGTGGCGCCAGGCATCGCGGTCGGCGCACCCCACGCCTGCAGCCACTGGGTCATCTGCTGGATCTCAGGGTCCTGCGCCGCCTTGATCTGTTGGGCAAGTTCTTGCACCTGCTCCGATGCCCCCGACTGCGGGGCGAGCGCAAGTTCGGCCATCTCGATCGCCTGCTGGTGGTGGGGGATCATCGACTGCGCGAAAGCAATGTCTGTCGGCGTTCCCTGCATCATGGGAGCAGTCGCCACGGATTGCTCCGGCGTCGGTGCGCTCTCGGGGGTGCTCGAGCAGGCAGCCAGTGCTGCCACCCCCAACGCGGCGGCGGCGGACAGGGCGATTGTGCGTCGGATCTGCACGGACTTCTCTCCTTCTCAGGTGGTGTAGTCGAGGCGGGTCATCATGCCCGCCTCTGCGTGGTAGGCGTTGTGGCAGTGGAGCATCCAGCGCCCGGGGTTGTCGGCGACCAGATCGACTTCGGCCCGGGTCATGGGGGGCAGGAGCAGGGTGTCTTTGCGGGGACCTGTGCCTCCGGCCGGCCCCACCTGGAACGTGTGGCCGTGCAGGTGCACGGGGTGGGTCATCATCGACATGTTCGACATGCGCAGCCGAACGGCTTGGCCCGTCTCCACCGTCAGCGGTTGTGCCCTGTCGTACGTGGCACCGTTGATTGTCCAGATGTACGGCGCCATGGTCCCGGAGAGAACGAGGTCGTAGTTCTGTTGGGGATCGCTGCGCGGCAGCCGCACGCTTTCGACGGATTGCAGCATGTCAGCGCCGGCGGGGTAGGCGGAGAGCTCGGCAGGAATGGGATCGGTGGGCAGGCGGCCCGCGGCACTGCGCAGAACCGCCATGCCGTAACCACTCTTGCCCGCCGGCTGTGCGACCACCGGGAAGACGCCGTCGCCGGCCTGTACGAGGACGTCGTACCGCTCGCCCATCCCGATCCGCAGTGACTGGGCGTCGACGGGCTGGACCGGGTAGCCGTCGGTGTGGGTGATGGTCATGCGGTGCCCGCCCACTGCCACGGTGAAGATCGTGTCCGCGGCGGCGTTGATGATCCGAACGCGGATCCGGTCACCGGGCCTGACGCGCAGGACGTCAGGGTCTGTGGCAGCCCTGCCGTTGATCACATAGAGGGGGTAGATGACGTCGCCGCCGTCGGAACCCATGCCCATCCCGCCCATGTGCATCATCCCGCCCTGGTCGCTGCGCTGACCAGCGGCGACCAGATCGTCGAAGATCTGTTGCGGGTCCTGGCCCACGCCCTGTGTCCAGTCGTCCAGCATGAGCACCCAGTCGTGGTCGTACCGAGCGGGCCCGCCAGGGTCCTCCACGATGAAGGGGGCGTACAAACCGGTGTCGAGTTGCAGGCCGGTGTGGGGGTGGAACCAGTGTGTGCCCGCGTCCGGGACCACGAAGTCGTACGTGAAAGAGTCACCGGAGGCGATGGCCGGCGTGGTCACTGCGGGGACCCCGTCCATCGGATTGGGGATCGCGAGGCCGTGCCAGTGCACGCTGGTCTCCTCGGGAAGGTCATTTGCGACGGTGATGCGCACCCGTTCCCCGGCCTTCGCCCGGATAGCCGGACCCGGGACGCGGTCGCCGAACGTCCACGCGGTCGCTTCCCGGCCACCCAGGTCGATCTGTGCCTGCCGGGCGCGCAAAGTGATCTCCTGGGCGACGGGTCCGGTGGCGGAGGCCGTCGGCGCGACCGCGGTCGTGCTCTTCACCGATGTGCACGACGCCAGGGCCGCAGCGCCGGTGGCGCCGAGCGACACGGCCAGAAAGCGGCGCCGCGACATCGGTGAACTCACGACTCGACCGTGACAAAGGTTCTTGGAGGTGCTGCCCAGGTTCGATGAAGTTTCGATGAAGGGGGAACTTCATGGAGTCTTCATGGAAACCCAAGTCCGATCGCCATCGGCGGCCCGGATGCTGGAGGTGAAATCGATGCACGGAGGTGGCTGACCATGATGAACCACTACGGCTCCTACGGCTGGAACGGCTGGATGCTGATGGCGATGGTTCTTTGGCCGGTGCTGATCGCGGCAGGGATCTGGGCCGTGGTCGCCGTGACCCGGGACCGCCGGGCCACACCGGAGCGGAAGCCGGAGGGCTCACCGTCGGACATCCTCAAGGAACGCTTGGCCCGTGGGGAGATCAGCCAGCAGGAGTACGTTGAAACGGCCGCGATCCTGGACAATGACACCAGTCGCGCCGCCCATGGGTGATCGTCACGCGGCGGAATGGAGAGTGTGTGTCGGCACAACTTCGGGTCCTGGTGGTCGAGGACGAACCCGATCTGGCTTCGGTGATCGCGGCTTACCTGCGGGGTGAGACCTTCGACGTCGACATTGCCGGGACCGGTCCGCAGGCGGTCACAATGGCCAAGGACCTGCGCCCCGATCTCGTCGTGCTCGACATCATGTTGCCCGGTTTCGACGGCCTCGAGGTGTGCCGGCAACTGCGCACATTCACGGACTGCTACGTGATCATGCTGACCGCGCGGGACGACGAGATCGACAAGGTGATCGGCCTGTCCGTCGGGGCCGACGACTATCTCGTCAAGCCCTTCTCGCCGCGAGAGCTCACCGCGCGCATCCGGGCCATGCTGCGCCGGCCTCGTACGATCGGGCAGGACTCGACAGGTCAGCATGCCAGGCTGTTCGGCCCGATGCGGCTCGACCCGGATGCCCGGAAGGTCTGGCTCGACGACGTCGAACTGGAACTGACCCGCACCGAGTTCGACCTGCTCGAGAGCCTCACCAGCGCACCGAAGCGCGCCTTCACACGCAGGCAACTCATCGATGCGGTGTGGGGCAGCGACTGGTACGGCGACGAACACATCGTGGACGTCCACGTCGGGCACCTGCGCAAGAAGCTCGAGGACGACGCCGCCGCGCCCCGTTTCATCAGGACGGTCCGCGGCGTCGGTTACGGGATGGTGTCGTGAAACCGCGCAGTCTCGCCGCACGGCTGTTCACCGCGCAGTTGCTCGTCATCGCCATCACGTTCGCTGCGTTGCTCATCACCGTCGTACTCATCGCGCCGGGCCTCTTCCTGCATCACCTGCGGATGACGGGGGAGGACTCGCCGGTGGTGCAGTCGCACGCGCAGCAGGCCTTCGAAACATCGGTCGGCCTGGCTCTGCTGGCCGCGGCGGCGGTGGCCATCGTCGCAGCCATCCTGCTGTCGTGGTTCCTGGCCCGCAGGGTAAGCCGCCCAATCACGGACCTGGCATCTTCCGCGGAGGCCGTGGCGCACGGCAACTACGACGTGGTCGTGCAGAAGACCGGGTTCGGCGCGGAACTGAACACCTTGTCGCAGTCGTTCCAAGACATGGCCGACAGCCTGGCGACCACCGACGAGGCGCGCACGCAGATGCTCTCCGATCTGTCGCATGAGATCCGCACCCCGCTAGCCACTCTCGAGGCGCACATCGACGGCCTCGAAGATGGGGTGATCCTGACGACCACGGCGACGTACGAGGTGATGCGGGGACAGGTCCACCGCCTGCGCCGCCTGGCCAGTGACGTCCGCCTGGCAGCACAGGCTCAGGAGCACGCGCTCGACCTGCACCCGATCCCCACAACGGTCGGCGACCTCGTCGAATCCGCATGCGCGCTGTACGCGCCGCGCTATCGGGAGAAGGACGTGCTGCTCGACGACCGCTCACGTCGTGATCGAGAGATGGTCGTCCTTGTGGACCGGGACCGGATGCAGCAGGTCCTCGGCAACCTGCTGGACAACGCTCTGCGGCACACACCGCATGGGGGCACCGTCCGCGTCGAATGCCGCCAGAACGGGAATGCGGTCGAGATCTCGGTGACAGACACCGGCGAGGGCATCGACCCCGACGACGTGGACCGCGTGTTCCAGCGGTTCCAGCGACTGGACACCTCGCGGGATTCGGATTCCGGCGGCAGCGGCCTGGGATTGACCATCGCGCGCGCCCTTGTGCAGAGTCACGGCGGCGATCTGACCGCGCGCAGCGACGGCCCCGGGACCGGCAGCACGTTCACGATCAAGCTGCCCCAGCAGGTGTGAGGGCCACTGACGCCGGTCCGCGGGTCTCAGGTGTGGTGGGTGATCGCATTCATGTCGGACCTGACGTCCACCTCTTCGACAGGGCCGGGGGCGGTCGCCTGCGGCAGTCGCAGTCGCTTCAACATCAGGGCATTGACGGCCACGATGATCGAGGAACCGGACATGGTGAGTGCAGCGATCTCCGGTCGCAGCATCAGACCGAAGGCCGGCATGAACACACCCGCCGCGATGGGCAGCGCGAGGGCGTTGTAGCCGATGGCCCAGCCCAGGCTCTGCCGCATCTTTCGCAGAGTGCCACGGCCGATGGTCACCGCTGTGGCCACGTCCAACGGGTCGGAGCGGACCAGCACCAGATCCGCGGTCTCGATGGCGACGTCGGTGCCTGCACCGATCGCGACGCCGAGGTCAGCCTGCGCCAAGGCAGGGGCGTCGTTGACCCCATCGCCGACCATCGCCACCCGCTTGCCCTGTTCCTGCAGGCCGGTGACGACGGCGGCCTTACCCTCGGGCGGGACACCCGAGATGACGGTGTCGATGCCTAAGCCGGCGGCGACCCGGCCTGCAGTGGCCTGGTTGTCCCCGGTGAGCATGACCACATCGATGCCGAGATCACGCAGCGCTGCGACTGCGGCGGGGGCGGTATCGCGGGGAGCATCGGCCAGGGCGATGACGCCCACGGCCCGGTCGTCGACGCCCACGAGCACCGCGGTGCGTCCCTGCCCAGCGAGGCGGTCAAGGTCGTCGGCGACCGTCGCCGGGACGGCCATGCCCTCAGTCGCGAGAAGATCCGGCGTGCCGACCGCGACCCGGTGCCCGTCGACGTCGGCTGCAGCGCCGCGGCCGGGGACACTGACGAACTCGGCCACGGTCCAGTTGCCCGCCGTGGAGGGGGTGGCGTGTCGGACGATGGCTGCTGCCAGTGGATGCTCGGACTCCCGTTCGACCGATGCCGCATAGGCCAGCACGGTGTCGGGGTCGACGCCTGGGGCGGTGACAACGTCGGTGACGTCGGGTCGCCCGCGGGTCAACGTGCCGGTCTTGTCCATCACGACGGTGTCTATGCGGGCGGAGGCCTCCAGGGCCGTGGCGGACTTGAACAGGATCCCGCGCCGGGCGCCCAGGCCCGTGCCGACCATGATCGCGGTCGGTGTGGCAAGGCCGAGAGCGTCGGGGCAGGCGATGACAACAACGGTGATCGCGAACAGCAGCGCCACCTGGACCGATTCACCCGCCAGCAGCCACGCAGTGAACGTGACCGCGCCACCGACCAGGGCGACCAGCACCAGCCATGCCGCGGCGCGGTCTGCCAGCCGCTGACCGGGTGCCTTGCTGTTCTGGGCCTGCTGGACGAGGGTGACGATCTGCGCGAGCGCGGTGTCCGCGCCCACGGCGGTGGCGCGCACGCGAAGCGACCCGGTGGTGTTCACCGACGCGCCGATCACGGCCGCGCCGGCACCCTTGGCCACGGGCAGGCTCTCCCCTGTGACCATGGACTCGTCGACCTCCGACGCTCCATCTACTACGACCCCATCGACCGGGATCCGGGCGCCCGGGCGGACCAGCAGGAGGTCCCCGACCATCACGTCACTGGTGGGGACCTCGACCGGCTCCCCGTCACGCAGGACGACCGCCTTCGGCGGGGCAAGTTCCAGCAGGGCCCGCACCGCATCGTTCGCGCCGCCGCGGGCGCGCATCTCCAGCCAGTGCCCCAGCAGCACGAAGGTGGCCAGCACCGATGCCGCCTCGTAGAAGACCTCCCCACCGCCGGTCAGCGTGACGTAGAGGCTGTACGCCCAGCCCGCACCGATGCCGACTGCGACGAGGACCATCATGTCCAGGGTTCGGGCACGCAGCGCCCGCCAGGCGCCGTCGAAGAAGATCCAGGCCGCGTAGAACACCACCGGCAGGCTCAGCAGCAGCGACCACACGTCGTCGCGCAGCCCGAACGGCGCCGGCACGGTGAAGCCGAGGACCTCCCGCCCGATCGGGGACCACAGCAGGATCGGCACGGACAAGATGGCAGCCAGAAGGAACCGTCGGCGCATGTCGGCGACCATTTCCGCTATCGCCATGGCCCCGTGCCCGCCGTGGCCCATCGCCTCGTGCGCGGATGCACCCGGGGTCTCCGCACGCGGGCCGCGCGCCGCCTCCTCAGTGTCAGGTGCGGGCGGGCAGAGATGCTCGGGCAGGGACTGCCCGGCACAGTGGTAGCCGCACTCGCGGATCCAGTCGGTCAGGTCCGCCACGTCTGCCTGGTCAGGGTCGTACTCCACCGTGGCGGTCTGGGATACCGCGTTGGCCTCCACCGCCACCACGCCTGGCCGCTCGGCCAGGATGTGCTCTGCCACCGCCTGCGAGGTCGCCCACTGAAGGCCCCCCAACTGCAGCACGACCGATCGTGTGCTCTCGCTCATCTGTCCTCCTCGGTCACATCGGTTGGTGCTAATCCATTGCGGCGCGGCCGCGGAAGCGGCGCGGCCGCGGAAGCGGCGCAGCCGCAAGCTGTTGGTGACCACGAACACCGACGAGAACGCCATCGCAGCGCCGGCAACGATCGGGTTCAGCAGGCCCAGCATCGCCAGCGGGATGGCGGCAACGTTGTACGCGAATGCCCAGAACAGGTTCCCCTTGATGGTGCGCAGTGTCCGCCTCGATAGCGCGATGGCGTCTGCGGCAGCGCGCAGGTCGCCGGTGACGAGGGTCAGATCGCTCGCCTCGATCGCCACATCGGTGCCGGTGCCCATCGCGATACCGAGGTCGGCCTGCGCGAGGGCGGCGGCATCGTTGACCCCGTCGCCGACCATTGCCACCACCCGTCCTCGCTCCTGTAGGCGGCGAACCACGTCGACCTTGTCCCATGGCAGTACCTCGGCGATCACCTCGTCGATGCCGATCTCCGCCGCGACGGTGCGGGCGGCCCGCTCGTTGTCTCCCGTCAGCAGTACCGGGGACAGGCCCAGCGCGCGCAGTTCAGCGATGGCTCGGGCGCTGGAGGGTTTCACCGTGTCGGCCACAACGAGCATGCCGCGGACCCGGCCGTCCCAGGCAACCGCTATCGGGGTGTGGCCGGCGGCCTGGGCGTCCGACTGTGCAGTCTCCAGGTCTTTCGGCAGCTCCGCAGACCACTCCTGCGCCAGCCACCCGGATCGGCCTGCCGCAACTGCGTGCCCATCGACAACGCCCATCACGCCGCGACCCGGGACGTTCCGGAACGACTCCACCCCCGGCAGGGAACCGACCCGTTCGCGGGCTCCGCCGGCGATCGCGGCCGCGACCGGGTGCTCGGAGGCGTGCTCCAACGCGCCGGCCAGCCGCAGTAGCACGTCCGGGTCGACGCCGTCACCTGGGACCACGTCCACAAGGGTCATCCGGCCGGTGGTCACCGTGCCGGTCTTATCCACCACCACGGTGTCTACCCGTCGGGTCGACTCCAACACCTGCGGACCCTTGACCAAGATCCCCAGTTGGGCGGCTCTGCCGGTGCCCACGAGAAGGGCGGTTGGCGTGGCCAGGCCCAATGCGCAGGGGCAGGCGATGATCAACACGGAGACCGCCGCGGTGAACGCGAACGCCGCCCCCGCGCCCGCCAGCAGCCATCCGACCAGGGTCAGCAACGCCAGAGCCACAACGATGGGGACGAACACCGCGGACACCCGATCCGCCAGGCGTTGCACCGGGGCCTTGCCCGCCTGCGCGTCAGCGACCAGGCGCGCCATCTGGGCGAGTTGGGTGTCGGACCCGATCCGGGTGGCCCGCACCACTAGTCGGCCGCCTGCGTTGACGGTGGCGCCTACGACGTCGTCGCCGGGACCGACCTCCACCGGAACGGGTTCGCCGGTGAGCATGCTGGTGTCCACCGCGGACGCGCCGTCCTCAACCACACCGTCAGTGGCGATCTTCTCCCCTGGGCGGACCACGAACAGGTCACCCACTGCCAGGTCGCTGATCGGGAGGCGCACCTCCACCCCTTCGCGCAGGATCGCCACGTCTTTGGCCCCCATGCCCAGCAGTGCCCGCAACGCGGCACCGGAGCGGGACTTGACGCGGGCCTCCAGGTAACGGCCGGCGAGGATGAACACCGTGACCGCCGCGGCGACCTCCAGGTAGATGTGGGATGTCGCCGACTGCTGGCTGGGCAGCAGCTCGAAGCCCATCGTCATCCCAGCCATGCCCGCGTCGCCGAAGAAGAGCGCATACAGCGACCAGATGAACGCCGCCGACACGCCCAGGGAGATGAGGGTGTCCATCGTGGCCGCGCCATGGCGAAGGTTGGTCCACGCGGCACGGTGGAAAGGCCAGGCACCCCAGACCACGACCGGGGCGGTCAGGGTCAGCGACAGCCACTGCCAGTTGGGGAATTGCAGTGCCGGGATCATCGCCATCAGCACGACCGGGATGGTCAGGACAGTGGAGATGACCAGCCGCTGCCGCAGGGACGCCAGCTCCGGGGATTCCGGTTCACCGTCGGCGGTGTCCTCGTCGGCAGCAGCCGGCGGTTCGGGCAGGGCGGCGGTGTAGCCGGTTGCCTCGACGGTCGCGATCAGGTCCTCGGCGGTGGTCGGGGCCCCGCTCACGTCCGGGTTGACATGTACTCGGGCGGTCTCCAGCGCGTAGTTGACCTCGGCGGTCACACCAGGCATCCGGTTCAGCTTCTTCTCCACCCGGGCCGCACAGGACGCGCATGTCATTCCCCCGATGGAGAGGTTCACCACCTGGTCATGGATCGGCATGTCGGCGGTCACAGGTCATCCTTCGTCGTCTGCGACAGGTCCACCAAGCGGACCCAGCAGTGGTTCAGCAGGGGCTCCGGGAAGTCCGGCGCGAGGCGGTAGAACACGGTCCGACCCTGCTTGCGGGAGGTCACCAATCCGGCCGTGCGCAGCAGCCTCAGCGCGTACGACGCGGCGTCCTCACCGCAGCCAAGGGCCAGCGCAAGGTCGCCCACGCACATCTCGTCGACCTGGTCCAGGGCGTAGAGGATGCGTAGGCGGGTGGGCTCGGCCAGAAGGCTCAAGGTGCCGGACAGCGCCGTCGCGTGGTCCGCCTTCAAGCCGGACTTGCGCACCTGTTCCACTCGGGCCGGGTCGACTGGGGTGATCTCACGAACACTTGTTGTCATGTCCGTACGAACGCACGGATATACGGATATATTCCGTGCAGGCCTCATTGAGGCCCAGACTCACGTGCAGAAGACACAAGACGGGAGCGCCGACCCCATGGCCCGCGCTCCCGCCTACTTGCAAGAGACCACCCGCTACATGTTCATACCCGGCATCGATTCCCCGCCCGGCATCGATTCCCCGCCCGGCATCGTGTGCGTCGGAACCCAGCCCAACAGCGTCGGGTCCAGCATCCCGAAGATCATCGCGACGTGGGCGGCGACCAGGAACACGCCGACGAAGATCGCGTGCAACTTCATCCGCGCCCGGTCACCACCGCGACCCAGAACGCCCAGCTCGATGAGTGTGATGCCTACCAAGGGCACAACCCCGGCCAGGTACGCGAAGACGGCCACCAGGTCCGCCGGCCCGTGCCAGCCCATCCCCGTTGTCAGCGGCACCACCGCGTTCTTCAGCAGGTAGACGGTGATTCCCAGGAACCATGGCCCGGCAATGAGCCCGGCCCATCGGTTCAGGGCATGCACCCACGGCTTGACCGCGCCCTGAGTGAACAGGACCGCCAACTCCGTGATCGCCAACGTCTCCGCGAGTATCACCGGGATCGCCATGAACAGCAGCAGGTTCCATGGCTGGTTTGACGCCAGCAGCCCCATGTAGTGCGTCATCGATCCGACGACGCCGCCCGCGACGTTCGGCAGTGACCAGGCGATCACGACAGTCAGGACGCCGACACCGCCGGCGATTACGAGCCCGCGGCGATTGACCGGCGTCTGCCGGGTCTCGGGGGCGGCGTACTGAGGATGGCTGGTGACAGTCACGATGTCCTCCTTCTTGCCGGCGCATCGGGCGCTGGACAGCAACGTATCGGCGTAGCACGAAGGAACTCCGGCGAAACCATGAAGGTTTGATCAACGATGCGGTGGGGCGGGATACGGCCCGTAGGCACAAGGGGCGCCCACGCGTGGATCGGAGCCCGACCCAGCCCCCTTTCCGTCCGCTCAGGCCATGGACATCCGTGCATCAAGGCGACTACCAGGCATCCTCGTGGCTCGTCGCAGCGGTAACGGTCCCACCCTCGCCGCTGTCCACCGATGTAGACACCGCGTACGACGATGTCGTGCCTCATGGATACCGCTGTCACGCAAACACGGGCGTGCCGCTGCCGCTGTGATTCTTCGCAGTTACCGGAGTTGCCTGAGCGTGCGTCCCCGGCCGACCACTCCTTGCCGCCGGAAGTTGATCATCGTAGAGTGCTCAATCACATGAAGTGAGGAGCAGGTGATGGGTCGCAGGGATCTGGGGGTTGCGGTAGCGGGGGCATTCGCCCTCGTGGGGTTGCAGGCGGGGCCGTCGGCGGCCGATCCGGTGGTGACCGACACCATCGGCGTCGGCGACGGCCCCTTCAGTGTGGCGGTGTCCCCGGACGGCACCCGCGCCTACATCACCAACGCCGGCAGCGACACGGTGTCGGTGATCGACACCACCACGAACCCGCCAGCCGTGCAGGGAACCCCCATCGGTGTCGGCGACGGCCCCTTCGGTGTGGCGGTGTCCCCGGACGGCACCCGCGCCTACATCACCAACGCCGGCAGCGACACGGTGTCGGTGATCGACACCACCACGAACCCGCCAGCCGTGCAGGGA
>ERZ724512.254-NODE-254-length-22872-cov-7.846912_pt1 | contig 22872 bp, 25 predicted proteins | sample MGYA00376045_ERZ724512 | MGnify/ENA primary metagenome ERZ724512 (study PRJEB28724, sample SAMN07190883) | activated sludge metagenome | isolation source: activated sludge of sewage treatment plant in Hong Hong | place: Hong Kong | collected 2016-03-17 ... | reverse complement strand
GCCCGCGCGGCACGCCGCCAACGCCCAGAGCGATGTCGAGCGAGATCGAGCCGGTGGGGATGGTGTGGACGTTCATGTGCTGGGCTTCGCCGAGGCGCATGATCGTGCCCTCGCCGAAGCGCTTGGTCAGAGAGTCAATGGTCTTGTCGAGCGTCGCCGTGCGGCCGTCGACGGCGCTGCTGCCGTTGGTGCGAGGCATCAGATAACTCCTATGGGGTACTAGAGTGCGAAGGCGGCTCTCAGACGCGGCGCCGATTGACTGACGAACGCGCGGCCACGTTAAGAAGTGTAGCACAGATGTTCGTCGGCGTCAAGGCCGAGTTTTCAAAATTGAACGACTGTTCAAAAACAGATCGGAGGCTTACTCAGGCCCGGCGCGACCGCACCGCCTGCCATAGCCACGACAACTCCCGCCCGCCCAGCAGCCACGTCGTCAGGCCGTAGACGACAACGCCCACACCGCCGGCCACCAGCAGGAAGGGGATTGTGCTGGCAACGACACGGCTGACCAGAACGATGGCCACGGCCATGACACCCGCGCCGGCCGCTGCCCGCAGGAAAGCCATCGGCAGCGCCCGCCCGCCCAGGCCGCCCAGCCCGCGCCGGTTTAGCTCCAGCAACACCGCCGCCAGCAGCGTGAAGCCGATGGTCGTCGCCAGCGCCAGCCCGGCCACCCCTTGCCGTGGGACGAGCGCGTAGGCCGTGGCCACGGTGACCACCAGCCAGCCCAGGTAGGCCAGCATCGGCGTCCTGGTGTTGTGGCGGGCGTAGAAGAGGCGGGCGACGACATCGAGCGTCGATTCGGCGACGATGCGGACGCTGAAGGCGGTCAGCACGAGCAGGACGACCTCCGTGGCCGATTCGTCGAACGCGCCGCCTTGCAGCAGCAGGACGATGGCCGGCCGTCCCAGGAGAACGGTGGCCACGGCCGCGGGCAGCGTCAGACTCCAGACGACGCTGAGCGTCTGCGCCGCCGCCCGCCGCAGCCCGTCCACGTCAGCGGCGTTGTACAGCTCGGCCAGGGTGGGGAAGACGACCAGAGCGATAGCCGTGCCGAACAGCGTCTGGGGCACTTGCATGATGGCGTAGGCGTAGAAGTAGGCCGAGGTGGCCCCGGTGGGCAGACCGGAGGCCAGGCGGATGACGAACAGGTCGGCAAACTGGATGACTCCCAGGGTGACGATGCGCGGCCCCATCAGGCGGACGATCTCGCCGACGCCGCGCAGGTGCAGGTCGAGCGCGGGTCGGTAGCCGATGCGATAGCGCACCAGCGCCGGCGCCTGGATGAGCAGGTGGAACAACGCCCCAACGACCGTGCCCCAGGCCAGGCCGATGATGCCCATGCGCGGGACGAACAGGAAGATGCCGACGAAGTAGCCGATGTCGAGCGACAGCGGCGCGAGGGCGGGCAGGGCGAAATGTTGGTGGGCGTTGAGCAGGCTGCCCAGCGCGCCACTGAGGCCGAAGATCGTCGTTTGCAGCAGGATGACGCGCATGATCTGCGCCGTCAATAGCTGTTGCTCGGGCGGGAAGTCGGGCACGAGGACGTGGCGCGTCAGCCACGGCGCGAGGAGGATGCCCACGGCCGAGACGCTGCCGAGCACCAGCAGCACCAGCGTCAGGATGGTATTGGCCAGGCGCGTGCTGGTCTCGCGGCTCTCCTGGGCCAGGTATTGGCTGTAGACGGGGATGAGCGCCGCGGCCAGTGAGCCGCCGGCGATGACGGCGAAGAACAGCTCCGGCAGTTGGTTGGCGGCGGTAAAGGCGTCGTACTCCATCCCCGCGCCGAACGCCCCGGCCACCAGCCGCGCCCGAACCAGGCCGACCGCCTTGCTGAGGCCGAAGAGGGCGATGACGACGAGCGATGAGCGCAGCAGGTGACGGGCGCGTTGCATGGCGGGCGATTCTAGCGCTGATCCCGGTGGCGACAAGGAAGGCGGCGGCGGTGTCCGCGTGTCACTCTTCTGCCTACCGGTTGCGACGGGGGAAGGCTATAATGCGGGCACTATGGTCGAGAACTTGCCGATGATCAGTGATGTGCGCTTCGAACAGTCGCCCCAGCGGCTGAAGGTGGTGATGCCGACCAGGCGCAATTGGCCCCTGCTGGCGATCTACTCCATCCTGGAGATCACCTGGGCGGTCATGCTCATCGGCGGCCTGGTCTTCCTCTTTCGGGTGGCCTTTTCGGGCGAGCGCTATGCCTTTGTCTTCGCCATCATGCTGTTGGTGCTGCTGCTGATCCTCTTCCGCTTCGGCCGCTTCCTTTCGCGCCAGTGGGCCAACTACGCCGCCAACCGGGAGATTCTCTTCATCAACCGCGAAGAACTGATTCTCCGCCGGCCGATCTCCCTGGCCGGCAACACCGACTTCTACGACATGCAGCATGTGACGCCGTTCTACCTGAGCGAGAAGCCGGCCGCGCTGGCCTTCGACTACGGCTATCGCCACGTCTATTTGGGTGAAGGGCTGCGGCCGGAGGCGCGCGCCAGCCTGCGCCAGTTTCTCAACAGCGCCTACTTCCCCGACCACCAGGACGAGAGCGAAGACGAGTAGGCGGCGCTACTCGATGAAGTCCAGGTCTTTGCCGGCGAACAGCGTCGCGCCGATGAGAAAGAGGATGGCGCTGTAGAGCAGCAGCACGGCCGGGGCCAACGCCTGCGACGGGGAAAAGCCGCCGGCAAATACGGCGTCGCTCATGGCCTTGAACGGCCAGAAGACGACGCCGGCCGCCTGTGACAACGCGCCCATCGTGTTGCCGCCGATCCAGCTGCCCAGGGCCGCCGCGCCGTCGGACAGACGAATCATGTCGAAGTTCAGCAACACGTCGGAGAGGTCATAGAGCCGCGACACAAGCCACGAGTCCGGGCTGGCGCTCATCCCTTGCAAGATGAGCAGCACGGCCAGCAAGCTGAAGATAATCACCCGCGACCAGCCGGACGTGACCAGGTCGGACGCATGCGCGGCCAACACGGCGGCCAGAATATCGACCGACAGCCAGAGCGGCGGGATCATCAGGACGTGGCCGGCGGTCATGTCCGGCCCGCGGATGAGGGCCAGCCCGGCCACGAGCAGTTGCAGCCCCACGCCGAGGATGAGCGACCCCAGCATGACGGCGACGAGATACTCCACGCGGCTGGGCAGGCGCACCAGTAGCGGGTAGTTCTCCAGGCGGCTGGCGCGGGCGCTGAGCGACAGAGCCAGCAGAAAGGTCGTTGCCGCGCCCATCGCGCCGATGACGATGACGTAGTTCTCGAAGTCGGGCGTGCCCTGGCCCGGCGGGAAGAAGAGTACCCAATAGGCCAGGCTGAGGATCAGCAGGATGAGACCGGTGAGCGAGAAGAAGACGCTCTTGGTGAAGTAGGCGGTCAGCGCCCAGATACGCTGCATCATTGCACAGCCTCGGCGTAGAGTTCGGCCAGCGTGACGCGCCGCTGCTCGACGCGCACGATGTCGTAGCCCTGATTGATGAGCACCGACAGGATTTGCCGGCGCATGGCGATGGATTCATTGCGCAGGACCACTTCCTGGCCCTCGATGGCGATGTCGGGGTGAACCATTGCCAGCAGCGGCCGGGCGGCGTCCAGCGGCCGGTCAACCTGGATGGCGATGTGGGGCTGCAAGGTCAGCGCCTCGGCCATGCGGTTCTGGTAGAGTACCTCGCCGTCCTTGAGGATGACCAGGTAGGTGCAGACGCGCGTCACTTCCGGCAACTGGTGAGTGGACATGAGGATTGTCTTGCCGACGGCGCGCAGTTCCTCGATGTAGGTCTGAATCTCCTCCTGCCCCTCGGGGTCAAGGCCGCTACTCGGCTCGTCCAACAGCAGCAGGTCGGGGTCGCCGATGAGCGCCTGGGCCAGCCCCAGGCGCTGGCGCATGCCCTTCGACAACGACTTGATCTGCTTGTTGGCCGCGGGCAGCAGGTTGACCCGCGCCAGGCTCTCCAGCACGACGGTATCCATCTGGGCGCGGCCGATGTTGCACAGCGTCGCCACCATCTGCAAATACTGGCTGACGGTCAGATGGCCGGGGAAGACCAGGCGCTCCGGCTTATAGCCGATGGTCGGCCAGGTCGTCTGGCCGTTGGCGGGCGCGACTTCGCCGCTGGTGGGGTTGATGATGCCGGCGATGAGCTTGATGAGCGTCGTCTTGCCGGCCCCGTTCGGCCCCAGCAGGCCAAGCACTTCGCCCTGGGGGATGACCAGGCTGACGTCGCGCAGGGCGGTCAGGGAGTAGTAGTTCTTGGTGACGTGTTTAAACTCGATCACAGGTGAGTTCCAGGGTTTAGGCTAGGACAACGCTTTGTTGTCGGTGGCGTTCCCGCCAGTGGCGTTACCAGAACGGAGTGTACCATAGCGGCAAGCGGTAGCAATCCCCGGCAAGATAAGGCTTTGCTGTGGCGTTGTTGCGGCACTAGACGCGCGGCCGACTGTCCGCTATAATGCCGCGTTCGGACAGTGAGAATACTCCCGGCCCGGCCAGGTGGCGCGACCGGGTGTGGTTTAAGGAAAAGACCGGAATCATCATGAACTTACAGCCTTGGGCTCCCTATCTCAGCATTACGTTGATCATCCTCGGCGTGGCGCTCAGCGCGCTCGTTCTGCTCCAGGCCAAGGGCCAGGACCTCGGCGGTTTCCTGGGCGGCGGCGGCGGCGAGAGCGGCGCGTTCCGCACGCGGCGCGGCGTCGAGAGTGTCCTCCATCGCCTGACGATCATCATCGCTATCCTGTTTTTCATCAATACCCTGTTTGCCTTCCTGGCCTGGGGGCAGGTCGGTTAGAGGTCGATCGGCCGGGCAGGACTCCCGGTAGACATGAAACCGGATATTCGCTGGCAGGCGTTGCTGGCGCTGGTTGGGCTGGCCCTGGCAGCAATGTTGCTGTCCTACCAGGTGCAGTCGGCGGCGCTATGCACGACGACCGTCCCCGCGGCCGGCGGCACGTTCATCGAGGGCATGGTCGGCCGGCCGCTGGCGCTCAACCCCCTCCTGAGCGACCCTTACCCCATCGACCGCGAGCTGGTGGGGCTGCTCTTCGACGGCCTGGTGCGCGAGGAGGCCGACGGCAGCCTCGCGCCGGCGCTGGCCGAGTCGTGGGCGTATAGCGAGGACGGCCTGACGCTGACCTTTACCCTGCGCGACGGCCTGGCCTGGCACGACGGCGAGCCGGTGACGGCCCGCGACGTGGCCTTCACCTATGGCCTGATGCAGTCCGACGATTTCCCCGGGCCGGCCGAGCTAATCCCCCTGTGGCAGTCGGTGACGATCACCGTCATCGACGACCGCCACATCCAGTTCACGCTGGCCCAGCCCTATGCGCCTTTCATCGAGGCGACGACACGCGGCATCTTGCCCGCCCACCTGTTGGGTGGCATCGAGCCGGCCGACCTGGACAGCATCGCCTTCAACGCCGCGCCCATCGGCACGGGGCCGTTCATGGTTCAGCCGGGGCAGGACTGGCAGCAGAGCGGCCGTCTGCGCCTGACGCCCAACCCCGTTGACTGGCGCGAGGGCACACTGCTGAGTGACATCGAGTTCCGCTTCTTTGCCACGGCCGACGAGCTACTGGCTGCCTTCCGCAACGGCGAAATCCACGCCGCCAACAACCTGCCGCCCACGCTGGCCCCGGATGTCTTGACGGCCGAGGGCGCGCGCCTGTTCTCCTCGCCGGCCCAGCGCTATACGGCCTTGTTCTTTAATCTGGGCGACACGGGTACGCCGGCGGTGCGCAGCAAGGAAGTGCGCCAGGCATTGGCCTATGGCCTTGACCGGTCGGCGCTGATCGCCAGCGTGCTCAATGGACAGGGGGTCGCTTTTGAGGGGCCATACCTGCCCGGTTCCTGGGCGGCGCGGCCGGGGCTGATGACGGCCTACAGCTACCAGCCGGAAACGGCCGCGGCGCTGCTCGATACGGCCGGTTGGCCCTTTGGCGATGGTGGGCGCTTCCGCGATGGTGGGCTGCTGACGCTGCGCCTCGTGGCCGTCGATCAGCCGGAGTCGCGCGCCGTGGCCCAGGAGATCGCCCGGCAATGGGCGGCGCTGGGCATCGACACACCCGTGACGCTGCTGTCCGACGCGGAGAGCCTGCGCGCGGCCCTCGACAGCGGCGAGTTCGACGTGGCCCTGCTGGACGTGGTTCCACCGGCCGACCCCGACCTGTACGACTTCTGGAGCCAGGAAGCCATCATCCGCGGCCACAACTACGGCAGTTGGAACAACCGCCGCGCCAGCGAGGCCCTGGAGGCGGCGCGCCAACTCGTGCCCCAGGCCGAACGCGCCGTCTATTACGAGGCCTTCCTGCGCCAGTTCGACGCCGATCTGCCCGCCCTGACGCTCTACCAGCACGTGACCAACTATGTGCTCAGCGACGCGGTTCAGGCGGCGGAGATCGGCCGCTTGCAGGAGCCGCGCGACCGGTTCGCGACGCTGCCGGCGTGGTTCCTCAGCTTCCGCGAGGTGCCGGTCAATTGCCCGGCGGCCACTTCGACGGCGGGGGTCACTCCGGCCGGCGACTAAGCTAATGGCTATATGGCGGCTGAGCGCAAGCCACAGCGACAGGCACTCAGTGCTATAATGGCATCAGAGTCGTATGGTTTGTCGAGAGACAAGGAGAACGCGAAATGTTACCAGGCGGTTGGGAATGGATCATCATTCTGGTGATCGTGTTGTTGATCTTCGGCGTGGGCCGCATTGCCCGCGTCGGCGGTGAGTTGGGGAAGGGCGTCTCGGCCTTTCGCCAGGGACTGAAGGAAGGTCAGGAAGAAAAGGACGCCGCGGAAAAGAAGCCGGAAGGAAACGGCGACAACCCGCCCAAGTCGTAATTCGCGCCGATGGATAGTGTCTTTGGGGTAGGCTTGCCGGAACTGGTCCTGCTGATCGTTCTGGCGAGCATGGTCATGGGGCCGGAGCGCATCGTTCGCTATGCGCGGATGCTGGGCGCCATGACCGCGCGCCTCCAGTCGGTGTCGCGCGCCTTCCTGCGCCAGCTCAACGCCGAACTGGACTCGGTTGACAGCAGCGGCGAGCTGCGCGAGACGCTCGACGAGCTGCAGCTGCTGCGCCGGCAGGTGGCCGAGTTGCGCGCTGAGGTGCTGACCATTGCCGGCGGCACGGCCGCCGAAGGCAAGCAGGTCATGCGCGAGTTGAAGCAGGCCCAGAACGCCATCATGCCGCCCAACCTGCTGGCCGCGGCGCGCGAGACCAAGGCCACCAACGGGCCGACCCCCGCGCCGGTAGAAATGAGCGCGTCCAACCCGGCCGTCCATCGGCCGCCCAGCCTCTTCCCGGAGGCGACTGACTCTCGACCCGCAGCGAACGGCGCGCCGCCCGCCCCGGCCGCGGCGTTGCCGCGCCGCGTGGACATCAGCGACGACCCCGATTAACCATGTCTGCCGACCCGCGCCGCGACGACGGCCGGCCCAATGCCGAAGGGCCGGTCATGTCCATCTTCGATCACCTCAACGAGCTGCGCGTCCGTGTGATGCATGCCGGCATCGCTGTCCTGGTGACGACGATCTTCAGCTTCATCTTTGCCGAGCGGCTGCTGGCCTTCCTGTTGCAACCCTACGCCAGCAGCCGGCCCGACGGGGCGACGCTGCAAACGCTGCGGCCGACCGAGGGCATCGAAACCTACTTCCGCGTGGCGCTGTTGGCCGGCATCATTCTGGCCATGCCGGTCATCCTGCTGGAGTTGTGGCGCTTCATCCAGCCGGGGCTGAGCCGGCAGGAACGGCGCTACGTCTACCTCTTCATTCCCGCCGGGCTGGCGCTCTTCCTGCTGGGTATCGCCTTCGCCTGGTACATTCTGGCTCCCACGGCCATCTACTTCTTGGCCAACTTCATGACCGAGGTCTTCGCCACGGAGTGGACGGGCGACGAATACATCGGCTTCATCACCCGATTGCTGCTGTGGATCGGCCTGGGCTTCCAGATGCCCATCGTCATCTATTTCATTGCCCGGTTGGGCCTGGTGACGGCGCGGACGCTGCGCGAGCAGTGGCGCGTGGCGGTGGTGCTCATCGCCATTCTGGCGGCGGTGATTACGCCGTCGATTGACCCGGTGACGATGCTGCTGACGATGGCCCCGCTGCTGGCGCTGTACGCGCTCAGCATTGGTCTGGCCGTCATTGGCCAGCGGCAGTTCGAGCGCGGCGCGGCCGGCGAGGCGCCCGTTTCCACGGCCTAATCCGGGTCGATGCGGATGCGGATGCGCCGCGGGGCGACGGTATAGGCCGCCAACCCACCACCTACCAGCCCGAAGAGATGCCCCTGCCAGGAGATGGCCCCGCCCTGCGGCATGGCCCCCCAGAGCAGCCCCCCGTAGAAGACGAAGACGAGCAGTGCCAGACCAATCGCGCCGGGGCTGCGCTCATAGAAGGCCGTCACGAGCAGGAAGGCGAAGTAGCCGAAGATCAGGCCGCTGGCGCCAATGTGGACGGTGTAGGACGGGGCGAACAGCCACGTGCCCAGCCCGCTGACCAGCACGATGATGATCGACACGGCCGCGAACTGGCGGCTGTGGCGCAGCATCACCAGCAGGCCGAGGGCCAGAAAGGGTATGGTGTTGGCCGCCAGGTGGCTGAAGCTGCCGTGGAGTAGCGGCGCGACGATGATGCCGCGCAGCCCGACGAGCTGGCGCGGGACGATGCCGAAGCCGTCGAGCGCGCCGTTGAACAGCAGCCAGTCGGCGATCTCGATGATCCACATCAGGGCCAGGATGATCAACAGGGGCCGCAGGAGCCGCTTGGTCTCCGCGCCGGCCGATCGGAGGGTTTGTTCGGCGGTGTTCATATGGACAATACGTATGCGCCGCGGCTGGGTCGCAGCCGAGGGGACACGAAACCCCGCGCTGTCCTCAGCTCAGGTCTGCTCCAACCCCAGGCACCAGCCGATGAGCCGGCGGACGAAGTCGGCTGTCGGGTAGGGGTTGCTGTCGTGACGCCAGCGCGGCACTTCCACCTGCCGCGCGCCCGGCAGCCGGGGGAAGTCCGGCCCCTCGATGGTCAGTTGCGCCGTCTTGTCGCCCGGTTGCGGCAGGCGATAGTGGACGATGAACTGCTTGTTGCTGGCGATGATGTGCAGGACGCGGGCCGGCTCGTCCTCGGCGACAAAGCCCTGCTCCGGCACGCTTGCCCGTCCGCTCTCGCTGACATACCAGATGTATTGCCGGCCGCGCACGTTGACCTTGCGCTTGCCCTTGGTGCTGACTGCCACGCGCACACTCCTTTGTCGTCTGACCGGGATGCCGGCCGCCGACCAGCCGGCATCCCGTTGCCGCCCATCGTCGCGGCCGCCGCGACTAGGCGATGCTGCCCATGTACGGCAGCCACAGCTCGCGCGCCAACCGCTCGGCGTCGGCGCGCACGCCGAAACGGCCGAAGTAGGCGCAAACACGGGCCACGTCGCGCCGCAACAACTCGTAGGCGTGGGGGTTGACGCGGGCATCGACCATTTGCGGGAAGTCGATGATGAACGCCGTCCCCTCCCAGTAGAGGATGTTGTAGGCTGATAGGTCGCCGTGGATCAGGTGATGGTCCAACATCAGCCGCACATTGTCCATGATCAGCGCGAAGAGGTCATGCGCTTCGCCTGGTTCGGGGGCGCTGTCGATCAGCGCCGGGGCGGGCAAGCCTTCTTCGCCGATGTAGTCCATGAGGATGGCGTTGCCGTTGTGGCCGATGGGCCGGGGGACGGCCGCGCCGGCCTCGAACAGCTTTTGCTGGGTGCTGAACTCGTTCTGGATCCACCAGGTCATGTCCAGTTGCTTGCCGAAGTTGGTCTTCTGGGCCAGAGCAACCTTCTCCCGGCGGCCCTTCATCAGCTTGCCGTCTTCGCCCCGCAGTTGGCGGCCCGCCTTGTAGATAGCGTCGTTTTTCAGCGTGCGCAGCAGGCGAGGCCGGTAGAGCTTGGCGGCGATCAGCTCCACGCCGCCGGCCGGGTGAGCGGTGCAGCAGTAGACGTTGGCCTCCTTGCCGCTCTTGACCCGGTGGGTGACGTCGGTGATGACGTTGTTGCGATAGAAGGGGCCAAGGGATTCGATCAGCCAATGGCGCTCATGGTGGCGCGGATCGAGAGCGGCGGCATAACTGGGCACCCAGGCGGCCAGGCTATCGTCAAAGTCACTCAGTTGGGCGACCGCCTCGGCCGGCTTGGGCTTCTTCTTGCCCTGCTTGGCTTTGCGGTAGGCGTTCTTTTCGGTTTGGTAGTCGTCAAATTCCTGGTACTGTTCGTACGCTTCGTATGGATTCATTGCAGATTTCGAGACAATCGAACTTAGATGCGGCCGGCGGGCAGGACGCTATGCCGGCCGTGGCCCGTGTGGGCCGCAGCAAGCGGTAACAGCCGATAGCGCCGGCGGTGGATGCGCGAACATCCGGCCTTCAGCCGTCCGCGACCGCTGGGTTCGATTGACGATCGAAATCGGAGGAACTAGCGGAGAGGGGCGGACGCGCCGACGCAGCGACGGACAACCGTGTGTTCAAGGACATTCTGGTTGGCTTGCATGATTCGTGCACCTCCGCTTATGGTTTAGCCCGTAGGCCAACGACAGTCTAGCATAGTCGCTGTGCGCCCGTCAAGGGGTGGGTTGGGTGTTTGGGTGAGAAGCTAACAGGATAAGGACGCCGGACGCGGCGCTGTCAGCGGCGCGCCCGGCGGGTATTGTCTGTCTGCCGGCCGCCTACGGGGTGAGGCCCCGGGCGGCCGGGGGCGGGCAGCTACTCTACGAAAATCTCGACCCGCTCGCCGTCTTCGACATCAACGATATCGACGATCTTGCCCAGTTGGCCGCTGCGGACGGCCTCCAGCACGCCCTCCAGCTGCTTGCCCTCGATCTGTGGCGCAAAGCGCGCGCCCATCTTGATGCCCACGTTGACCAATCCCATCGGGATGTTGACGTTGACCTTGTTGCGGCCGGACTGAACGTCCGTTACCCGCACGCGGAACCAACGTGGGCTGCTGGCGCCCTTCATCGGTTCCAGGGGCTGGGCGCGGTCGCCCTTCGTGTCCAGAGCGCGCAGTAACTCAGCCCCTTCGGCGGCGCTGATCTTGCCCTCTTCGATCATCTTCAGGATTTGCAGGCGTTCCTCTGTGGTAGCCATGATTTGTTTCCCCTTGCCCACTAACGCGACAAATCGAGCCGCATGTGGGTGAGCGTCCGCTGGGCGGCGAAATTGGCCTCGGCCAGCAGGGTGTTGGTAGCGATGTCTTCGTCGGGATGGTCGATACGCACGTTGCGCCGCGGGAGCTGCTGTAAGCGGCGAATGGCCTTGGCCAGAAGTGGGCGCTCTAGCAGTCCGGCATAATCGGGATGAACGCGCAGCACAACCCAATGGCTGCGCCCCCACTGGCTGGAGAGCGACATGAGGCCGGTCAGGCGCTCGCCCGCGCCGGTGGCGACCCAGGTTTCGAGCGCGCGGCTGTTCATCATGTCGCCGAAGCGCTGCCACAGCGTCTGGCGATAGGCGTCGGCGCGCAGCGGCTCCGGCCAATTGAGGTCGGCGGGCACGCAGGCGGTGTCTAGAGCATAGGCGTCGCGCCAGCGGTTGCCGGGCAGCGGCCGGACGTCGATGGCCGGGTCGTTGTCGGCCGGCTCCAGCCGGCGCAGCCGCGAGGCGGCGCTATACCACGTGGTCATATCACCGACGCGGACGTAGCCGAGCGAGTCGTAGAGATCGATGGCCGAGAAGTTGTCTTTGACGACCTGGAGCAAGATGGCCCGGCCGCCGCGTGTGCGCACGTGGGAGGTGACGGCCTGCATCATCGCCCGGGCAATACCGCGCCGGCGATAGGTCGGGTGTACGGCGACGTTGGCCACCAGATAGCGGTCCCACGCCTTTGTCGATAGCAGGGTGACGTTGCCGACGATGCGTCCCTCGGCCAACCAGACGAAGCCGTTGGTCAGACGCGAAGTGGCGGGATTGAGGCGGTAAAAGAGGGTGCTGATCGGCGCGCCAACGTCGTCGCCCAACAGTTGCCCCTCATCGAACTCCAACGCTTCGCCGAAGACCAGCTTGAGCAGCTCGACGATCTGCGGCACGTCGCGGGCCATGTCGATGGGGCGCAGACCCTCGTTTGCTCGTGTATCTGGAACGGTAATGACCATTGCGTTGCGCTCTCGTCTCGCACCAACAGGGCGGCCGGCCACGGGCCATGCCCGGGTCGCGCGGGGCAGGGGGTGGCTGCCCGACGGCCGACTGCCGCTATTGTAGTCCGGGTGCGAGACGAGAGCCAACGACATCAGTTATCCTTCCAGGGCCTCCAGCAACATGCCGGCGTCCTCCGGCGTAATGGCCCCCGATTCGACCATCTTGAGGATCTTGAGCTGCTCTTCGGGCGAGGCCGGCCGGCGGGGCGGCGCGGCGGCCGGGGCGCTATCGACGCCGCGCCCGCGCCACTCACTTTTGCGGCGAGCGCGCTCGGCCACCCGGTCGGCCTGCCGTGCGACCTTGTCGGCCATGCGCTGGCCGAACTCGGGGCCGAAGCGCGTCTCGATGTCGCGCGCTACGCGCGACAGGTGGGTGTTAACCTCAGCCTCGATGCGCGCGGCCATATTCTCCATATCCAGCCCCAGGCCGTTGAAGAACGGCTCGAACTCGGCATCATCGCCCATCATGCCGTCGTCCCACTTCTCGTCCACCGGCGTGATCTCCTTCAGGACGATCTGGCCATCGGCCGAGAGCGTCAGTTGTGTCGTGCCGCTGCCGATGCGCCCCAGCAGCTGGCCTTCCTTCTCAGCCACATCTTGCAGCGGCAGGCGGTTGGTGATAGTCCTGGCGGCGGCAACGATGTTTACGGCGGCATTAGCCGGCCAGCGCACGACGATGTCGCCATGCGCGGACAGGGCATGGTCGCCCGGCGGCAACGCGCCCCGCAGACGAATGTCGCCATCCACGCCGCCCAGCATGACCCGCCCGGCAATGGCGGTCAGGTTGACATCGCGGTGGGCGTGGCCAACGGCGATCTCGCCGCTGACCTCGCGCACGTTGACGTCGCCGGAGGCTTCCTCGATGGTCACCGCGCCGTCCAGTCGCCGGCCGCTGAAGTCGCCGTAGACGGCGCCCAGCCTGGCGCTGCCGACGCGGCGGGCCGACACGTCGCCATGCACCGCGCCGGCGGCCAGGCTCGCGACACCGCGCGCCACCAGGTTGCCATGCACGGCCTCGGCGCTGAAGCTGCCGTCCTCGATCAGGATGGTGTTGCCGTGTACCTGGCCGGCCGTGCTCGCGCCGGCGACTTCTTTGATCACTAGGTCGCCGCTGACCTCGCCGATGGCGACGTTGGCCCCGGTCGGAACCAGCAGGCGCAGATCGCCCCGGCCGCTGACGCGGAAGCCCGCGTCCACTTCTTCCACTTCGTAATTGCCGCGCACCTTGAGCATCGGCTCGGCCCAGCCGCGGACGACGAGATCGCCGTCGCAGGCGTCTACGTGAATCTGCGGCGCTTTGCCTGTCTCGATACGATCCTTGGTCACGTCATGCCTCCTAGTCCAGATAGATCTGGACGTGCTCGTTGTCTTCTTCATCTTCGGCCTCAACCAGGACGCCACGCTGCCCAGCCTTGAAGAAGGCCATCAGTGCATCGGTGTCCATGCCGGCCATGTCGTCGCTGAACCGGCTGCCGAGGGCCAGGGCGAGGCGGACCACGCCGAGCGGCAGCGTGATGCTGACCTTGTTCTTGCCGGTGGCCGTGTCGCGGACGCGGATTTTGAGCCAGCGTGCTTTGTCCTCGGCCGGCGCGGCGTCGCCGTTGGCGGCGGCCGGCTTCGCGACAACCGGCTCCTCCGGCATCCGGATGGTGATCGCTTCCTCGGCCTTCAGTTCGTCGATGGGAATGGCGTCGGGGTCGGCGACGACCGGCTCGGCGGCCTTGAGCGACTCGACGGGGGCAGGGGCGTCCGGCTCGGCCGCCTTCAGGGATTCGACGGGGGCGGGAACAGCCGTCTGATCGAGCAGACGCATGGCTTCCGTCACACTGATCTGGCCGGCGGCCAGTTTGTCTAGTACTTCCGCACGTTCCGCTGCGTTCATCTCATTTCATCTCCAGGGAATAAGTTGCCCGCCGGGGCGCGCGACCGCCGGCGAGGCCGGGTATGCTCAGTCGCTGTCGCCGCGGAGGATTTGCAGCGCCTCGTCGGCCGACAGCTTGCCCGCCCGCAGCTCGGCCAGCACCTCGCGGCGCACCTCTTCGGGCACGCCACGGCTGGCGGCCGGCGGCTCGCCGACCTCGTAGCCCAGGGCGCGAATAACATCGTTCAGGCGCGCGCGGACGGCGGGGTAGGACAGGCCGATCTCCTGTTCCACGCGGTTGATCTTGCCCTCGCAACGCAGGAAGGTCTCGACGAACTCCAGCTGCTCAGGGCTTAGCTCATAGAGGCGGCCAAGGGTGAAGTGACCCTCGATGGCCGTGTCACAGTTGCGACACTGGAGCCGGGTGACGTGTAAGTGGTTGCCGCAAATAGGGCATTGGCCGATGGCGGGGTTCATTTTCTCTCGTTCTTTATAAAGAATCTGCACAGATCGATTATTTCTTTGACGATCTATGCAGATAATACAACCGCATGTAAGAAATGTCAATATACAGATTGAAAAATCTGATATTGATATCCAAAAAAATATAAGACTGGGATCAGCAATCGACAGGAAATGCCTAGCCGGTGGTGGCAAACGCTTCGCGTCCGGTGCGCCAGGCGACGTAGCCGCAGCCCAGCAGGGCCAACAGCGGCAGGGACGCCGCGCCGGCGTTGCCCGTCCACGCAGCCAGGGCCAACACGGCGGCCGAGTAGAGGGCCAGGCTCGTCTCGGCCCAAATGGCTCCGCCGGCCTTGAGGCGATAGTCCGGCTGCGCGCCCTTGGGCGTGCGCACGAAGGCGAAGCGCCGCCCGGACAGGCCGCGCAACACCGCCCAGGCGTTGCTGGGCGCGGTGCCGATGGCCAGAAGCAGCAGGGCGGGCAGGTAGCGCAGCCGCCGCGGCCAGTCGGGGTAGAGGACTTGCTGAGCGAGGATGAAGAGGGCGGGCTGCCCCAGGCCGAGGATGCTGAAGACGACCATCCAGGCCGGGAAGCGTAAGCCGCTCAGGATGAGCGGCAGCTGCACAAGCAAGAGAATGAGCAGCAGCAGATGGGTGCAGTAGGCCGACATCGACAACAGGGCATAGAGGCGGGCCAGCAGCGAGTGGCCGGGCGCGCGCCAGATGGGCGCGGCATAGCGGGTCAGGCATTGGCTGGCGCCCGTGGCCCAGCGCGCCTGCTGGCTTTTGTAGGCGCGCATGGTCGCGGGCAACTCGGCCGGGGCGACGACGTCATCGGCGAAGTGAAAGCGCCACCCGGCCAGGACAGCGCGGGTGCTCAGGCAGAGGTCTTCGCAGAGCGTCGCGTCGCTCCAACCGCCGATCGCTTCGATGCACGCCCGGCGCCAGATGCCGGCCGAGCCGTTGAACTTGGGGAAGCAGCCGGCGCGGTGGCGCACCAGTTGCTCAACGGCGAAGTGCTTGTCGAGAGCAATGGCCTGCGCGCCCGTGAGCGCTGAATCGGCCGCGTTCAGATGACCCCAGCGCGCCTGCACGGCGCCCAGTTCTGGGTCGGCCAGCAGATAGGGCACTGTTTGGCGCAGGAAAGACGGCTGCGGCACGAAGTCGGCGTCGAAGATGGCGACGAACTCGCCGCGCGCCGTGGCCAGCCCGGCCGCCAACGCGCCGGCCTTGTAGCCCTGCCGCGCGTCGCGGTGGGCCAGGATGGCGTTGTAGCCCTCGGCCTGTCGCGCGGCGACCCAGGCGGCGGCCAGCGCCGTGGTGTCGTCGGTGGAGTCGTCCAGGACTTGGATTTGGAGACGCTCGCGCGGGTAGTCTAGGGCGGCTGTGGCCTCTAGCAACCGGGTGACGACTCCGCGTTCGTTGAAGATCGGCAGTTGGACGGTGACGACCGGCCATTCCTCTGGGGTCACTGACGGGCACGGCGGACGCTCACGCCGATAACGCAGGAATAGGCCCAGAGTGACAAAACCCAGCAGCCCGTAGAGAGCCAGGCCGGCGACGCCGGCAAGATAGAGCGCGACCAGAACAGCGATCATTCAGTCGGTTTTAGGCGCGGGGGCGACAATGGCCTTCAGCTGCTTGTTGAACTCGCCGCGCGGCAGCAGCACGCGCCGGCCACAGCGACAGCAGACCAGGCCAATGTCGGCCCCCAGGCGAACGATATCCCATTCATCGTTGCCGCAGGGGTGCTTCTTGCGCAGGCGAACCCGATCGCCCAGATGGACTTCAATGTACATGCCGGGGCATTATAGCATGAACGCGGCACGCTGGGCGCGGCCAACGGGCTGGTCGTCAGGGTCATTGCAAAGCCGATAGCAGTTCACGCAAAGGCGCGAAGGGGCAAAAGGCGCAAAGAAGAAACGTCCGATGGCGCGGCCGAACTACACGTTGAAAAACTGGCCTGAATGGCCCATAATGGTCGCCATGAGCGATTGGGGTTTCCAGGATGAGCTGCAACTGGACGAGCTAAACGTTCCGCGGGCGGCGCTCCAGTTGGCGCGCGCGCTCGCTTACCCACGGTTGGATGTCGCCGGCTACATGGCCCGGCTGCACGAGTTGTCCGAGTCGGCCCTCGACTACGTGGACGTGAGCCTCGCCGCGGACGAGCAGGCCGACCAGTTGGCCGCGTACCTGTTTGGCAAGCTCCAGTTCCGGGGCAACACCGACGACTATTCCGACCCGCGCAACAGCTATCTGAACGAGGTGCTGGACCGCCGCTTGGGCATACCCATCTCGCTGTCGGTTATCTTCATCGACATCGCCCACCGCCTGGGCATCCCGGCCTATGGCATTGGCTTGCCGGGCCACTTCATCGTCGGCGTCCGCAGCCTTGACAAGAACACGTGGCTTGACCCCTTTCACGGCGGCCGCCGCCTTGACCTGGCCGACTGCATGGAACTGGTTCGCCTGGCGATTGGCTATGAAGGCCCGCCGGAGCCGGACTGGTTCGAGCCGCTGCCGCCGCGCGAAACCCTGGCCCGGATGCTCAACAACCTGCGCTCCAGCTACGTCCGCGCGGGGGCCTGGAAAGAGGCCGCGCACGTGATCCGCCTGTTGCGACAGACGCAGCCGGAAGTGGCCGAGCACGTGCGCGACCTGGGCCTGGTCTACTACCAGCAGCGCCAGATGACGCAGGCGGCCCACTACCTGGATGTCTACCTCCAGCGCGCGCCCTCGGCCGCCGACGCGCAGATGATCCGCGACGGGATGAAAGACCTGCTCGACACGTGGGCGACGCAGAATTAGGGTAATGGTTATGGCAGAATCGCTACGTCAATCTCTAAGTCGTTACTATCACGAAATACGCTCCTCGCAGACGCGCACGGCCATGGCCATCCTGTTGGTGGTGATCATCCTGTCACTGGCCGTGCTGGGCGTGCAATTCCTCGTTCGCGAGCGGGGTTCGTTGGCCTTGCTCAACTGGCTGAACCTGCTGCTCATCCCCTTGCTGCTGGTGACGGCGGCCATCTGGCTGGCGGGCACGTGGAAGCGCACCCAATTGGAGATCGCCCGGCTGCGCGACGAACGCGCCCTGGTCGATTCCTACTACGACCGGCTGACGGAGCTATTGCTGAGCCGCAACCTGCGCGGGGCGGCGGCCGACGACGAAGTCGCCCGCGCCGCCCGCGCCCATACGCTGACGACGCTGCGTCAACTCAACGGCGAGGGGCGCGGCCACATTGTCCGCTTCCTGTATGAATCCTCGCTGTTGAGCGCCGAGCAGCCGGCCGTCGATCTGCAACGGGCTGACCTGAGCGGCACTGACCTGTCCGGCGTGCCCATGGCCGGCATCAGCCTGCGCAACGTTGACCTGCATGAGGCCCGCCTGGTAGAGACCAGTCTGCCTGCCTCCGACCTGCGTGGGGCCGACCTGAATCAAGCCAACCTCTCCCGCGCCGACCTGAGCGAGTCCTACCTGCGCGGGGCGATGCTGCGCGGGGCGGTGCTGGCCGGCACGCAATTGCGCGGAGCGATCATGACCAAGTCCTCGCTGGTCGATGCCGATTTGCGCGAGGCCGACCTGAGCGAGGCCAATCTGGCCGGGGCCGACCTGACGCGGGCCAATCTGACCGGCGCAACTCTGAAGGGCGCGCGCCTCAACGGCGCGAACCTGACCGACGCCACGCTCGACGGCGCGAGCCTGAGCCTGGCCAATCTCAACAAGGCGACACTGAGCGGCGCGCAGGCAACCGCGGCGGACTTCAGCGGCGCGAACTTGGCCGGGGCGACGCTCGTCCACGCCCGGCTGAACGAGGCTATGTTTGGTGGCGCGATCCTGAGCGAGGCGGACCTGACCGACGCCGAGTTGCGCGATAGCAACCTCAACCTGGCTAATCTGCGCGGCGCGGTGATGAATCAGGCCATCGTGACCAACGCCAACCTGCGTGACGCCATCATGGGCCGCGTCTCTCTGAGCGGCGCTGACCTGTCCGGCAGCGACCTGAGCCGGGCCAATCTGAGCATCGCCAATCTCAACCGGGCCATCCTGAACCGCGCCAACCTCGAAGAGGTCGGCCTGAGCGGCGCGGACATGCGCGCGGCGCAACTCAAGGGGGCCATGCTGCGCGGGGCAATCCTGCGCGGGGCCATCCTGGGCGACGCCGATCTCAGCCGGGCCGATCTGACCAAGGCCAACTTGCGCTGGGCGAACCTCAGCAATGCCAATCTGACCGGGGCCGACCTGACCGAGGTCGATCTGACCGACGCCGAGGTGCCGCCGCAGATTCTGGCCAAGGCCCGCGCCGTGACCAAGGTGGAGCGCACCGACAGTGGCCAACGGTACGACGTTGTGCCCACGGCCACGGCCGTGCGCGAAGGCCCTTTGCCCAGCACGCAGACGCCAACCTACCAGCGCCCCGGCGCGACCCCGGCCGCGGCCAGGCCGGCCACCGGCAACTCACCGGCGACGCCGCGCAAGCCCGATCAGTCAGGGCCGCTGTCCGAAGACAGCTAGTTCCAGGCCAGCGCGGCGCGCGTGCGCCAGTAGACCTCGGCCGGCTCGGCCAGGGCGCGCGACCGGCGTAGCCAGTCGTGGAGCCAGGCGCGTCGCCGGTCGGCCAGCGCCACCGCGGCCACGTTCGACGCCAGGTGTTCGGCCCGCGCCGCGCCGCTGAGCACTACGTCGGCCCACGGCTGAACGAGCACCGCCGCCAGCGCCAGCGTATCCAGCCCAACCCCCGTCTCGGCCGCCGCCGCGCTCAACAGCCGCCGCCGCTCGGTGAAGGCGGGATCGTCGTTGCGGTCGGTCAGACGGCCGTTGGCCAGCGCCTCCTTGACGATGACGCCCATGCCGCGGTTGTGGGCTTCGGCCAGCGCCGGCCCGGCCTCCTGCGCCAACACGTTCCACGTTGCCTGCACCGAGCGGAACAGTGGCGCGCCGCCGATGTCGATGGCCAGGGCGCGGCGCAACGTGTCTGCCTGGTTGGGGCCGCTGAGCGACAGGCCGATCACCAGCCCGCCATCGCGCAGCCGGGCCAACTCAGCCAGTACCTCTTCGTTGTCCAGCACGCCGCTGTCAAGCGTGGCCGAATGGATCTGGTAGAGGCCCAGGTAGTCGCCCAACAGGGCGCGGCTCTCGTCGATCTGGCGGCGCAGGACAGGCAGGCTATGGTCTTTGATCTCGTGGCGCTCGGCCGAGACCTGCCAGCCGGCCGTGTAGGTGTAGCCCCACTTGGAGCCGACGGCAACCTGACCCGGCGCGATGCGACGGGCGCGCAGCCAGCCGGACAGGAACTCCTCCGCCCGGCCGTAGGAGCGCGCGGCGTCGAAGTAGCGGATGCCGGCCCGCCAGGCGGCATCAAGAACGGCGTGGGCGTGGGCCGTCATGGCGGCGACGTCGTAGTCGCGCGCCAGATCGCCGGCGTGGCCCAGATTGATGTAGCCCGGCCGGCCCAGCGCCGCCAGGCCCAGGCCCATCGGCGTGACCGGCAGACCTGTATCTCCCAAAGAGTTTCGTTTCACAGTGCCCCCTTTTGCTGGAACGCAGTATACTTAACCGATCTACCCGCGGGCAAATCGACCCGCAACTCCGGAGTAAGGACGACCAATGTCTGTTCAAACGCGGGCCAGGAGCCGCTATCCGCTCGTGCTGGCCTTTACCTGCTATGTGGCCCTGGGAATGATGGGTGGCTTGCTCAGCGTCGCTTGGCCCTCCATTCGCGATACGTTCGGCTTGCCGCTCGATGCGCTGGCCATCCTATTGGCGGCGACGACCACCGGCGTGGTCGCCGGCAGCGTGTTGTCAGCGCGTCTCATGGCTCGGCTGGGCGTCGGCTGGCTGTTAATGGTGGCCAACGTCGTTGGTATCCTGGCTGGCGTTGGCTACGTCGTTGCCCCAAGTTGGGTCGCCATGATCGCCGCCGGTCTGACCTGGGGCCTGGCTCAGGGCGTCATCAACGCTTCGCTCAACATCTATGTCGCCGCCAACCACTCTGTGCGAACGATGAACTGGATGCACGCCAGCTTCGGCGTCGGGGCGACCATCGGGCCGCTGCTAATGACCGCCATCGTCGCCGCCGGCCTTAGCTGGCGGCTGGGCTACGTGGCCGTCGCCGGCGTCCACTTGGCCCTGGCCCTGCTGTTCATCACCGTCGCCCGCACAATGAACTTCCGCGGCGTCAGCCACACAGCCGGAGACACTGCCCGGCCGCTGCCGATGGCGGCGACGTTGCGCCTGGCCGTCGTTTGGCTGAGCATCCTGCTGTTCATGCTCTACACCGGCGTCGAGACGACGGCCGGCCAGTGGACCTACACCTGGTTCACCGAAGCCCGCGGCGCGTCCGCCTACGTGGCCGGGACAATCACCAGCGTCTTCTGGGCCATGTCCACCCTCGGCCGGATCGTTTTCGGCGCGAGTGCGGCGCGGATCGGCATCGAGCGGCTACTGCGGACGTGCATGGTCGGCGTGGTACTAGCCAGTCTGCTCCTGCTGCCGCGCACACTGCCGACCGGCCTGGCGGCGATCGCGCTCATGGGCCTGTCACTGTCGATCATCTTCCCGACACTGACGGCGCACACGCCCGCCCGCGTCGGCCGGCAACACGCAGCCAACGCCATCTCGCTGCAAACGGGCATGAGCAGCATTGGCCTGGCTCTGCTGCCCGGCCTGGCCGGCATCATCGCTCAGCGCGTTGGGCTGGAGGCGCTGGGGCCATTTCTGGTCGTCGGCGCGGTGCTCATGCTGCTGCTGAACACGGCGGCGGTGGCGGCGGCGCGGCGGCGGGCGGCCGCTACAGCCGAGACGACGGCCGGCTGAGTGCCGGCCTCCGGCGTTGTGAGCCGGCGCTTAAGGACGGCTCGCGCCTTCCATCCACGCGACTAGGCGCGTCTCTAGCCGGCCATAGCCGGTGTGGCGCACCTCCAGCGGCAGGCCCAGCGCCGCGGCGATGGCCTGGGCCTTGTCCAGCAGGTCGGGCTGCCCGCTCTGGGTCAGGAAGACCAGCCGGCGGTAATGGCGGAAGTAGTCCTCCAGTAGTTGTGGGTAGCGGTCCAACCCCAGCCCGTGCCAGATTGTCCCGCGGAAGCCGCGCACCAGGAAGTCCGTCAGGAAGAACGTGCCCGGCTCCTCGTCCATGAGCGCGTCGAACAGCGGCCCGCCGTACATCTCGTAACAGTGGGGGCCGTCGATGCGCTCCAGCCCTTCGTGGGCCAGCAGCGCGTCCAGCGCCCCGCGCGAGCCGCAGTCGCCGAAGACGACCAGGACGCGGTCGTAGCCGGCGCGGATGGCGCGCAGCTTGCGCTGCACGTCGGGGGCGATGCGCTCCGGGCGCATGTGGTCGATAGCCGGGATGCCGTAGACATCAACCGCCCAGCCATGGCGGGCGATGATGGCCAGCGTCTCGCGCGCCAGCGCGCCACAGAGGATAAAGGCCGTCCTCACGCGTTGCTCTCCGGCGGCGCGGCCCGCCAGGCGCTGCGTAGCATGACCAGTTGGTTCGTCTGGGCGATGTCGCCGGCCACCAGTTCCTGCACCAGGAAGCGCAACGTGGTGCGCCCGCCGGTCGGATGGGTGGCCGGCCGCTGCCACGCACCGGGGCCGATGGCGCTCAGCAGGGCCAGCGTCTCGGCGCGGGCCTGGGCGAACTGCTCCGCCAGCGTGGCCAGCGGCTCGCCATCATTGGCGGGGCGAGGCGGGTTCGGCGCGGCCAGAGCCGGCTCTTCCTCGGTCAGGACGCGCCGAAACTGGGCGCGGTTGTGCTCCTCGCGGCGGATCAGCTCGGCCACGAGGTCGCGGCACGACCGGCCGCCTTCTGGTCGCCAGGTCGCCGCGGCTTCGTCCAGCCCGCGCGCCAGGCGAGCGATGTCGGCCGGGGTGGAGGCCAGCGCCTCCAGGAGCATTGCGCGGCGGGTCATCGTGGCCGCGGATTATAGCCGCCGCGGCCGTCCGGCGCTTGCACTTCGCCCAAGTCATGCTATCATCTGGCCGCCGAAGGATGACCCACATTTCCGCCCGCACTGTCGCCCACTCCCTACTTTTAGCCCAAATCACGACCGGCTGACACCCACGTCTATCCGGCGACGGGGAGGTGGTTGAGACCCATATAGACACACACAGTAGCGCCGCTTAGCTTATTGGGACAAACAAACGCCAGTGACCCGTCAGAGCGGCGGGTCGCTTTCGGAGGAGAACATATGAAGATGCGGACGATCTCCAAGAAGGAGATGGAGAAGATTCATCCGGCAATCCCCGACGCCTATGAGAAGCTGGAGCAAGGGCGCATCTCGCGGCGTGAGTTCATCCGCTTCGCCACGCTGCTGTGGATGTCGGCGGCCACGGCGACGATCGCCGCGGCCTGTGGTGGGGGCGGCGAGGCCATCGCGCCCACGGTCGCGCCGGTCGCCGGCGGGG
>ERZ724512.253-NODE-253-length-22918-cov-8.736299_pt1 | contig 22918 bp, 23 predicted proteins | sample MGYA00376045_ERZ724512 | MGnify/ENA primary metagenome ERZ724512 (study PRJEB28724, sample SAMN07190883) | activated sludge metagenome | isolation source: activated sludge of sewage treatment plant in Hong Hong | place: Hong Kong | collected 2016-03-17 ... | reverse complement strand
CGAAGGCGATGGAGCTGATCGCGTCGTCGCGCATCGTGAAGGCGCAGCAGCAGGTCCAGGCCAGCGAGCCGTACGCGCGAGAACTGCTGCGGGCCGTGGGTCTGGCGGCGTCGCACACGAAGGGCAACCACCCGCTGACCGCCAAAGCGCGTCTGGAACAGCGGGCGGCGATGCTGCTCATCACTGCCGACCGAGGCCTGGCCGGTGCCTACTCGGTGAACGCCATCAAGGAGGGCGAGCAGCTCAGCGAGTTGATGCGCACCGAGAAGAACATGGAGGTCGTGCCCTTCATCGTGGGTCGCAAGGGTCTGGCCTTCTACAAGTTCCGCGAGCGTGAGGTCGCGGGGCAGTGGACCGGCTTCACCGACGCCCCCACGTACGAGGACGCCAAGCCGATCGCCAAGGCGCTGCTGGACCGCTTCCTCATGAAGACCGAGGACGGTGGGGCCGACGAGATCCATCTGGTCTACACCCGCTACTTCAACCGCGGCCGCCAGGAGGTGCAGGTGCTTCGCATCCTGCCGCTGGAGGTCGTCGAGGAGGTCGTGGACACCTCGGAGTCGAACATCACCGGTGGCGACAACGCCGGTGGTACTCCCGTGTGGCCGCTGTACGACTTCGAGCCGAGCCCCGAAGAGGTGCTCGACGCGCTGTTGCCGAAGTACGTGGAGTACCTGGTGTACGCCGCGCTTCTGCAGTCCGCAGCCTCCGAGCACGCGGCCCGGCAACGGGCCATGAAGTCGGCGACCGACAACGCCGACGAACTGATGAAGTCCCTCACCCGTCAAGCCAACCAGGCCCGCCAGGCCGAGATCACCCAGGAAATCAGCGAGATCGTCGGTGGTGCCGACGCGCTGGCCTCCGCAACCTCAGGGAGCTGAAACACATGACCGCGACCCAGGACACGACCACTGGTGTCGGCCGCGTAGCCCGCGTCACCGGCCCCGTCGTCGACGTCGAGTTCCCGGCCGAGCACATGCCGGAGCTGTTCAACGCACTGAACGTGGACGTCACGTTCGACGCCGGTGAGGGTGACGTCGAGCACCGCATCCTGACCCTGGAGGTCGCTCAGCACATCGGCGACAACATGGTGCGCGCGATCTCCATGCAGCCGACCGACGGTCTGGTGCGTGGCGCCGAGGTGCGCGACACGGGCGACGCGATCAGCGTCCCGGTGGGCGACGTCACCCTCGGCCACGTGTGGAACACACTCGGCAAGCCGCTGGACGTCGAGGAGTCCTCACTGCAGATCAACGAGCGACGCGGGATCCACGCCCCGGCGCCGACCTTCGACCAGCTCGAGTCGAAGACCGAGGTGTTCTGGACCGGGATCAAGGTCATCGACCTGCTCACCCCGTACGTGAAGGGTGGCAAGATCGGCCTGTTCGGTGGTGCCGGTGTCGGCAAGACCGTTCTGATCCAGGAGATGATCTACCGTGTCGCGGAGAACTTCTCCGGTGTGTCAGTGTTCGCCGGTGTCGGGGAGCGCACCCGTGAGGGTAACGACCTCTTCCTCGAGATGACCGAGTCCGGTGTCATCAACAAGACCGCGCTGGTCTTCGGCCAGATGGACGAGCCGCCCGGCACCCGTCTGCGGGTGGCGCTGACCGCTCTGACGATGGCCGAGTACTTCCGCGACGTGCAGAAGCAGGACGTGCTGCTGTTCATCGACAACATCTTCCGGTTCACGCAGGCCGGTTCCGAGGTGTCCACGCTGCTGGGCCGCATGCCGTCCGCGGTGGGCTACCAGCCGACCCTGGCCGATGAGATGGGCCAGTTGCAGGAGCGCATCACCTCGACGCGTGGTCACTCGATCACCTCGTTGCAGGCGATCTACGTCCCCGCGGACGACCTGACCGACCCGGCGCCGGCGACCACGTTCGCGCACCTCGACGCGACGACCACGTTGAGCCGGCCGATCTCCGAGCTGGGCATCTACCCGGCGGTGGACCCGCTCGACTCGACCTCCCGGATCCTCGACCCGCGCTACATCGGCGATGAGCACTACGCAGTCGCCGCGCGCGTCAAGGAGATCCTGCAGCGCTACAAGGACCTGCAGGACATCATCGCGATCCTCGGTATCGACGAGCTCTCCGAAGAGGACAAGATCCTCGTCAACCGGGCCCGTCGCATCCAGCGGTTCCTGAGCCAGAACATGTTCGTGGCCGAGGCCTTCACCGGCCAGCCCGGATCGTTCGTGCCGGTCGAGGAGACCATCGCGTCCTTCAAGTCGCTGGCCGACGGCGAGTACGACCACATCCCGGAGCAGGCGTTCTTCATGTGTGGTGGCATCGAGGACGTCGAGCGCAACGCGGCGAAGCTGGCCAAGTAGTCATGGCAACCCTCAACGTGGCGATGGTGTCCACACGGCGCAACGTGTGGGAGGGCGAAGCCTCGCTGGTCGTACTGCGCACCCTCGACGGCGAGACGGGGATCATGCCCGGCCACTCGCCGTTGATGGGGATGCTGGCCGACGGCCCGATCCTCATCCGCCCGACCGAGGGTGAGGATGTGCGCGCGTACATCCACGAGGGCTTCTGCACCGTGGACGGCAACCGCGTGATCATCCTTGCCGAGTGGCTCGAGCTCGCCTCCGAGATCGACGTGCGGCAGGCCGAGCAGGAGCTCGAGGCGGCGCGCGCCAAGGGCACCGAGTCCGAGGTGCGCAAGCAGGAGGGGCGACTGCAGGTCGCGGTCGGTCCGCACCACTAGGTCCAAATCGTCGAGGGTGGGCGTTCCCGAGGGGGATGTCCACCCTCGATGCGTTTGTACGGGCCCGGCTCCCGGCCCCCGGGGCGCGGGGCCCTTTGTGACGTTGTTGTCGCCCCTCCAACCCCCGTTGTGACGAAGGTGCGGGGTTCGCCGGTTCGGAACCCCGCACCTTCGTAACAGAGCACGTCCGGCGGGTGACACCTTCGTCACAAAGACCACGGGGCCAGCGCATCGAAACGGGACCGCGCATCGACACGGGACCGCGCATCGACACGAGCACTCGCCCCGGAGGGCTTGGCCACCGGGTCGCGAGCATCACGCCTGCCATCCACGCTGGCGCAGGACGCGTACGATCTGTCCGATCGTGTCGTCGAGGTGCTCGAACTGCCCCGACGTCAGCACGATGCAGATCCATCCGTGCTCGGCGTACGCGTTGCGGGTCTGGGCGTCCTGATGCCGTTGGCGAGGCTTGTCGTGGTGGATACCGTCGTACTCGATCACCAGTCGGTACTCGCGCCACACGAGATCTCCGGTGCCCAGCCACACGCCATCCTCGATGATGTCCGAGTTGATCTCGGGAGCAGGCAGGCCGTTGAGGTGCAGTTTTACGCGAAGCAGTGTCTCGCGCACCGAGCGGCTACCAGGATCCGCCAACTCCGCAGCCTGGCGCAGCCTTCGCGCCCCCCGGGTCCCCACCGGAACGACGAGATCTGAGATCTGCAAGAGCCCGCGACGCAGCATCACGTCGGTGACCGCGACCAGTTGCGGCATCTCGATGCAGGCGCCGAGATCCAACCAGGTCCGGTTCGCGTTGGTGACGTGGAGTCCCTTGACCAGTTCGCTGCAGTCGCCGACATCGCGTTGGTGCCAGGTCACCGCGTTTCGGCTTCCGCGCTTGGGCACGGTGACGTGCACGTCGTCGTGTGTGTTCGGCGGGGTCGGTAACCCGTGGATCCTGGCAGCCGTCGTGTGGGAGAAGACGGCCCCGGTGGGCAGGGTCAACGCGACCGCCTGCACGAGGTCCAGCCACGATTTCGCGGTCGCAGCGGTCCGCACGCCGCGGGTGGGGGTGCGCAGGCCCGCGCGCCGCGTCTGCGCGTAGGTGAGTTCCTCGGTTCCGCGCTTGGTCACGATGAAGGGCACGCGTCAACTCTGAAGTACGGGTCGGGTCAGGCGTCGGGGTCGCGCGGATCTGTGGACAGACGACTGTGGCGTTGTTGTCGCCGCTCTAACCCGCGTTGTGACGAAGGTGCGGGGTCCGCGGGCCGGAAACCGCGCACCTTCGTCACAGTCGGGGCTGGGACCGCCGCAACTTCGTCACAAACGGGGACGTCGGGCTCGCGCGGATCTGTGGACAGACGACTGTGACGTTGTTGTCGCCGCTCCAATCCTCGTTGTGACGAAGGTGCGGGGTTCGCGGGCCGGAAACCGCGCACCTTCGTCACAGTGGGGGCTGGGACCGCCGCAACTTCGTCACAACGGGGAACCGGCGCGCTGGGAGGTAGCCAGCACCACTACCGCTCGCCGCCGGGCACCCACAGCACGTCGCCGCCGGGGTTCGCCACGCGGGAGAGGATGAACAAAAGATCCGAAAGTCGGTTCAGGTAGTGGGCCGTCAGCGGGTTCATCGAGTCGCCGTACTCGCCGAAGGCCAGCCACGTGGCGCGCTCCGCTCGCCGGGTGACCGTCCGGGCGACGTGCAGCAACGCGGACGCCTTCGTCCCGCCGGGCAGGATGAACGAGCGCAAGTTCGGCAGATCGGCGTTGAAGCGGTCGCACTCGGCCTCGAGGCGGTCGATGTAGTCCTGGGACACACGCAGGGCCGGGCCGTCACCGCCGAGGGGCGTGCACAGGTCCGCGCCCACGTCGAAGAGTTCGTTCTGCACCCGGTTGAGGACGGCAACGATCTCAGCCGGCGGCTCCCCGAGGGCGAGCACGACGCCGATCGCGCTGTTCGCCTCGTCGACATCGGCATAGGCCTCGAGCCGCGGGTCCGTCTTGGACGTACGGCTGAAGTCACCCAGGGAGGTCGAACCGTCGTCGCCGGTACGGGTGTAGATACGCGTCAGGTTCACCATGATTTCGAGCCTAAGGCAGAATGACGAACATGGTTGACGTGCCCGAGATCAGTTTCACGTCCCGGGTGGCGACCATGGCCTCCATGGCGTCGATCGCGATGTCGTACCAGCCGGGTCTGCTTCCTCGAAGTGTGGGTGATCAGGCGATCCTCACCGGACTCGCGAGTGCGGTCAACTACGGCCTCGTCGCGGTCACAGGGTCGGCGCTGGAGGGCGCGGCCACATCAATGGTGGGCGCCGAACGCATGCAGAAGCCCGGAGTGGCGGCGGCCGTGCACGGCGTCGCGAACGCCGGGTTGGCCGCCGGAAGTATGGGCTTGCGCCGGATGTTGCCCCCGCGCGAGGGCGAGCCATTGCGGCGCGCGACGTTGCGCAGCGCCGGCTGGGTGGGTGCCCTGACCGGTGTCACCGGGGTGATCGCCTCGGCGATCCTGGGTGCCGGCGAGATCCTGGAGGCCCGCACCGGGCGCAGTTACCGGCGTTTCGTCGGTCCGGGCACCCTTGCGGTGGCCACCGTGGCCGCCACGGCCTTGACGGCCCGCAACCGCCGGGATGCCAGGCGCGACCTTCTTCCACCGCCGGTGGACCCGCTGCCCTTGTCGAACCAGGCCGCCGCCTACGAGCAGCGTCAGGTCGCCAAGTACGAGAAGGTTCCGCCCCTTACCCGGTCCCTTGTCTTCGGTGCGGGGGTCAGCGCCGGTCTGCAGGGAGCGGCATTCGTGGAGTCGCTGGCCTCCGAGGGGATCGCGCACCTGATCCGCCGGGTCGCCCCGTCGATGTCCCCGTTCGCCAACTGGATCGGGCACACCGTGACGCTGGGTGCGGTGGGGGTGGCGGGTGTGGCCGGTCTGGAGTACGTCAACCGGCAGGCCGACGCCGGTGGTGCGGCCGTTGAGGCCGCTTACAACAAGCAGCCGACTATGCTCACGGTCTCGGGTGGGCCGGGTTCTCAGATCCCGTTCGACACCCTCAGCCGGGAGGGCCGCCGCATCGTCAACATGGCGCTGTCGGCCGACGAGATCACCGAGGTCACCGGTCGTCCGGCCATCGACCCCATCCGCGCCTTCGCCGGCATCGCCTCGGCTGAATTGGTGGACGAACGCGTCGACATCCTGATGCGCGAACTCGAGGACATGGGAGCCTTCGAGCGCGAGGTGCTCTGCTTCTGCTCGCCCACCGGTACCGGCTACCTGAACTACGTGATGATGGAGACCCTGGAGTACCTCACGGGTGGAAACTGCGCGACGTTCGCACTCCAATACTCCCTTCGGCCCTCATTCATCTCCCTGGACCGGGTGGCGATGGGCCGGGAGCAGAATCGTGCGATGCTGCACGCCCTGACGTGGCGCCTGCGGGCGATCCCCGAGGAGCGGCGGCCCCGATTCGTGGTGTTCGGCGAGTCGCTGGGAGCACACACGATGCAGGACGCGTTCCTGCACGAGGGGATGAACGGCTTCATTCGCGCCGGTGTGCAGCGGGCGCTGTTCATCGGGACTCCCGCGGCCAGCGGGTGGGCCAAGCGCTGGCGGGCGGACAAGGAGAAGACCGACGCGCAGGGCCGCGTCGTGGAGGTCGCGAGCTACGACGAGTACCTCGCGCTGCCGGAGGACCGCCGGGCAGGGGCGGAGATCTTCCTGGTGAGCCACCATGAGGACCCGATCGTGAAGTTCGAGCCGGAACTCGCGGTGCGGGTGCCGTCGTGGTTGCGGCCTCCCCGCGAGGACGGTGTGCCGCGCGGTATGCGGTGGCGGCCGGTCGGCACGTTCCTCAACGTCGGCGTGGACCTCAAGAACAGCACCGACGTTGTCCCGGGGGTGTTCGTCGCCCGTGGTCACGACTACCGAGCGGATCTCGCCCGGTTCACGTCGTTGGCCTTCGACCTGCCGACCGACGAGCAGACCATGATCCGCATCGAGAAGGCCCTGCGCGAGCGCGAGCTCGAGTGGGCAACCGACCGGGTCCAGGCCGAGCAGTTGCAGCGTGCGTCCGAAGCGCTGCAGCGGCAACTGAGCCAGTGGGGTATCACCGACCTGTCCGGGTCGCTGACGGCCCCCACCTCGTGACCCGGTGACCCTCGATCTCGTAGTCCTCGGACTGCTGATCATCGTCAACGTCCTCAACCACTCGCCGTACGTCGCCCAGCGGTGGTACGTGCCGACCGGCGTGGTCGGCAGCGTGCTGATCGTGTGGATCGGATATCGGGCGGGCGTGACCTTGACCGACATCGGGCTGGGGCCCGACAGCTGGGTTCGCGGCCTGATCTGGTCCGCGGGCTGCATCGGCGCGGTCACCATGGTCTACGTCATCGGCGGCTCGATGAGTTTCACCCGCCGCTTTCTGGCCGATGACCGCGCGGTGCTGGGGCCCCGGACATTGCTCTACAAGACCCTGGTCAATGTGCCACTGGGCACGGTGCTGTTCGAGGAACTGGCCTTCCGCGGGGTGGGTCTGGCCCTACTGAGCGACTGGCTGCCGACATGGCAGGCGGTCCTGGCGTCGAGCCTGCTGTTCGGCTTCTGGCACATCCTGCCGAGTCTGGTGATGCACGATGCCAACGCTGCGGTGGGGGATCTGCTTGGCGGTGGGATCTGGGGCCGGATCCAGTCGGTGGTGCTGACGGTTCTGGGCACCGCGGTGGCCGGGGTGGTCTTCTGCGCCCTGCGGATCTACTCGGACTCGCTGTTGACCCCGATGGCACTGCACTGGGCGATCAACGGACTCGGATTCATCGCCGCGAGTTGGGTGCACCGGCGCGCGGGGCGGATATAGCGGCGGGGTTTCCCGGGACCGGCTGGGGCGGCTGGGTTTCCCGGGACCGGTTGGGGCTGCTGGGGTCCCCGGGACCGGCTGGGGCGGCGGGGATCCCGGGACCGGCTGGGGCTGCTCCCAAGATCAGTGGTTAGAAACTTGGAGAGCGGTTAGAGGGTTTGCGCCGCCGACTCGCTCACCGCTCTCCAAGTTTGTAACGGCTGGGTTGTGTACGGGCGGCGCCCAACCTGCCCGAACCGGCGGACGGGGGCCGGAACCCCGACGTATCCTGTGGCGGTGACGTTCGAGGTGGTCGGAGGAAACCGGCTGGAGGGCACAGTCCGGGTCCCGGGGGCCAAGAACAGCATCCTCAAGCTCATGGCCGCGGCGCTTCTCGCACAGGGCCCGACCACTCTCACCGAGGTCCCGGACATCCTGGACGTGACGATCATGGCCGAGTTGCTCCGCCGGCTCGGCTGTGACGTGCAGCACGACCCCGCCGCCGGGACCCTGTTGATCGACGTACCCGCGATGCCCGCGCATCAGGCCGACTACGACCTCGTGCGCCAGATGCGGGCCTCGATCTGTGTGCTCGGGCCGTTGGTGGCGCGAGTGGGTCAGGCCGACGTGGCGCTGCCCGGTGGCGACGCCATCGGATCGCGCGGCCTCGACATGCACGTCAACGGGCTGACCCGACTCGGCGCAGAGGTCAGCAGTGAGCACGGCTTCCTCATCGCCAAAGCCGGGCAGCTGCACGGTGCGTCGATCTGGTTGGACTTCCCGAGTGTGGGTGCCACTGAGAACCTGCTCATGGCGGCGGTTCTGGCCAAGGGCACAACGATGATCGACAACGCGGCCCGCGAGCCGGAGATCGTCGACATCTGCCAGATGCTGGTCCAGATGGGTGCGCAGATCGACGGGATCGGCAGTTCGACACTGGAGATCGAGGGCGTCGAATCGCTGCACCCGGTGACCCACCGGACGGTTCCGGACCGCATCGTTGCGGGTACCTGGGCGGTGGCCGCCGTGATGACCCAGGGGGACATCACCATCGATCAGGGCTTCAGCAAGCACTTGGAGATCGCACTGGACAAACTCGTGTCGTCAGGCGCGATGGTGGAGATCCTGCCCGAGGGCTTCCGGGTGAGTATGGATCGTCGGCCCAAGGCCGTGGACATCGTCACCCTTCCGTACCCGGGGTTCGCCACCGACCTGCAACCACAGTTCATCGCCCTCAACGCGATCTCGGAGGGCGCGGCGATGGTGACCGAGAACCTGTTCGAGGCGCGGTTCCGCTTCGTCCACGAGTTGTCGCGCCTCGGTGCCGACGTCCACACCGACGGCCACCATGCCCTGGTGCGGGGCCGGTCCCGGCTCTCGGGTGCGCCGGTGGAGGCCACCGACGTGCGGGCAGGTGCCGGTTTGGTGCTCGCCGGGCTCGTGGCCGAAGGAACCACGACGGTGCACGAGGTGCATCACATCGACCGGGGGTACGCGGGGTTCGTCGAGTCGCTGCAGGGCCTCGGGGCGCGGATCAGCCGCCTCGACTGAGAAGCTCGAGGGCGCGGTCGCGGTCGGAGCGCCACACCATGAGACGGGGGCCGTCGGTGGTGCGCACGAGGTTGACCTTGAGCCCGTGCTCGGTCAGCATCCTGCGTTGCATCTCGGCACGGATGTAGTCGTCGGCCCCGGCCACCGGGACCATCAACCCGTAGTCGTCGGACCGTCCAGGCTGCGCATCGCGCTCGACCAGGGAACCGCCGCGTGCGAACGCCCAGCGCAGCAGCAGCACCACGACGGCCATGATCGCGAGCGCGACCAGCGGGCCGAACAGGTACGAGTACGTGGACCATGCGGGCACGGCTCCATTGTGCGCCCCTCACGTGGGGTCCGCATCCGGCCACGGATAGCCTCGAATCATGAAGATCGCGGTGGTGGGAGCCGGCCTGATGGGCGGCGGGATTGCACAGGTTTCGGCTCTGGCGGGACACGACGTCACCCTGCAGGACGTCGGTCAGGAATCGCTGGTCCGAGGCAAGGACGCCATCGCCGGATCCCTGGAGAAGTTCGCGGCGAAGGGCCGGATCACCGAGCAGCAGGCGCAGGAGGCGCTGGCCCGGATCACGACGACCACGGACCTCGATGCGGCTGGTGACGCAGAGTTCGTCGTCGAGGCCGTCTTCGAGAAGCTGGAGATCAAGGCCGAGGTCTTCCGGCGCCTCGACGCGGTCTGTGCCGATGACGCCGTGCTGGCCACCAACACCTCCGCGATCCCGATCACCACGATCGCCGCGGTCACGCAGCGCCCCGAGATGGTTGTGGGGACGCACTTCTTCTCCCCGGTCCCGTTGATGAAACTGTGCGAACTCGTGCGCGGCTACAAGACCGGCGACGACACCCTGGCCCGCGCGCGTGACTACGCAGAAGGGGTCGGCAAGACGGTGGTGGTGGTCAACCGCGACGTGGCCGGTTTCGTGACCACCCGCTTGATCACCGCGCTGGCGATGGAGGCAATCGCCCTGGTGGAGTCGGGGGTCGCCAGCGCCGAGGACGTGGACACCGCGTGCCGACTGGGATTCGGACACGCGATGGGGCCGCTGGAGACGGCGGACATGACCGGCGTGGACATCATCTTCAACGCCACCTCCAACATCTACGCCGACAGCCAGGACGAGAAGTTCAGCCCTCCGGAGATCCTGCGCCGGATGGTCACAGCCGGTGACCTGGGCCGTAAGACCGGCAAGGGCTTCTACGACTACTCGTGAACGAACGCATCGCCGGCATCGTCTACGGCGCCCTCACACTGCTCGCCGTGGTCACAGCGGCGACTGCCAAGGGGTACGTCGCGACACTTGCGGAGTTCTGCTTCCTCGTCGCTGTGTCCGCCGTCGGTCTGTTCATCGCGCACTTCTGGTCGCAACTGTTGTCCGCACGTCTGACCAGGGGCGGCGATCGGGACGCCGTGGTGCATGAGGCCGTCGACAGTTCGACGATGTTCGTGCCAGCGGTGGTGCTGCTGATCGTCGCGTTGGTCACCTACCTGATCACCGGATCGATGGAGATCTCCGTGACCGTGGCCATGGCCGGCCTCACCGTCGCGCTGTTCGCGTACACGTGGCTGGGGACCCGGGCTCTGCTGTGGTCTCTGGGAACGGCTGCGGTGGGCATCCTGATGATCGTGTTCAAGGTCGTTGCCTGATGCGGCTCGTGGTGGCGCACTGCCAGGTCGATTATGTGGGACGTTTGTCGGCGCACCTGCCCATGGCGCGGCGCTTGCTGCTGATCAAGGCCGACGGGTCGGTGTCGGTGCACGCGGATGACCGTGCGTACAAGCCTTTGAACTGGATGAGCCCGCCGTGTGTGCTGCAGGAGGTCGAGGACGACGAGCACACCGTCTGGGAGGTGACCAACAAAGCCGGGGAGAGGCTGATCATCCGGCTCGGGGAGATCGAGCACGACTGGTCGGGGATGTTGGGACAGGACCCCGGGTTGGTCAAGGACGGCGTCGAGGCACATCTGCAGGAGTTGCTCGCAGACCAGGTGGGGACGTTCGGGCAGGGATGGACGCTGGTGCGCCGGGAGTATCCCACGGCCATCGGTCCCGTTGACCTCCTGTGCCGGGATGCCGATGGTCAGGCGGTCGCGGTGGAGGTGAAGCGTCGCGGGGAGATCGACGGCGTCGAGCAACTGACGCGGTACCTCGACCTGCTCAATCGCGATCCGCTGCTCGCCCCCGTCGCGGGAGTCTTCGCCGCCCAGGAGATCAAGCCACAGGCCCGCACCCTGGCCGAGGACCGGGGGATCCGCTGCCTGGTGGTCGACTACGACGCGTTGCGCGGGTACGACGACGAGGAGTCGAGGCTCTTCTGACGCCTCGCGCGAGGGGTCCCACGGCGTGTCCTTGTCGCGAAATTGCGCGACACGCTGGGTGTGTCATCCCAACTTCGCAGCAGCGACGGGGGCGCCTGTGAGCGGCTCGGGCCAGTGGCGACGACGGTGGACGCGACGCCTCACCCCAGGTCCACGGCCCAGTGGGTGTAGGAGCGCTCGACGGTCATGCCGAGCCTGGTGTAGACCTCGAGTGCGCTGGTGTTCGAGTCCGTGGAAAGGCGCACCCGGTCATAGCCGCGGCCAGCGGCGCGACTGCGGGCCGCCGCCAACAGATCGCGGGCGTAGCCCCTGCCGCGAGCTGAGGCCGCCACCGCGAGTTTGTCCACCCAGATCTCGTCGGCGTCGATGAGGAACGCCGCGGCCACGGGGGTCGTGTCCTCGCGGATCACGAGCAGATCCTCCGGCGCGAAGCCGTCGCGCTCGACGGTCATCGCGCGCCACCGCGGCAGGTCCACCGGGTGCCGGTCGTCGTGTTCGCTGAATGCCTGTTCGATCAGGCCGAGGACGACGTCGTACTCCTCGGGCCGGGCGGGCCCTGCCGAGTGGGGCAGGTCCTCGGCGGCGATGCCCAGGACCCAGGAGGTGTAGCGCGGCGTGTATCCGCTGGCGGACAGCCACGCGGCGACGCCGGTGCGCCGGTCATCGATGCTCTGGCCTACGCGGTCGGCGCCGAGTTGCTTGGCACGCCACGCGGACCAGCGCAGCAGCCACGCCCCGATCCCTTGGCCGCGGGCGTCCGGGTGCACGTCGGCCCACCGCTTGCGGCGGTCCCAGAGCAGGCCCCAGGCGACGATCCTGCCGGTCTGCACGATGACCACCGCATCGCGGTCGCGGTCGGCGTGCGCGAGGTCTGCCACGATGTCAGCGGCTTCCAGCATCACCTCGCCGCTGTCGGAGAGCTCGCAGGCGTTGACCATCGCGACGACGGCGGGGATGTCGTCGTCGGCCAGAGGTCGGGCGTGCCACACCCACCTATTGTCCCGCATGACCCCTTTGCCAGACTTGGGGCCATGGCGCAGAACACGGTGGCAATCGTCGGGGTGGGTACGGTCGGATCGCAGGTGGCCCAGTTGGCCGCGGAGGCGGGGTGGACCGTCATCGGAATAGAGAAGGACGCGCCGACCGCCGAAGCGGCTGCTCAACGTTCGGGGGTCGAGGTGGGCACCGACCTCGAGGCCGCCGCCGAAGCGGCCATCGTCATCGAATGTCTGCCCGAGAAGCGCGACCTCAAGCACGCGGTGTTCGCGCAGATCGGTGGGCTCGCCGCGGACGATGCAGTTCTCGTCACCACCGCGACGGCGCTGTCGGTCACGGACCTGGCGCTCAGTTCGGGCCGTCCGAACCGGGTCCTCGGACTGTCCCTGCCGCACGACCCCGCACGCACGCAGCTGGAACTCGTACGGCCGGACTTCGCGGATCAGGACGCCCTGGACGCGCTGCAGGGGTTCCTCACCGACCTCGGTCGCGAAGCCACCGTGGTGCGCTCCAAGCCCGGCTACATCGCCGACGGTCTGCTCTTCGGCTACTTGAACCACGCCGTGACGATGTTCGAGGCCGGATACGCCAGCCGCGACGACATCGATGCCGCCATGCGCTTCGGGTGCGGATACCCCATCGGTCCGCTGGCGCTGCTGGACAAGATCGGCCTCGACACGGCGTACGACGTGCTGGACGCCCTCTACTCGACCACGGGCCGTCGTTTGCACGCACCCGCGCCGATCCTCAAGCAGTTGATCGCGGCCGGTCACACGGGGGAGAAGACCGGACGCGGCTTCTACACCTACGGCGACGAGTCCGCCGGCGAGGTCGTGGCGGAGGTGCGCGAGGACATCCGCCCGGTCTCCACGGTCGGTGTGGTGGGCACGGGCACCATGGCCTCCGGCATCGTCGAAGTGTTCGCCAAGAGCGGGTACGACGTGGTCTTCGTGGCCCGCAGCGAGGAGAAGGTGGCCGGTGTCCAGGCCGCGGTGACCAAGTCGCTGGACAAGGCCGTGGCCAAGGGCAAACTGACCGAGGAGGCGCGTGCCGAGGTGCTCGGGCGCCTCACCGGATCGACGGAACGGGCCGCATTGGCCGATGTCGACCTCGTGGTCGAGGCGATCGTCGAGAACCTCGACATCAAGCTCGACCTGTTCCGCGACCTCGACCGCATCTGCAAGCCCGGCGCGATCCTGGCCACCACGACCTCGTCGCTGCCGGTGGTGGAGATGGCGGCGGTCACGAGCCGGCCGCAGGACGTCGTGGGGATGCACTTCTTCAACCCGGCGCCGATCATGAAACTCGTCGAGGTCGTCAGCCCTGTGACGACCGCAGCCGACGTCACGCAGACCGTTGTGGACCTGTGCCACCAACTCGGCAAGCACCCGGTCAAGTGCGGCGATCGTGCCGGCTTCATCGTCAACGCCCTGCTGTTCCCCTACCTGAACGATGCCGTCCTGCTGCTCGAGTCGCACTACGCGACCGCCGACGAGATCGACACGGTCATGACCAAGGGTGCGGGGCTTCCGCTCGGGCCGTTCGCGCTGCTCGATGTGGTGGGCAACGATGTCTCGCTGGCCATCGAGCAGGTGCTGCACAACGAGTTCCGGCTGCCCGAACTGGCTCCGGCACGGTTGCTCGAGCAGATGGTCGAGGCGGGCTACCTCGGGCGCAAGACGCGCCGCGGGTTCCGCGCCTACTGATCGCGACTCACCGGGGCGAGTGTCACGAAGCGGTCGGTCCACCGTGGTGGCACTCGCACCGGGGAGGGCGCCCTCGTCCGGCCAGCACCTACCCTGGCCACATGGCCCGTCGCAACCGCCGCCGCACCGAGGAGGCGCGCCCGCTGTCAGGCGGGTACGCCAGTCGGCGTCAGGAGGGTGACAGCATCGTGCAGAGCGTCACCGGGGCGCAGACCACGAAGGCGTACATCTGTCCGGGCTGCAACCAGCAGATCCGACCCGGCACGGCCCACGTCGTCGCGTGGAACCGTTACGACGGACCGGAATGGCGCCGCCACTGGCACACGCCCTGCTGGCAGCGTCACTGAACCCGCACCGCCACGCTCGTGGGCAGCTGCAGCGTGCGCCCCACCGTGCACAACCGGTCGTGCGAATGGCGCGCCGCCACCGGCAGGACCTCGCGCGCGGCGTCGCCGCCGGGGCCCGCGGGGAACGTGATCGAGAACGTGACCACCACGTTCTCGAGGTGGTTGCCGATGCGTGGGTCCGACACCTTGTCCGCGGACACCGTGATCTCGAACTCTTCGGGCTCGCTGCGGCGCGCGGTCAGGTAGTCCACGTCGATGCCGGTGCAGCCCCCGAGCGCTGTGAGCAGTAGTTCGACGGCCGAGAACTGGTCCTCACCCTCCCCGAATGCCAGTCGACTGCCGGCCTCGTTGACGGCGACGTACTCGCCGAGGTCGCTGCGGGTGATGCGCACCGTGGTCATGCCCGACTGTAACCCGATCGGGTGAAGCGATACGGCCGCGCACGAGCCGTTCAAGCATTCGCCCGGACCGGCCGATGACCACACTAGGGCGACAGGAGGTAGCGGAATGCGGGACGACCTGTACCGAACGATCCTCGAAACAGTCGAGGACGGGGTCTACTTCGTCGATCCGGAACGCCGGATCACGTTCTGGAACGCCGGCGCCGAGCACATCACGGGGTATTCGTCCGACGAGGTCATGCACCACAGTTGCTCGGACGACATCCTGCGTCACGTCAGCGAGGGAGGGGATCAACTGTGTCTACACGGGTGCCCCCTGGCCGGCGTCATGTCCGACGGGCGGCCGCGGGCCGCGAAGGTGTACCTGCATCACAAGAACGGCCACCGGGTGCCCGTGCTGGTGAAGGCTAGGCCCCTGTACGACGACGCGGGTGAGATCGTCGGCTCCGTCGAGGTCTTCACGCGACGCAAGGCCAACCAGTTCGCCGACGTCAGTGAGCGTGAACGCCAGGAGAACGCCTTCATCGACCCCCTGACAGATCTGGGAAACAGGCGCTTCGGCGAGGCGCACCTGAAGCCGATGATGGACGCGGTGGTCAGTGGCGACTCGACTCTAGGGCTCGTGTTCATCGATGTCGACAAGTTCAAGCAGATCAACGACTCCCGCGGTCACCACACGGGCGACATGTTGTTGCGGATGGTCGGGCAGACATTGGCCAACGGGCTGCGGGTCACGGACATGGTGGTGCGTTGGGGCGGGGAGGAGTTCCTGGCGGCCCTGCCCGGTGTGAAACCTTCAGCCCTGCTGGCCACCGCGGAGAGACTGCGCATGCTGGTCGACCACTCGTGGATCCAACTCGACGACGGACAGGTGCGCGCCACGATCTCGGTGGGTGCGGTGATGGTCAGCCCCGGCGAGAGCCTCGACCAGGCCATCGAGCGCGCCGACCGACTCATGTACGCGAGCAAACACGCGGGCCGCAATCTGGTCACCGGCGAAGACGGTCCCGTGCCGCGGCTGCGCTCGAGCGAACCGTTGCTGCAGGTCGGCGGCGTGTCCGAGATCTGAGCTCCCCAGGAGTACGTTGGAGGTATGGCCCCGGTCATCGATGTGCGTGGTGCTGTCAAGAACTTCGGCAGCACGGTGGCACTCGACGGACTCGACCTGCAGGTGGACTCCGGTGAGGTGCACGCGTTCCTCGGTCCCAACGGTGCGGGGAAGACCACCACGTTGCGGATCCTGCTCGGCATGCTGCGTATCGACGCGGGAAGCGCCACCGTCCTGGGAGGGGACCCCTGGGCGGACGCCGTCGAACTGCACAGGCGCTTGGCCTACGTCCCCGGTGAGGTGAACCTGTGGCCGCAGTTGACCGGCGGTGAGGTGATCGACCTGCTCGGCTGGTTGCACGGGGGCCTCGACGACCGGCGCCGGGAACGCTTCGTGGAGATGTTCGAACTCGACCCCACGAAGAAGACGCGGACCTACTCGAAGGGCAACCGGCAGAAGGTCGCACTCATCTCGGCGCTCGCCGCGGACGTCCCGTTGCTGCTGCTCGACGAGCCGACATCAGGCCTCGACCCGCTCATGGACGCCCGCTTCCGCGAGTGTGTGCGCGAGTTCCGCGAGAACGGTGGCACGGTGCTGCTGAGCAGCCACATCCTCAGCGAGGCTGAGGCGTTGTCGGACCGGGTGACGATCATCCGTAACGGCAGGGCCATGGAGAGTGGCACCCTGGCCGAGCTGCGTCACCTGTCGATGACCAAGGTCACCGCCGTGGTCGACGCCGTGCCCGAGGGTCTGTCCCGGATCCCGGGTGTGCATGGCGTCGAAGTGCAGGGTGGGCGTGTCACATGCGAGGCCGAGGACACAGGCATCGGTCCGCTCATGGCGGCACTGTCCGCGGCAGGCCTGCAGTCGCTGACCAGTCAGCAACCCACGCTCGAGGAGGTGTTCCTGCGGCACTACCAGGACGGATCCTCCGATGGCTGAGCGCCTGGCCGGGACCTGGCCCCTTGTGCGGCTGGCCCTGCGGCGGGACCGTGTCCTGTTGCCGGCCTGGATCCTCGGGTTCGCCGGCATGGCCGGGTTCTCAGCCTCCGCCACGGTCGGGTTGTATCCCGACGAATCCCAACGGGTGACGGCGGCCGAGGCGGTCAACGGCTCAGCGGCATTGGTCGCCCTGTACGGCAGGATCTACGACCCGAATTCGATCGGACAGTTGTCGCTGTTCAAGCTCACGGCCTTCGGCGCCGCGCTCGCCGCCGTCCTGATGGTCTTCGTGGTCATCCGGCACACGCGCGCCGATGAGGAGAGCGGTCGTCTGGAACTCATGGCCGCCGGTCGGGTGGGGCGACTGTCGCCACTGGCCGCCGCGTTGTTCGTAGCCTTCGCTGCCAGTCTGGCGTTGGCTGTCCTCAGCGCACTGGCCCTGATCGCCGCCGGTCTGGCCGTGCCCGGATCCTTCGCGTTCGGATTCGGGTGGGGGTTCACGGGCATCGCCTTCGCCGCCGTGGCCGGCGTTTGCGCGCAGGTCACGACGGGTGCCCGATCCGCGCGTGGGATCGCGCTACTGCTGATCGCCCTGGCCTATGCGGTGCGGGCGGTGGGAGACCTGTCGGAAGGCTCGTGGCTGTCCTGGCTGTCACCCATCGGCTGGATGCAGCAGGTGCGGGCGTACGCCGGAGATCGCTGGTGGGTCCTGCTGTTGCCACTGGCGCTCGCCGCGATCTGTGTGCCGCTGGCCGTCGTCCTGCGGGAGCGTCGCGATGTCGATGCCGGGCTCATCGGGGACAGGCCGGGTCCGGCACGCGGGAGCATCCACGGCGTGTTCGGGCTGGCGTGGCGCCTGCAGCGCGGCGCCCTGCTTGCCTGGTGTCTCGGGTTCGCCGCCTTCGGACTGCTGCTGGGGTCGATCTCCGACACCGTGACCGGACTGCTGGATTCCCCGCAGATCCAGGAGTTCCTCAAAGAACTCGGAGGAACCCGGGCGCTGGCCGATGCCTTCCTGGCCACCGAGTTGAGTTTCGCGGGCATCATCGTCGCCGCCTACGGCATCTCTGCCGCCTCGAGGCTGCACACCGAGGAGGCGGAGGGGCACGCGGAGGTGCTGCTGTCGACGCCGACGCCGCGGGTCCGGTGGGCGCTGAGTCACACGCTTGTCGCGCTGCTCGGCGTCACGGTGATCCTGCTGGTCGGTGGGCTGGCGATCGGCGTCGGCAACGCGTTGGCCATGGGCGAAGGGTCAGCGGTCGGCCAGCTGCTGTGGGCCGCGTTGGTGCGCGTACCTGCGGCCTGGGTCCTGACCGGCATGGTGCTGCTCGTGTTCGGGTGGCTTCCGCGCTGGGTACCGCTGGTGTGGGCCGTGTTCGTCGCTGCCCTGGTCCTCGGGGAGTTCGGCCCCCTGTGGGACCTCCCGCAATGGCTCATGGACGTCTCTCCGTTCGTCCACTCGCCGAGACTGCCCGCCCCCGACTCGTCGAACGGCGGGTTGCTACCACTGGTCGCACTCAGTGCGTTGCTGATCGCGGTGGGACTGGTGGGATGGCGGCGCCGGGATCTGCACGCCGATTAGGCTGCAGTAATGGAGCGGATCGCGGCGAACTCGGTGCTGCCCGCGATCCGTGAACCCCTGACACTTCGCACTGCCGACGGTCTGGAGCTCGTGGGGGAGTTGGCCCTGCCCGAGACCGTCGCCCCTGCCGCGACGATCGTGTGCGTCCACCCGCTACCCACTCACGGCGGGATGATGGACTCCCACCTGTTCCGGAAGGCGGCATGGCGGCTTCCAGCGCTGGCGGATCTGGCGGTGCTGAGGTTCAACACGCGTGGCACGACAAGCTCGGGTGGCACTTCGCAGGGGCGGTTCGACTCCTGTACCGGGGAGGGACTCGATCTGCGGGCGGCTGTCGATCTCGCACGGGCACGGGGACTGCCCGACATCTGGCTAGTGGGCTGGAGTTTCGGCACCGACGTGGTCCTGCGTCACGGTCTGCTGGAGGCGGTACGCGGGGCGGTGCTGCTCAGCCCCCCGCTGCGCTACGCCCAGGACTGCGACTTGGCGCGCTGGGCCGCGGACGGCAGGCCCATGATCGTGATGGTTCCCGAGTTCGACGACTTCCTGCCCCCGGCGATGGCCGCGCCTGTCTTCGCGCGGGTTCCGCAGGCGGACATGATCGCAGTCGAGGGGGCCAAACACCTGTGGGTGGGCGAGAAGTACACCTCGATCGTGCTCGACCAGATCGCGGCGGCCACCGGCCGACCGACACCGCTGCCGTCCGAATGGGACGGCCCGATGAGTAAGTGGAGCGACCTATGAACCAGTTGCAGGGCAAGAAGGCGATCGTGACCGGCGCGTCGCGCGGGATCGGCCGTGAGATCGCGCTTGAGTTCGCGCGGCAAGGTGCCGACGTCGCACTGCTCGCGCGCAACGAGGAGTTGCTGAACAGCGCCGCGGACACCGTGCGGGACCTCGGGCGCAACGCGGTCGTGGAGGCCGTCGACGTGACCGACGGCGAAGCAGTCGCGGCAGCCATCAGCCGTACGATCGACGCGCTCGGCGGTGTCGACATCGTCGTGAACAACGCCGGGGGCAACAGCTTCTCGGCGCCGCTGGTCGGGATGCGCTTCAGCGGGTGGCAGAAGACCCAACGACTCAACGTCGAGTCGACGGTGCATGTGCTGCAGGCGGTCGGCCCGACGCTGCTGGAACAGAAGTCCGGTTCGGTGATCAACCTCGCCAGCGTGGCCGGGATCGTAGGGTCGCCGCTGATGAGCCATTACGGGGCCGCGAAGGCCGCGGTGATCTCGCTGACCCGCAGCCTGGCCGTCGAGTGGGCGTGGGCCGGGGTCCGGGTCAACACCCTGCTACCCGGGTGGATCGAGACCGACCTCACGCAGTTCCTGCGGGATGCCCCCGACGGCGGGAAGGGCGCGTTGGCGCGCGTACCCATGCAGAGGTGGGGCAAGCCCGCGGAGATCGCGGCCGGTGCGGTCTTCCTGGCCTCCGACGCCTCGTCCTTCATGACCGGTCAGGAGCTCGTCCTCGACGGTGGCCTCACGGTCATGCCCTGAGGTTGCCTGCCGGCGCCAGCATCGGACAGGGTGGTCACATGGGTAACAGAATCGACAGCATGCGTACCGGGCTCACCACGCTCGAGGAGGTGCTGGTCACCGTCGACAAGGCGGTCCAGGCCGCAGACACGGCGGTGACTGGCACGGACGCCGTCCTGGTCAAGGCCGACGACGCCCTCGACCTCGCTGAGCGGGGGCTGGAGACCGGCCGGCGCGTCCTGCCGAAGGTCGCACTCGGCGTGGCTGTGGTCGGCGTGGGCATCGCGGTCGCGGTGATCATTCGCAGGTCCCGGGCCGGTCGGGCAGCGGCTGCGGCCGATGTCTGGGAACAGCCGGAGGAACCGCTGGCCGGACCCAGCATCCAGGATGTTGCCGAGGGTGACTCGGACGCCAGCGACCTGGCCGATGCCGCAGATGCCGTAGACGGCGACCGATGACCCACCTCGTCCTGCTGCACGCGTTCCCGGTCAACCGCCATCTCTGGGACGACCAGGTCGAATACCTCACGAAGGCCGGACGCCGTGTGCTGGCACCGGATCTGGCCGGGTTCGGGGAGTCTCGGGTTCCGCAGGAGGCCACCATGGCGGCGCTGGCCGATCAGGTGCTCTCGCAGGTCGGCCAGCCGTCGGTCTTCGCCGGGTTGTCGATGGGCGGCTACGTCCTGATGGAGATCCTGCGCCAGCACCCGGAGATGGTGACCGGGGCGATCTTCATGGACACCAAGGCCACCGCCGACACCGACGAGGCCCGCGCACAGCGACTGCAGGTGGCCGATGCCGTGCTCGCCGCGGGACAGACCCGCGACCTCGCCAGCGTCATGCTGCCCATGTTGCTCGGTGACACCACCCGGTCGCAGAACCCCGGCGTCGTGGCGAAGGTGCGGGCCTGGATCGAGGCCGCACCGGCGCATGCCGTGGCGACTGCGCAGCGCGCGATGGCCGACCGCCCGGATTCGGTGCCGACTCTGCGGCGCTACGAGGGTCCCGCGCTGGTCGTATGGGGTTCGGAGGACACCATCTCGCCGTCGGCGGATCAGCGGATCATGCTCGACGCCATGCCTCAGGCGGTTGCGCGCGAGATCCCGGCGGCGGGACACCTGAGTGCGATCGAACAGCCGTCGGCGGTCAACGACGTGCTGCTCGAGGTGCTCACCGACTGGCAGTAGGCGGACGTCATTACGCTGGGGGAGTGCCTGCGCTCGTCGTGACCGACTCTGTCACCGTGCGCAAGGGCACAGCGACGATCCTGGATTCTGTGTCGCTCGGGCTGTCCGACGGCGACCGGATCGGGGTGGTCGGGCGCAACGGCGCTGGCAAGTCCACTCTGCTGCGGGTCCTCGCCGGCGTGGAGACGCTGGATGCCGGCCGGGCCACCGTCAGCGGCGGCACCGTGATCCGGCTGGTCACCCAGCACGACACGCTTCCCACCGGCACCGTGCGGGACGTGGTCGTGGGTTCTGGTCCCGAACACGAGTGGGCCGGCGATCCCCGCATCCGCGCCATCGTGGGCGGGCTGCTTGAGCCGGACTGGATGGGGCGGGCGAGTTCCGCGCTCTCGGGAGGGCAGGCACGCAGGGTGGCGTTGGCAGCGGCGCTGGTCGCACAGCCCGACGTGCTGTTGTTGGATGAGCCGACGAACCACCTCGATCTGCAGTCGATCCGCTGGCTCGCCCAGCATCTGCTGGCCTGGCCGGCCGGACGCCGGGCGCTGGTGGTCGTAACGCACGACCGGTGGTTCCTCGACGAGGTCACCACTAGGACCTGGGAGGTGGGCAGGGGCGCGGTCGAGCAGTACGACGGTGGGTACGCGGCCTACGTGTTGGCCAAGGCCGAGCGCGAGCAGCAGCAGGCCGCCATCGAGGCGCGGCGACAGAACCTGCTGCGCAAGGAACTCGCGTGGCTGCGCAGGGGGCCGCCGGCGCGTACCTCCAAGCCGAAGTTCCGCCAGGATGCGGCGCTGGCACTGATCGCCGACGAACCGCCGCCGCGTGACCGCCTGGCGCTGCAGAGGGTGAGCATGAACCGGCTGGGCAAGCAGGTGCTCGACCTCGAGGACGTGGTGGCTGCCCCGGCCCCCGATGCCGAGCCGATTCTGACGCGGGTGACGTGGGGGATCGGGCCAGGCGACCGGTTCGGGTTGCTCGGTCCCAACGGCGCCGGGAAGACCACCCTGCTGCGCGTGCTCTGCGAGCAGGTGCCGGTGCTCTCGGGCAGGCTCAAGCGTGGGAAGACCGTGCACGCGGCGATCGTCGACCAGCGCCTGCCGAAGCTCGATGCGGACGCCCGGGTTCTGCCCTGGTTGCAGGAGGTCGGCAACCGGGTGGAGGTCGCCGGTGGGGAGGAACTCACGCCGTCGCAGTTGCTCGAGCAGTTCGGTTTCACCGGCGATGCGCCGTGGAAACGCCTCGGTGACCTCTCAGGTGGCGAGTTGCGGCGGCTACACCTGTTGCGCACGTTCCTGTCCGGAGCCAACGTCCTGATGCTCGACGAGCCGACCAACGACCTCGACACCGAGACTCTGACCGTGCTCGAGGACGTCCTCGACGGGTGGCCGGGGAGCCTGATCGTGGTCTCCCACGACCGCTACTTCCTGGAGCGGACCTGTGACGACGTGTGGGAGTTGCGAGACGGCGGTGTCCGGCACCTGCCCGGTGGCGTCGAAGAGTACTTGGCGACTCCGGCGGAGGTTTCTGCCGCTGTCGCCCGGCCGCCTGCTGGCGACACCCGGGCGGCGCGCAAGGAGTTGACCCGCATCGAGCGTGAACTCGGCAAGGCGCAGGCGCGCATCGAGGAGATCCACGCTCGGATGGCCGAGGCGTCGACCGACGGTGATGCGCTGGTGGATCTGGGCAAGGACCTCGCGGCGGCCGAGCAGACGGTGGCCGACCTCGAGGACCGCTGGCTGGAGGCCGCCGAAGCGGTCCTATAGGCCACAGCGGTGAGAGGTTGTGCCCGCGGTGAGCGTTTCCACGGGCGACAACCGCTAACGC
>ERZ724512.251-NODE-251-length-22965-cov-4.537145_pt1 | contig 22965 bp, 22 predicted proteins | sample MGYA00376045_ERZ724512 | MGnify/ENA primary metagenome ERZ724512 (study PRJEB28724, sample SAMN07190883) | activated sludge metagenome | isolation source: activated sludge of sewage treatment plant in Hong Hong | place: Hong Kong | collected 2016-03-17 ... | reverse complement strand
TGCCCACCCTGGAATATATATCATACTTATGGAACGGGTTGTAAGATTGGACTGAATACCAATCCTTCAGCTACTGAGTCTGTTGTATCAGATTCCCACCACTGGTATGCTAGAGTTACCTGGTATTCTTCAATTTGATCTGTTGCGCTCCAATCCATTGAGATAGGAGATAGATCAATTGGGAAACAACCAACGAACTTATATCTCTTTAAAACATCTTCTCTCTTACCAAGGTGAGTAATGAATCCATCCTGTTGATAACCACCATCACCCTTGATAAAGTTATCTTCGCGAAGGTTTCCTGCGTGTGAGTTAATACCACTCAACCATAGTTCAAATGCACGTCTAACTTGCATGTCTTCGTCGTTGATAACTGTAACAGTCCATTCAGAGAAGGTTCTGTTGCCAGCAAATTTAAGTTCTCTACCCTGATAGAATACGGGCACCTGATTTACTGTGTCTCCAGGAAGCTCGGATGCTCTTGCCATGAAGGTAAACTGTTGCTGTGATCCACCAGAGATAATAGGAAATGTTAGTTCACAGTGAAACAGATTAGGTCTGGCACCGTCAAAGTTCATCTGCGCTCTAAATTCTTGTACTCTTAATGACATTTATGAATGCTCCTTATTTGTATTCTCTATTTATTAAACTCGTTGACATTTCCATCCTTTATGCTGGTTCCAATTTCCTTTGGCAACACTAGACATACAACCTGGGTTTAAATTGTGTGTTTTACAGAATTCCACCAAACCAGTTATTTCTTGTTTTTTTCCTTGTGGGTTAGTTACAATATACTTTTTACATAATTTTGGTTGTTTTTTTCCCTTACCGAGTCTATTTCTTTCTATAGTCCATGGTGAAGGTTTTCCTTTATTCCAACTCGATTTACCTTTTTTAGATTCACTGATTTTTCTTTTTGTTTCTTCGGATGGCACCCAACCAAAAGCTCCTTCACCCCCATAAGTCATATTGTAACCATGTCCGTCCCGAAAATGTGTATTGTGCTCAATGATCATTTTATTTTCCACAACATTCAATGTATGGTCTCTATCGTTGCTCTGGTATATTATCTCCCATTCAAAGTTTTTAACACCATATTTTCTTATTGCTCTATACAAAGGATATTTTTTATTTTTTCTGGTGATGGCTTCACATATATGTACTGATTTACGGGAAGGCCATTTAGAATCAAATCCAATATATGCCTTCCCGTTTATTTTATTCGTCACTTTATAGATAGTAAACATTTTGTTCTCCTTTTACTATCTATTTAGTATACCACGGGATCGTAGGTTATTTTTAAGTTGCCTTTCCAACCACTTCCTCAAACGCCACACCTGTTCTAACTGCAACGAAGTTTAGCTGGATGAAGTTGATTGAACGAGCAGGTTTAATATAAATGTCACCAATGAATTCGTTACGGTCAATAACTTCTGGTGTGTTGTTGGTAGTATCGCAAACAACACGGAAGTCATAGATACCACGACGACCCTGAACGTCTCGTAGGAATGGTTCAACCAATGCTACGAATTGTGCTCTTGTAAATTCATCGTTGAATTCAAATAGTGAGTATCTTGCTGCTCTTGTAATTGCCTTTTCAAGTACAATGAATAGACGGCGAACGTTGATACGATCAAATGCAGAAGGTTTTGCAAGCATGGTCTTGTCACCATACAGGATTACGCCTTCACCAGGGAATGACTGAACAGGGTTGACACCAATCTTATATAGATCGTCTCTGTTACCCTTTGTCGCATTCCATGCTAGTTTTGTAACGTTCTTGATATGACCACGGTTGAAACCTGCTGGTGAGAACCATGGATCACGTTCAAAGTCTGTTCTTACGCATAGGCCTGCAATATCACCGTTGCAAGGAATCCAACGATATACGTTGTTAAACTTGTCAAACTGGTACTTCCAGTTGTTGTCCATAACTGCATAAGAAGATGAGTTGAATAGATTTCTGTATGTGGTAATGTCTGCAACTTCTGATCCAGCATTGTCCACAACGTCTGCATATTCAGGAGAAATGAACGCAACGCAGTCTCTACGAGTTTCAGCAATGTTGTCCACGATGTATTCAGATACTACCTGTGGGTGAGCACCTGTAACGATCAATGAAACGTCAACTTCTTCGGCATTTGCGAACTTATCGTATCCGACAATTACGTTTGCTGTTTCAGACCAACCATCAACACCACCTGAAAGTGTTACTGTGTATGAGGTTGATGTTTCTGCGAAGTTTGTTGCTGCAGCTGTATTACCCCAAGAGCTTGTTTCAGATACTTGGGTTGTAATATTCTGAGCATGGTTTAGAACATAAACATACTTTGATCTGTCGTTGATCACGTTTACATAGTAGTTTGAAGAACCGTCATCGTTCTTAGCATCAGATGCTTTAGATACATATGGGAACTTTTCCAATACAGTGTTTGCTGCATCAGAGAACTTTCCTAGAGTATCGATAACGATAATGTGCATTTCGTCGTTGGCACCTGCAAGGTTTCCAACATAGGTTGAGGTTCCTGTTGCACCATTAAATTCTTCGGCATATGTCCAATTAGCAAAGGCAGTAGAATTTGCACTTGCCCATAGAGAAACTTTTAGTCCATTTCCCTTTGCACCAGCATATCTAGCTGCGAATTGACCAGATGTGTTTGCTGCTGATAGGTCAAGATAGTTTAACTCATAGTCATCTCTATTCTGAATTAGAAGCGCGGTACCAGATGTAGCATTCTTTGCAGCTGCTACGTTTGCGGTACGTACTGTTCTAATGTTTCTTGCATAGTCCAAGAAGTTAGACACACTGAAGAATGACTTAAAGGTGTTTGAAGTAGGCTTACCAAATGTGCTTACTAGCTCAACTTGGTTGCCCAAAGAAACGATTGAAAACAAAGGACCCCAATCAAAATCGCCAGCGTAAGCACCTTCAGTAGTACCAACTGCTGGAACGATAGTTGTCAAGTCAATTTCTGAAAAATTCACTCCGGGACTTAGGAAAAATGGCATGTTTTAGCTCCTTTTAGGAAGTTCTTATTCTTCACAATATTTATCATTTCGTGAATTTTGGACTATAATCGGTGCTTATTTGTCAGGGTATCCCACTCAATGTTATCGAATACATAGATTCTTTCCCTGTCAGTAACCCATTTGTCACCGTTTGCGTCCCTGCCATCGTCAAATGGGTCATCTATTCCATTGTCAATGATACCAAACGGTACCACATCACTATCCATGATGTTCAATTGTTCTTCCTGGAGCACTTTTCGGATGTTGTTATTGATATTTTCCTTAAAATACTTCTGAGAAGTTAACCATCCAAAGTTAACCAGACACATGGTGGCATCGTCATTTGATCCTGGTTCTGCTTTGTAGGTGTTCTTATCCAATACGAATGTAGTGAATTCCTTGATTGTGACCTCGTCCTTGATGATTAATTTGTCAGATTCAACAAGAGTTTTGAAGTTGGCACAACCAATTGCCTTGGTCTGTTTGTTGTGTTTTAGACCAAATGCGATCTTTTTCTTAAAACCTGGTGTATTCTGCTGCCCCTGTTTACCCTTCATTTCGATCTTGATCAGGTTTTCATATGACAATTCATAGTGGAGAATGTCTGCAACCTGTAGACCGATGGTATTGATTTCCACCAATACGAATGCGTCGTTATACTTCTTGGCATAATTCACGATGATAGCAGGGAAGGTAAATGGTGGTATCTTCCTATTCATATACCTGCACACAACCTTGTATGGAATACTGGTAACGTCAATGATCTGGAAAGCAGAATAGTCAGATTCAACACCTTCTGAAACGTCCACAGTCATGCAATAGGTATGCCCAGCGATAGGCATTTCCCACATTGCAGCATCGTTGTCCCATGCGATTGGTTCTTCCATTGCTGCCATAAGCTGCCCAATCTTACCTGGATTGATAAGAGTGTTAGAGCTTCCCAAGAATTCAGTATTATGTGAAATTACACCAACCGAATAATATGTGTTGTGTTTATCAACACCTACAGGATCATAAACTTCAAACTTTCCAACTTCAGAAGTAATTTTTTCTATTTTTTTCCCACTTACTTCATCACCTATTGACAATTTTTCAGCATGAGTAAAACCATTGTGGGTTAGAAAAGCATGTTTTCCTGAACATCTAATATTAGTGTTATCTGTAAATGTGATATTCCACATAACATCCACAGTCTTTTTTTGAACACCTTCAAAATTTTCATATCCTGTTGGTGTTTTTATTTTAAATCTGCCGCCGTTGGGTCTAAACAACTTTACTTTTTCCTTTTATTATTCTTCTGATATATGATGAGGTAACATAATATTTTTCCGAATATTCTTTACAGAACAATTGGGTGTAAGACATTTTCAGACCATTTCTCATTGTTTTCTCAATAAGAGATTCGTTATGTAATTTTACTTTGTCGTTATAATCTTTTCGTATTTTCTTAGCATCATCGTCTGTTATTTTGTTTTGTCTCTTATTAGCTTCTTTCTTTCTTCTCTGGCCTTCACTGGAAAGGTTCAATTTATATCCATTTTTACCCTTATTCCAAGGAATTGTTCCTTTTTTTACTCCTCCCACACCAGGTCTTTTCTTTCCCTTTTGTATTTCACTAGAATATTCTGGAGACATTTGCATTCTTTTTGCAATCATAACACAAGCACCATAATCACCTTGACTGTAGTGAATATTAAAATGCTCTTGTATGGAAACACACTGAAGATTGTTTATGTCATTGTTTGCTCTATTACCATCTATATGATGTATTTCATAAGTTCTTCCAAATTCATCAACTGGAAGTTTTCCATATGTTTGTTCATATATTTTTTTATATGTATAGTTACCCATTCAATTCTCCTAAGTTACTATTATTTAGTAATCCTAGGAATTCAGTGTCAAATATAATTCTTCAATGGACATTATTTTGTATTCATTTTTTTCAGTATCAAATAATTCCAATTGAGTTTCACCAGCTAAACATTCGAATTCCTGTCTGAATTGTTCTTCTGATGTGTTGCTGATAGTCTTTGCTTTCCATGCCTCGTCTCTTCCAGGTACCGCCGACCAGTGGACCTCAATAGGTATGAATTCCGACTTCTTCTTTATTGCCTTGACCCATGCGGTATAAAAGTGGTTCATACCCTTTGGAGTTGAGATAATGAATACCTTTGTGTCGGTACCAGCGGTAATAACAGGGTAGGTAGATGTATAGAATGCTTCTGCAATGTTATTAGGTACGAATGCAAACTCGTCTAACAAAACAATGTCATATGAACCTGAACGCAAACCATCTGCGGTTGTAGCAAATGCACCAATCTTAGAACCATTCTCAAGTTCGATGTTACCTTTATTCCACTCAATAATACCGTGCTGCAACCACAGAGGTAGGTTTTCATATGCCAGTTTTAGACGCTGGAGGATACCATTTGCAGCTGGACCTTTGTGTGCTGCAATCGCAATGTTTACCATTGGTGTGAAGATAATTGTCCATAGAAGATATGCAACGGTGGTAATAGTATTATGTGTTGGAATGAGATTTTTCCCGATAAGGAACATATGATCATCATTATCAACAGTGATGCATCTTACAGGAACACTATCTGATTTGGTGATTGCTTTTATATACAGTCTGTTATTTTTTTCAAAATATTTGTGGTTTTCCTGTCTGTCTTTTTTTCTTTTTAATTTGAACAAAGAAAACCTGTTGGTTGCAAATGTTATTTTCCAATAAACAGAACCGTCTATAGTCCTGAAAGACTTTCTTGTTTTTATGCCCAAACTTCTAAGGATAAAAACAACATCGTCAATTAATTCTTCATTTTTTTGATAAAATTCTAAAGAACCTTTTTTCTTACCAATATGACCATCGGTATCCATAAGACCACGGAGCAATTCTAATCTTTGTTCAATTGACCCCATTTTGTAAGAATCGGGAATATGTTTATTCTGTAATAAGTTTGTTAATCTCAACAGAGGATATAAACCATTAACTTTCAAAGTTACTACATTATTGTTAACTTTTGAGTATGTGATGTTTCCTATTTCATATGGAATATTTGTTTTATAGCATTCCATATCATCTTTATGACATGTTATTTGTGCTGATCTTGAGGTGCCATCACCCAGCCAAACTCCTAAAGTATATGGATCAATAGGCAATTCTTTTTCATCAAATTCTAAAGATTGGTTCATTTCTACATAAAGTCCAGAACCATTCTTTTTCTTTTGGGGAAGAATTCTAATAAGTTCATTTGTATCTATGATTTTCTTCTTATTCCAATCACTTGACATGATTTCCCAAAGATGTTCAGCATCGCATTTTACAATATCACCATTATCGAATTCGATATTATAACAATCGTGATTATACATTGTTTCGGTTATAAAGGTTACAATTGTTTCTTTACCATCTTTTCCATATACTTTGTCACCTACCCTTAAATCACCAAATTTTCTGAAACCTTTTGATGTTAATATATTTTCATCTAGTGGAAGAGCTTTACCACTCTGACGAGGAATCTTACAGATCACGAATCTGTTATTATTGAAGGTGTTAATCATATCTGCTTGGAAAGGATATAGATCAAACGAAACGATACCCTTACCAAGTGCTACGATTTTGACATATTTGCGAATGAAGTATTCTGGATCCTGGCTGCACTTTTTGAATTCGTCCACTTGATCTTGAGTCATGGAGATTTGAATGAATGCACGACGAAGTTTTGGGTTACCCATGTACCCAAAACCAGATCCATAATTGTGTGCTGGGTTATTCACCTTCTTTTCCTTTTATCTGCTTCAAAAGGTCGGAAGTTGTTCCCACGAATATTGCTTTGTCAACATTGATATTCCCATTATCTAATACTTTCTTTCCCGATGTACCTTTTAGGTTCTTTGTTTTTTCGTGTACCTCATACAGGTCTTTCGTTGCGGAAGATACTGATTTGATCAATGCTGCAAGCGCCTTGTATGAATCTGGATGCTCATTCTGTTGTGCCACTATTTGAGCATCAATAACTGCATCCTTACCCTTGTCAATAACTTTCTTGAGTGTATCTCTGGAAAAATTGTAATCATCCTCAATATCACTGTTTCCTGTAGGTTCTACTTGATCAGGCTCAATAATTTCTTGTTCTACCTGTTCAACAACTGTTGGAACTTTTTTATCTGGTTCAAATTCGATTCCCAAGGAATCCGAAATTGATTTGTCAATTCTGCTCATATTATTACTCCAGTGTATCTGGGAACTCAATTATTGTTTCAGTGTATCCAAAATCCTCACCAGGTTGTGCAGTATTTGGACTTGGTTCCACAGTTATATTTACAAGTTTCAATGGTGATGCATCGAAGCTTTCTATGATATAGGATGCATTCGTACTAACTGACTTGATCGTGCTATTGACAGTAAAGTTACCTTGTGCACCACTGACAAGTAGTTTATGGGTGCTTTGATTCCATTTCAGTACAGTAGCAAATGCTGTCGCAGTAGTAAAATTATTGCCCTGATAAACAGTATCGGAAATTTGGAATGTACCATTGTTTCCTTGATTTGTATTTATACGAATAGTGTATCCAGTCACTAGTGAAGGATCATTGAAGATATTTGCAATAGACTTGCGAATGATCTTTGGTGTTTCGATAGGTCCAAAGAAGTATCCTTTGACTGTGAACAATAGAGTATAACTGACATATCTGACAGAATTCCAATCACCTTCATATGTGATATTCTGATTGACGCTGTTTAGAACAATTGGAATATCCTTAAGATATGCCAATTCTGGAACAGGTGTTATTGTGTAGGTATAATCAGGTGTGAAGTAAGGTAGTATCTGTTCAAGGATTTGATTTGCGTCATCTATGGTCTTTGCATATATGTTCAACTCAAAATGAATATCGTATGGGACACCCATATACTGAGCACTCATGGCAGTGGTTGTATCGCCCTTAACCGCTCTTAGGGTAGACAATTGCTTCCTTGCAGGATCATATGCGAAGTTTTGAATTTCAAAAGACATTCTTGGAAGAATTGAACCAACTGGTTTAAGTAGGTCGGGATCCTGTGTTAGACGTGTAACGTACTTGTCCTTTGGTGCATATGTCAAAGGAACCTTGATGCGCTGAACTTCAATATCTGTATCTGTTGCTTGGGTACGAACCAGAATAAGGTTGTTGAACATGTTACCAAATAGGATAACATATTTTCTAAGCAGCTTGAAGTAAAAATGTTCGTTGTTTAGCATCTATTATTTCCTTATGGCATACCAAAAACATTTACTTCACTCAAATCAACAAATGTATTAGCTTCATCTTGTATTTGTTTATTGTCCCACTGATCGTACCAAACATAATCTCCAATTGTATCTGTAAGTGTAACAGAGTAGGTTGTACCAGAGTTTGCACCAACAAGATTTGCATTTCCGGAAATTTCACCCACGATTTCGATAAGGTTGAGTTTGTTGTTTGCACTATCCCAATCACTTACAACTGCGTGCATTGTTGAGTAAGCAAGGTTTGAACCTTGGTAAACAGTTTCACCAATGATAAAGTTTCCACTACCAGAAACTGTCATCTGTACTGTGTAAGAGGTATCTGTGTCGATACTGTCGATTTCATCCAGACCAACATCGATAATTTCGTTGCTGTAACGGAATGCTTCACAACGCAATTCATAGACATATGGAAGTCTGTTACCTGCTGAGAAGTACATATTATCCTCTTCAACGAACTTGATTTCAAAAATCTTGTTCATCAAAGGAATGTATAATAGATCACCTTCTCTTGGTCGAATAGCAATGCTGTTTGGAATAATTTTATCAAATGATCGTCTGGATAGAATGAAATTTGCATTATCACGAACTTCAAGACCCAACTTACTGAAAAAATCACCATCTCCTAACCATCCATCGACGTTGGCAATATACACTTCAATCTGATATGCACGCTCAAATCTTGAGTTTACATTTTCACCAAACAGTTGGTCAGTCTCATCCCAGGATTCTCTGGGAAGATACCAAACGTCGTGACCGTGCATTTTGATTGATTCAACAACCAAATCCTCAAACAATCTTTGTTCATTGATTTTTGAGACTGAAAAATTACTAAAATATTTGTTTACGGGCAATTTATATCATTCCTTTGTTCCATTCATGTCCTGGGCATTCTTTGGATCGTTTATTTATGGTGCCATTATTCCACCAAATACTACCTTTGAACATATCAATGTTTTTAGGAATTTTACCTTTCATGGTTCTACTGGTTTTTTCATTCATTTCTTTTTTCTTTTCAGGATCGTGTTGTTTACCATAAAAGGGATTATTTTTACCAGAAAGTGCTTTGCTCAATTTTTCTTTGTGTTCTTTAGATAAAGGCCCACAAATTTTACCTTTAGTTGCTTCAGATATTTTCCTTTTTGTTTCTTCAGATAGTTTTTTGCCTGTATTTGATCTTGCCCTTTTTTCAATTTGTTCTTTTGTTTGTGGTGGTAATTTCTTCCGACCTTCTAGGAATTTTTCTCTATAAATTGGGTCCTGGTGTAATTTCTTAGATGCCTCGGAAAGTTTTTGTTTTATCGTTAGTGATGAATTTATATCAGTAGACCAATGACCCCATTTATGTTTCCTAAGGTTGTAATACTTCTTTCCAAGTTGATCATCAGGTATCAATTGCAACCATTTATGTTCCTGTTCAAAAATATTTTCTTTAGTTAGTTTACGATGTAATATTTTCCTTTTAAAATCATTTGGTCGTCTCCTATAAGCATCCCTCATTCTATTATTTGAGCAAATATAACCATCATCCTCAGTACCTAAATGACAACCAATATAATACATCTTGCGTTTACGATCATACCAAATATAAATGAATCCAGTTTTTTCCATAACAACCTCCTATGGTTTATAGGAGTATTTAGTACACAAACGAGTGTCCTACCCTAAAATCCACATCGGAGGGTCCTCGTGAGATTTTCTAATCAGGTCTTCAATCTCAGCAATCTCCTGGATTGCTTCATTATAAATCTGCTGACCATTCATCTTGATGCCACCTGGTAATTGCATACCCTCAAACTTCTTCATATTTGTTCCCCACTGTCTCTTGAGATATGCTGTAAGGAGTTTCTTGAGAAGTCTGTCATTATAAACGTCTGTATATACGTCTGGATCAACGATAATGAATCCCTCAATGATGATCCATTCATCCACATCAACCTTTGTATTCCAATCCCAATCAATATACAATCTATCTGTGTGTCTGTTAAAACGAATTGGTGTTTCACCGGAAAACAATAGATCAAGGGTTCTGATATGTTGCTGAGTCATCGCATAGTTTACATATGACGTGCTTGTGAAGTCATATAACTCATGCAATCTCAATTGGTATCTAAGGTCAAACATGTTCACAGAGGCATTTGTTGATCCCCATGGAAATATTCTTGTGACACCGATAATGTTTTCTGGAATAGAGATATACTGGTTTGTAATGTCATCCGCAGTAATCTGGTGCTTCATGTACCATCTTTCAACTGCATCCTGATGGAAGTCAGTATAATACTGCATTGCACTATCAACTGCATCCTCAATTTGGTCAATATCAAGATTGACTTCTGTAACAGGATGTCCTAGTTGTCTCATGCACCAATCAATTAGATTTTGCCTACTAGATGGTATTGACATTTATTTTATACTCCCCAATATGAATTATTTGAAGCAAAATCCATGGGAATTGGATCCATGTCTTTTAGAGCTCTTGCTGCATATATCATCTTTTTTCTCCATTCAGCAGCTGCAGTAGCAAATGCCCATACAGTTTGAGCATCCATTAAATTCAGACTATTATCATTTGCAATCCACACAAAATCAGATTCGGGGTCTGCCCAACGATAATCTCCAACCTGAGCTCCATTTACCATAGCTGCCAGTGCAAGAGTACCGGCTCCCATGATATTTTCTAGACTAACTCCTGTGATACTATATTCTTTCCCCTGGAATACCAATGTCCCCATCCTATTATCGCGTTCTTCTGTTACTTCTGATGCTATCACAGGAAGTCTATCAACTATGGTTCCATCAACCCAGTATTTTCCTGGTTCTGCATTATCTGGTAAATCAACAAGACCATTGACAAAATCAGGATGGTATAGATTTTGTGTTAGTAATGTAGCCTTGTCAACACCAAATACTTGTGAAATTCGCGTTTCTCTTAATAATACAGCCTTCATTATTTTTTCTCCTTAATAGTATTCTTCTATGAAAACAAAACCCGGTCCGCCGGCTCCACCTTGTGTATTTGTACTAGATGCAAAACCACCACCACCGCCACCACCAAAATATCCTTGTGCGCCTGACCCTCCGGATGCTTGTCCTGGAGCTCTACCACCAAATATATTAGGCCCTCCCCATCCAGAAACACCTATGGCAGAAGTTACTCTATATCCATAACCACCTTCCATGGCCCATGGATCAATATCAGCTCCAGTAGCATAATTAAAAGTTCTTCCACCATATGCATATTCAGGATAATTAGTGCCAGACATTCCTTCACCTCCAGCACCTCCAGGACATGACATATGAGTTCCAAAGGAAGTTGTTCCTCCAGAGCCACCATCTCCACCTGCTGCGGCGCCTGCGGTACCACCATTTCCAATTGTAACTGTAGTTGTATTTGACCAGGAGCTTACATCCAACCATTTGATACCAAAAGTACCCGAAGAACCACCGCCGCCGGCAGAGCATGTAGAAGAAGTATATGCGGCCCCACCTCCGCCGCCACCTCCACCAATAATCGTTGCTTTTATTGTTTTACAACCAGTTGGTACAGAATATGTTCCATTTGAAGAAAAATACTGAACTGTTGGTGTCCTAAAATTTGTTGTATAACCATTTCCCGATACAAGCTGTTTACTGAATGAAATAGTCGGTGCACCATTAATCACAAGCCCAGACGTGTTGTGTGTTATTGTGGTGTTGTTTCCTAAACTTATTTTCTTCTGACTTCCCAGATAAACATTTGAATACGCAAATGATGTATTACCTAGGTTTATTGAACTTGTTTGTCTTGCTGTAATTGCATTTTGAGAGACTATTATTCCACCACTATTTGCTACAAATGCGATACTATTGGATCCTAGATAATCCAACCTAGTATTTCCTGAAACATTGAAATGTGTATTAGCTACTTTAATGATTGCCATCAATAATATTCCTCAACAAGAACACAACCTGCTAGACCAGCACCACCAGCTCTTGATGTGCTTGAAGTATTAATGGTGGATCCACCTTCTCCTCCTGCACCATAACAGGCACCATTATATGGATATGAATCATTATCATTTGGTCCGTGGCCAGAAGTTAATGCCCAAGATAATATTCCTCCACCATCTCCAGAACAACCGAATAGGTTGCTATATCTCAATGAATAACCTCCTGCACAAGAACCAACATTGATATCCGCGCCAGTTGCATTTGGAGCTGAGATTCCACCATTTTTCATGTTATTTGTGGCACCACCAGTCATTCCTAGACCACCGGCGCCTCCAGGACATGATAGATGTGATCCAAAAGATGATGTTCCTCCATCTGATCCATTTCCTCCTGATGTACTACCACCTGAACCACCAGCCCCAATTGTGATTGTTGTTGTATTTGACCAGCCACTAATATCCAACCATTTTATTCCCATGCAACCACTTTCACCACCACCACCGAATGCTGACCCACCGGAATACTGAGCACCACCACCTCCGCCCCCACCTCCAATAACTGTTACTTTTATTGACCTACAACCAGCTGGTATAGAATATGTTCCACCTGATGTGAATAGTTGTCGTGTTGGAGCCCTTAGGTTTGTTGGAGGTCCAGAATTAGGGACATAAACTCTTGAATTTAGAAAAAGTCCTTTCCCAGTACCAGTTACATCTAATCCCTCTTTATTATGTTGGATTGCGACATTATTACCAAAAATCAAAGCTCTGTTGCTTGATATATGCAAATTACCTACTGGGTTTGAGGTACTTCCAATGTTTACAGTGTTTGATTGCTGGGGAATAACGGTGTTCTGTGTTACTACAATACCGTTTGTGTTAGAAACAATATTGATGGTGTTACTCAATACATATGATATTCTTGATGTACCAGCCTGATCAAAGAGTATATTTGCAGTTAGTAACAATGGCATCAGTAAAATTCCTCCACTAAAATAAATCCTTTACCACCTGCACCACCATTCATGTCACTGGCTTGCGCCATGGCTCCACCACCGCCGCCTCCAGAAACACCAGAAACACCAGTACATGCTGAAGCTCTACTCATAGCTGTTCCAGAAAATATTGTTTTTCCTCCAGCACCACAAGATCCATCATTAGATGTTGTTTTTACAGCAAATGTTCCTGGGCATTCTTGGGAATTAATATGACCACCAGTTGCATATAATCCAGTTCCTAAACCATGCCTATATATTGTAGCAGCTGTACTAGAATTACCCATGTATTGACCACCAGTTCCTCCTGGACATGTCAGATGGGTTCCAAAGGAAGTAGCCTTACCATCTGGGGCAAAAGTGTCAGAGGTTGTTCCAGCAGCACCTCCATCTCCAATAATATATGTGGTTGTATTGGACCAATTACTAACATCTATCCACTTAACTGAAGTTGTTCCGGAATTACCGCCTCCACCAAATGCCCAATATGTTCCACCTTGCGCAGCACCTCCGCCACCACCTCCGCCACATGCTGTTACTCTGATCATTCTACAACCATATGGTACTGAATATGTTCCATTGGATGTTAGTTTTTGTTTTGTGTATCCCTTTAGTATTGATCCTGCGTCACCACCAGAGCCATAAATCTTCCCATCAAATGTGTAATTATTTCCTGCACCAGTTATTTCAAGGTTGGCGCTTGTCCTTTTGATTGATACATTATTTCCCAAATCTATCTTACTGTTTTCTTCAATGTACAAATCACCCATTGACCTGGAAAAATCACCTATTGTTATTGTGTTTGATTGGAAAGGCATAATACTATTTGATGTTATTTTTATGCCATTTGTGTTTGCCACAAGATTAATGGATAGACCATCGACAGATTCTAGTCTACTACTACCAATTAAATTGAAATGTATATTTGCTACCTTGAGAAGTGCCATTCTTGGTGATTACCTTGTTGTTTTATATTATTTATGAGGATTTACTGTTGTTTTATATTATTTATTCCGATTTCACTAACGATTTTTCATCAAAAAGAAGGAAACCAAAGTCTTCAGTTTTTTTCTTACCAGATCCAAGGAACTTGTTTGAAACTGCTTCCAACCAAAGCATCACATGAGCATTATTCGGTTCTTTTCCCTGTTGGAGAAGTTGTTGTTCCATTTCAAGGAATGCAAGAACTTCTTTTTGTGCTACTGCTCCATTAATACCCATGTCAAAAAGATAGATATGATTTCCCTCATCAATGATACCACCTCTAGCCCTTGCAGCACAAAGAGCCTGTTTCATCGCAGTCATTATATGAAACTTTTCCTCCTCCTTTTCATATTCTTCTTCGGTGATATGATCTTTTCCTAACTTAGATAGAACTTCATTATATTGAGTCACCAGGTAACTTAGCTTTCTAATGGCCCCTTGGATGGCATTTTTTCCATTTTCCTTATGAAGCTTAGCTTCCAGGATTTCAAGTTCCAGGAGGTCTCGGTCATGAGGATTTTCTACTCTAAAGAGCTCTTCTTCCTTTCTTCTCAAGTTAATATCACTTTTACTTTGTCCGATATAAGCTTCTTCCAGTGCCAGCTTAGTTTTATTGATTTCTGCTAAGATATGTTTAACACGCCTAATAGGAGTAATGGCAGTAATATCCAGGAGAGAAGTCATATACTGAGAATGACTCTTGTGGAAGTTACTCATATCTTTGGTAATAGCAGGCATGGAAGCTTCAATATTTTCTATCATTCCTTTATATTCACTTGAGACAGGGAAAGTATTCCCCCCCAAAGGTATTAGTTCATTCATTATAATCCTCCATTATTTCATAATCCTTTATTATTGTAGCCCACCATGTACATCCGAGCAACCACCAACATAACTTCTGGCCACGGTTAAATTTCCAAAATTTGTAGCATTTCCGGTAGAAGCTATGGTAATATAATCTATTGCATTTGTTTCACCTCCGGCATCACCACCACCAAAGCAACCACGAGTTTCAGAACCCATTGGTGAATGAGACCTTTTAGATGCTGTTAGATCACCAAAATCAGTGGCATTCCCGGTAGAAGCTATGGTAATATAATCAATGTCGGTAAGTTCGCTGCCGTTTGCCCCCCCTGACCATATTCCTCTGGTAGATGAAGCAAGAGCGGCACAATCATATTTCCCTAATGTCAGGTCTCCAAAATCTATTGCATTTCCGGTAGAAGCTATAGTGATATAATCTATAATATTATCATAAGTCGGACCAGAACGCCAACCACCTCCCCAACAACCTCTAGTTGGAGAAGCTAGTCCTGCTGGCGTTTCTCGAGCTTGAGTAATATCACCAAAATTGGTAGAGTTTCCTAATGATGCTATAGTTATATATTCCATGGTTGCAACTCTTCCACCAGAATTATAATAACCAGAAGCATTTACTCCGCGAATATTATTCGAAAGGGCGGCTGTATATGAATAAGTTCCCGAAAGATCACCAAAATCAGTCATATTTCCTAATGATGCTATAGTTACATATTCGATGGTATTAACTTCCGTAGGACCAGTTATAATACCACCTATCATCAAACCTCTTGTTATAGAGGCACATCCTGATCCAAACTCTCTCCTAGCAGCTGACAAGTCTCCAAAATCGGCGGCATTTCCAGTAGAAGCTATAGTGATATAATCAATAACATCACTAAATCCACCACCGGCTAAATATCCTCCCATCGTGAGGCCGCGGCCAATTCCTCCAGTTGAAGGGACCCATGCTGTCCCTGACCAATATCTAAGAACAGCTGTATTCCATGTTGCACCATCCCAATATTTTACTGGTTTAACTGCCCAGGTACTTCCCATCCATACTTTTACATTACCCGTTGAATCAAGACCAACACCACCATCACCACTAGTTCCGGAAGCACCATAGGTTTGGGCTGCGGATGGTATTAGTGGTTGAAAGACTGGTGATGAAATTGACATATAATTATGCTATTTGTCTTAGAGACCAATTGATTAAAATTGTTCCACCTTGCTGAGAATTAGCAGTTACATCCCAACCATTCATCAAAATAAGAGAAGGTGATACCCAAAGCGGTTCAGCTTGACTTCCAGCTAAATAAGAACTATAGATCGTTAACTGAGAATTTGATGATCTACATTTTTCATATATCTTCAAATTTAATAGATCACCACTTGTCATGTCAGACAAATCAACAAATGCTTGATAGCATCCTGTTGTTGTGTTAGCGGTTGCAGAAAACGCGGCATCTGCTGTCAATGACCATTCTGTATTTCCTGATAGTGATTTTGTTCCCACTTTTAGTTCTGTTAATGCCATAATTTATCCTCCAATGCCTATAGCTACTGCTTGATACCCAGAATCGGGTGCGTTATTACATCTACCTCTTACATATATATTGGCGCCAGCTGGAACTGCATAATATGCTGCCAACCATAATAAATGTGTTTGTGCAGCTAGCCCAACTGTTTCAGCTGTCGTTCCTCCATGCATCATTTTAAAAAATGATTGTGTTCCTGTTGCTGTTCCATTCCCATACCCCAATTCAATATAAGTATATTCTGCTGTAATAGTTGTATTCCAGATTTGATACCCCAATTGCCACCACCATATTGGTCTGGTTGTTGTTCCCAATAATGTCCAAGAACCATCAGCTGCGTTTCCTGGTGTAAATGGAGTTCCTCCATTATTTGTTACTCCAAAGGTGTCCGAATATTGACCTTTTGGAAACATTTCTGGTCTGGATACTCTTCCATAAAATCTTACTGCAACTCTATGAGAAGTAGCATACATACCTTGTATTCTAACTGCTACAGAAGATCCTTTATTAATTTTAAATGGAAAAAAGAACTCTCTATTTCCTGCAACTGTAAGAGATGGTGTAAATCCAGATAATATGTCTCCAATAACTTGAGTGTAAGATGCTCCTCCTGCTGGGTCAACTCCAATATCTATTAATGCTGGTCTTACGTTTCCTGTTGCTGATCCAGTATGCACCTGTAAATATATTCCAGATACATCTTCTGCTATATTAGAGCTCGAAGCTACCTGAGTCCAAGATCCTTCTGCATTTGCTGTTCCTGAGGTTACAGCTGTTCCCATAGTTGCAGATGGATTTGCTCCCCAATTATCATAACTCCATACACTATCAGATTGATTAGGAATATACAATACCATTAAAATTTTCCTCTTATGAAATATCTATCCAAATGTCTCCGGCGACATTATTTGTAGGTGCGGTTGCACTTACTGTTACATTTACAATATTTGCCGATCTAACTGTTAGATTTGCCGCTACTGTAATGTTTGAAGTATTTAATGTTGCATCGTTATCGACGTTAATTGTTATACCTGCGCCAGGAATAAAGTTAAGTTTGTTCGCAGTTGATCTAACAGTGAAATACCCGTTAGACATTGTATTACCAACAGGTTGCAAGTTAGCAATGTTTGCTCTATCAAATGCAAACGATGGATCACCACCTGTTACTGATGCAGTAATTGTAATATTTGACGTATTTAGAGTTGGGTCGTCATCCACCTTGATTGTGATATTGCTTCCTTCAATGAAATTGATTCTACGTCTGGTTGCTCTTACAGTAAAGTAAGAGTTGGACATTGTATTGCCTACAGGCATAAGGTTAGCAGCATTTGCCATAGCGAAAGCTGCATTAGCTGCGCTCATTACCTGGTTAGCAGCATAGGTATAGGTTGCATTTTGAGCTGTATATGCGCTATTAGCTGCCAACATAACGTTATTTGCTGCGTATGTCCAAGTAGTATTTCCAGCAGCGTAAGCACTATTCGCAGCTAACATTACGTTGTTAGCTGCATAAGTCCAGGTAGCATTTGCCAATGCATAAGATGCGCCGAATTCTGTAGTTGAAATTATAACATTTGCTGCATTGATTGTCGCATCATCGTTGACATTAATTGTCACATGGCCTGCACCAGGAATAAAGTTTATTTTACGTCTGGTTGCTCTAACTGTATGATAATTGTTGGAGAAAATTGTATTACCAATTGGCATAAGGTTTGCTGCGTTGGCCATTGCAAATGCAGCATTCGCAGCTGACATTACCTGGTTGGCAGCGTAACCATATGTGGTATTTTGTGCTGCATAGGCATTATTTGCCGCCAACATAACGTTATTAGCTGCATATGTGTATGTGGTATTCTGAGCAGCGTAAGCTGAGTTAGCTGCCAACATAGCATCATTAGCAGCATAGGTATATGCTAGGTTAGCCTTAGCAAAAGCATATTGCGGATCAGCTGCCGTTGCATCAATAATTACATTTGCAGTATTGAGTGTTGCGTCGTTATTGACATTAATAGTGATCAGTGACCCAGGAATGAAATTGATCTGTCTTTTCGTTGATCTTACTGTCCAATAACCATTTGCCATGGTGTTGCCAACCGGCATTAAATTGGCAGCATTCGCCATGGCAAAGGCAGCATTAGCGGCTGACATGACGTTATTGGCAGCATAGGTATAGGTACTATCTGCTGTAATATTAGCAGCATTAGCTTTTGCATAAGCGCTATTAGCTGCCAACATAGCATCATTAGCAGCATAGGTATATGCTAGGTTAGCCTTAGCAAAAGCATATTGTGGATCACCACCAGATGCTGTGGAAGTAATAGTGATGTTGGCCGTGTTTAATGTAGCATCATCATCCACGTTAATGGTGATATTGCTTCCTTCAATGAAGTTTAGGCGACGTTTTGATGATCTGACACTGAAGTAACCATTTGAGATAGTGTTGCCAACCGGCATTAAATTGGCACCATTTGCCTGCGAGAATGCTGCGTTAGCTGCACTCATAACAACATTTGAGGCATAGGTATAGTTTGAGTCTGCCGTGGCATTTGCAGCATTAGCTTTCGCATAAGCACTATTTGCAGCGAGCATAGCATCATTAGCAGCATAGGTATATGCTGCGTTAGCTTTTGTGTATGCCAGGCCTGCAATTGGATCGGATCCAGCAGCTGCATTGATGGTAATATTCGCAGTGTTTAGTGTTGGGTCATCGTCAACCGTAATGGTGACATTAGTTCCTTCAACGAAATTAAGTCTGCGTCTTGTCGATCTTACAGTAAAATATGAGTTGGCGCCAATGGTGTTACCAATTGGAATAAGGTTTGCTGCATTTGCCATAGCGAACGCTGCATTTGCTGCGCTCATTACCTGGTTAGATGCGTATCCGTATGTGGTATTCTGAGCTGCATAGGCGCTATTAGCAATGAGTCTGACAGTGTTAGCTGCAAAAGTATAAGTGGCATCCGCGGTGATATTGGCTGCATTAGCTTTCGCGTAGGCACTATTAGCTGCTGACATGACTATGTTAGCAGCATATGTATAAGTTGAGTTTTGAGCTGTATATGCGCTATTAGCTGCCAACATGACGTTGTTAGCTGCGTAAGTATAAGTTGAATTCTGAGCTGCATAGGCAGAGTTAGCTGCGAGCATTGCATCATTAGCTGCATAGGTATATGCTAGGTTTGCCTTAGCAAATGCATACTGTGGATCGGCAGCTGTGGCATCGATTGTAATGTTGGAAGTATTCAATGTTGGATCATCATTTACATTGATTGTAATGAGTGAACCAGGAATGAAATTCAGATTACGTCTTGTTGCCCTATTTGTGTAGTATCCATTTGCCATGGTATTACCAACTGGCATAAGGTTAGCAGCATTTGCCATAGCGAAGGCAGCATTAGATGCGCTCATAACCACATTAGCTGCATAGGTATAGGTAGCATTCTGGCCAGCGTAAGCTGAGTTAGCTATTAGACGAACCGTATTCGCAGAAAAAGTATAGGTAGAGTTTTGAGCAGCGTAGGCACTATTAGCTGCCAACATAACGTTATTAGCTGCATAAGTCCAAGTAGCATTAGCTAATGCGTAGGCAGCACCAAATTCGGTTGAATTTATAGTTACGTTAGCAGTATTCAGTGTTGGATCATCATCCACATTAATGGTAATATGACTTGCACCAGGAATAAAGTTAATACGTCTTCTGGTTGATCTAATAGTCCAGTAACCATTTGCTATGGTGTTACCAACTGGCATTAGGTTAGCAGCATTAGCCATGGCGAAGGCAGCATTAGATGCGCTCATGACCACGTTAGCAGAGTATGTATATGTGGTATTTTGTGCAGCATAGGCAGAGTTAGCAGCCAGCATAGCATCATTAGCAGCAAAGGTATATGCAGCATTTGCCTTGGCAAAAGCATATTGTGGATCACCACCTGAAGCGGTAGACGTAATGGTAATATTAGCAGTGTTTAAAGTTGGGTCATCATCCACATTAATAGTAATATTACTTCCTTCAAGGAAGTTAATTCTGCGTCTGGTTGATCTGACAGAAAAATATCCATTAGATATAGTATTTCCTACTGGCATTAGGTTAGCAGCATTAGCCATGGCAAAGGCTGCGTTTGCTGCTGACATAACCACATTAGCAGCATAAGTGTATGTGGAATCAGCGGTGATATTAGCGGCATTAGCTTTAGCGTATGCGCTATTGGCAGCCAGCATAGCATCATTAGCAGCAAAGGTATATGCAGCATTTGCCTTGGCATATGCAAGTGGTGCCAATGGGTCCGAACCAGTGGCAGCACTAATTGTGATATTTGCAGTGTTTAGAGTTGCGTCATCATCAACTGTAATTGTTACATTGGTACCTTCTTTAAAATTCAATTGACGCTTAGATGATCGTACTGTGAAGTAACCATTTGCCATGGTGTTGCCAACTGGAACAATGTTTGCTCCGTTAGCACGAGAGAATGCGGCATTAGCAGCTGACATTACAACGTTTGCGGCATAAGTGTATGTTGAGTTTTGGGCAGCATAAGCTGAGTTAGCTATCAGTCTGACAGTATTGGCAGCAAAGGTATAGGTTGTATTCTGGGCTGCATATGCAGCATTCGCAATTAGTCGAACGTTGTTTGCAGCGAATGTATAAGTCGCATCGGCGGTGATATTAGCGGTATTAGCTTTTGCAAATGCTGCATTAGCAGCTGACATAGCATCATTAGCTGAGTAAGTATATGCCAAGTTTGCCTTGGCAAATGCATACTGTGGATCAGCTAATGTGGCATCAATTGTAACGTTTGCAGTATTAAGTGTTGCGTCATCAGCAACATTAATCGCGATCAATGAACCAGGAATGAAGTTCAATTGACGTTTTGTAGAACGAATTGAAAAGTATCCATTAGAAGCAGTATTACCAACTGGCATTAAATTGGCAGCATTTGCCATCGCAAAAGCAGAGTTAGCTGCCAGCATGACGTTGTTAGCTGAATATGTGTATGTGGTAGATGCTAGAAGATTAGCAGCATTAGCTTTGTCATATGCAGCGTTTGCAGAATCAAATGCTGCACCCCCTGAAGTTCCAGTATTTGCCTTTTCAAATGCTGCAATTGCAATTGTATTAGACATATTTGCCTGAGCAAATGCTGCATTAGCTGCATCGAAAGCAGCACCACCAGAAGTTCCGGTATTTGCTTTATCAAAAGCTGCCAGAGCGATTATATTAGCTGAGTTTGCTTGTATGAAAGAAGCTTCTGCTATTGTATTAGCGGCATTAGCTTTAGCATAGGCAGAATTAGCAGCAAGCATGACGGCATTAGCTGCATAGGTATAGGTAGCATCAGCGAGTATGTTCGCTGCGTTTGCCTTGGCATATGCACTATTTGCGATTAACTCAACTGTATTTGCTGAAAATGTATATACAGCGTTTGCTGCGTCATATGCATAACTGGACACATTTGCAGCATCAAACGCTGCGTTTAACTTGACTACTTGAGAATAACCACCAATTGGAAGAATTCCCAATTCATCACTGCCACCAATAAACATAGTATTGGAAACATAAGAATATGCTAACTCACCAATTTCTAGATTTCCAGTTGGTGGAATTGCAGTTGTTGTTGATTTTCTTATATGAATATTAGTGGTATTTGCCATTAATTAATCCTTAACTACGGTAAAATTCATTAAAAATCACCGCCATTAATATCTGGCAATACCTTCACTATGAATTTGTCAGTTGAAGAATCATAAACAAGGGTATCATTATTGTCTAGACTGGTAGCATTAACATCAGTCAAATCTCTTAATTGGGTAGAAGCTTCTATTTGTGTTCCAGAAGGAGCAAGTCCTACTGATCTAATAACTTTTTGTCTTTGAGCATTAACTACAACTCTGTTTCCTGGTGGTGTGGTAACTAAAACTCTGGTTGCCATGTGATTTCCTATGTTTGTTTTACATATTTAGTAAATCACTAGTAGGCCAATACGTCGTCAGACCCTTCAGCTGTCTGTGGATTACAATGTGGTTCCCCATCTGGTGGACATCTATCATCTTGTTGTGAATTGTCAGGAGAATGAACAATTACTAATTTTCCTTCAACAAAAATTGTCGATCCAGATGGTATCAGTTGTCCATTTCCATGAGAATTAGTAGTATCCTTTACGGCCCATAACTTATTATTGACAAAAACTGTTGATTGATTTTCAACTGTAGTGGAAGCACCACAAATGCGTAAATCACCGTGGCGATGAGCTTTATATGCCATTATCTTGTCACACTAGGTGTCACATATATGACACCTTCCAAAATTCTACTTCTGACGCTTGAATTATCTGTGGACTTAACGTCGAAAACATATCTTCCAGGAGTTATGTTAGCAGTATTTGCAGAGGTCATTGCAAGAGAAACGATGCCATTGGTTGCATCCAGAATAGTGCAGACAATG